>Ga0187833_10006816_pt1 | contig 10474 bp, 11 predicted proteins | sample ETNtaG_37_FD_167968 | JGI IMG/M metagenome (GOLD analysis project Ga0187833, IMG submission 167968) | Marine microbial and viral communities from oxygen minimum zone, Eastern Pacific Ocean - ETNP2014_SV_400_PacBio MetaG (Illumina Assembly) | ecosystem: Environmental > Aquatic > Marine > Hypoxic... | reverse complement strand
AATCAGCAAAAGAGATATAGAGATCTGGCATACCAGAATGGAGCGAATCCCTACGACTGCTAATAGAGCACTGGCTGTAATAAAGATTTTATAAAAAAATTGGAAAAGACGTTTAATTGGTATATGAATAATAGAAAATGAGAATATTAATTCTAGGTGGAGATGGATATCTTGGTTGGCCGACTTCTATGCATTTTGCAAATAAGGGTCATAAAGTATTAACTATAGATAATCTTTCAAAAAAAAAAATTGAGGATGAATACGGAATAGAACCTTTGAGTAGAGTCAAATCTTTTATCAAGAGAGTAAAATTGTGGAACTCAAATCAAAAAAATAAAATAAATTATTTGGTTTTTGATTTATTAAACTACAAAACTATATGTGAGACTTTGGAGCGTTTTAAGCCCGATACCATTATTCATTATGCTGAACAGCCATCAGCCCCCTACTCTATGGCGGGTAGAGAAAAAGCTGTGTACACACAAAATAATAATGTAATTGGAAATTTAAATTTACTTTTTGCAATGAAAAAACACTGCCCTCAAACTCACTTAATAAAACTCGGAACTTTAGGAGAATACGGAACACCCAATATAGATATAGAAGAAGGTTGGTTAAACTTAGAGCATAATGGCCGTAAAGACAGAGTGCTATTTCCAAAAAAACCCGGAAGCTTTTACCACCTGTCAAAAGTTCATGACAGTGCCAACATAGAGTTTGCATGTAGAATTTGGGGTTTAAAATGTACAGACTTAAACCAAGGTGTGGTTTATGGGTTAATGACAAATGAAATAGAGCTAGACTATGAAGGTTTAGCAACTTCATTTCATTATGACTCTATATTTGGAACAATAATTAATAGATTTATTACACAAGTTGCTTGTAACAAACCAATGACCGTTTATGGAACAGGAAATCAAAAAAGAGGTTTTCTAAATTTAATAGATACTCTTAATTGTGTAAATTTAGCAGCAGAAAAACCTGCAAAAGTTGGAGAATTTAGAGTTTTTAATCAATTTACAGAATTTTGTTCTTTAAATGAAATGGCAAAAAAAATTAAAGATTTTGCAAACAGTAAAAAAATTGTTGCGAAAATAAAAAAAATAAAAAACCCAAGAATTGAGGATGAAGAACATTACTATAATCCAAAAAACACCTCATTGTTATCTTTAGGACTTAAATCTGTAAAATTTGATGAAAAGCAAATAGAATCTATATTTAATATAGTTAAAGATAATACCGATAGAGTTAATATTAATACTCTTTACCCAAATATCAAATGGAAATTATAATTACCAACTTCAATGTTTAATAAAAAATATCCATACATTATTGCGGAAGTTGGGAGCAATCACTTGGGGAAGTAAGTATTGTACAAACAATCAATTATGCAGGCTAAAGATGCTGGTGCTGACTGCGTAAAATTTCAATTATTTGATGAAGATAATTTAGTAAATAAAAAACTTAAAATTTATAAGCATGTAAAAGATAAAAAACTTAAAATTTATAAGCATGTAAAAGATAAAAAACTAAAATTTCAATTGAACAAGTTAAAAAATTTTCAAAATATACAAAAAATATGAATTTTGGTCTTTTTCTTTCTAATTTTAAGGTTTTTTTTTTTAAGTTAAAAAAAATATTAAATAGTAAGATTTTATTTTCAAATATTAAAAAAGCAGATATCCTTATTTGGGGTGCAGCTGGATTCACAAATGTTTTAAATGAAAAAAAATATAAATTAATTAATCTCAACAAAGCAAATGTAATAAAGGTCTGGGGAGAAAATTATCATTTATTAATTTTGTTAAAATGCTTTCTTAAACTAAAATTTTCATTTGTAGATTATTCAAATGAGTTTATTAAAATTGCAAAACCAAAATTAATAATATCTTTTTTGGACAATTATAGTTCTTTCTATTTGTTAAAAAAAACAAAATATCAAAGAAAAATTTTAATACAAAATGCATCTAGAACTAATGAATATAATATTTTTAAAGTAGATAAATCTTATAAAGAAAACAAAGTTGATTATCTTTTTTGTCAGAATAATAAAATAAAAAAAAAATATGAAGATTTATTGGGGTCAAAAGTTTTTAATACTGGTTCATTTCTGTCAAATAACTTTCCAATAAACAGATCCAAAAAAAGATATGATATTTTATTTATATCTACATTTAGAAAAATAGGTAAAAATAGTCCAATAATAAATGGTAAAATAACTTTGTACGATTATTTAGAGTCTGAAAAGATTTTAATTAAAAATATTTTTCAATTTTCAAAAAAATATAACAAAAAATTATCCATTTTATGCACTAATAAAATTCATCAACAATTATCAGAAAGAAATTTCTTTAACAAAATATTAGGACAAAATAAAAATTGGAAGTTTATAAATAGAAAGTTGGGAGACTATAAGGAAGCTTATAAAATTGTAGATCAGGCAAATATTGTTGTCGGAATCGACTCCACGCTATTATATGAATCCTTTGGAAGAGGAAATAAAACGGTTTTTTTTGATGTAAGGCCTTCTAACAAGTATTTAGACACTACTAGACATTTTGCTTGGCCAAAAAAATTTTCAAAATCAGGTCCCTTTTGGATTTCTAGTAATAAATTTGAACAAATTGAAAACATTTTAAAAAAAAATATATCTCAAAATGATATTCAATGGAAAAAAATTTATAAAAGGTATGCAAATAGTTTGATGAACTTTGATAAAGATAATAAAACTTTTTATGAAGTTATAAAAAATTGTTTGAAAAGATAATTTAATTTTTTTTGTTATAAAACTTCAAAAGTTTTTTATTAAATTTACCAAGTGGTTTTTCGTTCAAATAAAATAAGTTTTGATCATTTTGTTCATCGTGTAAGTACTCCCAATTTCTTTGAAAATTTTTTTGTAAAAATCGAGCATTTGCAGTTCTTCCATCAACTAAAATGATTGTCCCAGGGCACAAAAAATGCTCAAATTTTAAAATATCACAACTCATTGGCATTAAATCAGGATGGTTTGTTGAAAAACCATTAATTTTTTTTTTTACTGTAAAAGGAGATGGACCATCAAGATATATAAAATCAGGGTTAATTTTAGGTAATTTTGTATATTCTGAACATATTCTGTCATTAAATGTGGTCATTTTATTTTCGCTATAAAAAAAATTGATCTTACTTTTTTTTCCTAGGATTTTTTTACATTTATTCTTTGTAATCGATAAATATTTTTTTTGATTATCTACAGTGAATAATTCAAAACAATTTTTTTTTCTTAGCTTTTTTATTCTAGCTAAGTATTTTTTTTTATTAATTTCTAAAGCATTTTTTATAACAGCGGTTGACCAACCACATCCAAATTCTAAAACTGTTAGTCTTTTATTTAAAATTATATATTGGTGTAAAAGAAAAAGATCTTTTAAATCTGGTTTAAATTCAGAAGTTTTTACATCAAGATGTTTAAATAACCCTTGTTTTATAAAATAACTTTTTAAGAAATTTTGGCTTTTATCCCATTTTGGAAATTTAATAAATTTGAATTTTTTAGACGCCATGTTTATTTATTTTTCTTATTTTTTTTATTGAATTTAAAAATTGTAAATCACTTTCATTATCTAAGTCAAAACTAGAAAATTTATCAATTATTATACCAAATGATGGTTGGCAAAAAAAATTTTTTGAATGCAATAATTTGTTTACTCTTGTGGCTATTAAATTTCCAAAGTTAAATGTTTTTTCTTTTTTTTGTTTATTTGTTTTATTTTTTTTCAAATTTTCGAATTTAAAATTAACTGTTTGATTTCTTTTATTTAATAGACGCGTATTTAAATAATGATAATTATGTGGTGTTTCATGAATTGTTTGACAAGAAGAAATCCGATAATTTTTAATCATTGATTTAATTATTTTATCAAAAATTTTAGCACTAACAAATGGAGAGGTAGGTTGAGCTAAAATTATAATATCAAAGATTTCACCTTTTTTTTCTAGTAATTTTAACGTATGTTTTGCTGTATAAAATATATCTGAAGTATCGCTTGATAAATTTTTTGGCCTTAAAATACATTCCAGACCGATTTTTTTACAATGTTTAATAATTAAATTATTTTCTGAAGAACAAACAATTTTGTCAATAATTTTTGATTTTCGAGCTTGATCAAAAATAATCTGAATTACTGTTTTATTATTAATCCTTGTTAAGTTTTTTTTTTTTATAGATTTTGAATTTCCTCTAGCAGGTATCAATACTAGGGTTTTTAATTTTTCCATTTAATTTTTCCATTTAATTTTTGAATGTATTATTTTTTTATCAATCAAAAATTTTTTTTTATAAGTTTTTTAATTACTCTATTTTCAGTCAACTGCCAAGCATCTATTGTTGACCCTCCAATATGGGGAGTTATTACAATATTATATTTATTTCTATTTTTAAAAATTAAATTTTTTTTAATTTTAAAGTTTGAATTAAATTCTTTATCAAGTACATCTGTAGCATATCCAAGGATTTTTTTTGTCTTCAATAATCTTAATATAAATTTCTCATCAACAATGTCACCTCTAGATGTGTTTATTAAATAAAAAGGTCTTTTAATACCTTTAAATTTTTCTCTTGAAAAAAAATTTTTATTTCTTTTTGATGGAATATGTAATGAAATAATATCTGAATATTCTTTTATTTTCTTTAGTTTTTTCTTATAATTTTTATCCTTTATATCACATGAAATAATTTTCATAGAAAATCCAGAGGCAATTTTTTTCACTAATTTCCCTAACCTGCCATATCCAATTATTCCAAGACACATTTTTGATAGCATCCTATGTCCCCCAAGGGGTCTTCTATTGAATCTAAATTTTTCAACAGAATTTATTGCTGAAATATATTTTCTTGTAATTAAAAGAATTAATCCAAAAGTATGTTCAGCTGTAGGAGAAATTGAGGATAAAAACTTTTGTTCATTTTCTAAAGAAAGAACTTTTATTTTTTTTTTTTTACAATAATCAATATCAATAAACTCTATACTTGTTGTGGATGAAGCTAAAATTTTTAAATTTTTGAATTGTTGTAAAAATTTTTTTGAGTAATGATATAACGGATCGCAATAAATAATTTCTATTCTACTCTTAATTTTTTCGCTTAGCTTATTTATTTCTTTTAATGATTTTACTGAATGAAAATTATAATTTCTTTTTATCTCATATAAATTTTTTTTATGAAAATTTATATTTTTAAAAGTAAGTAAATTTTTTTTAATCATTGAAAAGTTTTAAAGTTGATGTTTTTCCTATTCGAGAGGAAATAATTTTAAAAGCTTTTTTATATGATAATCCATTACCATAAAATTTTTTTTTATAAATATTTGTATTTTTATATTTACTAGATAACGCTAAATTTATTGCTGAATTGATACTTTTTTTATTAAAATTAGCTTTTATTACATTTCGCGATTTCAATCTTTTGTTTTGTCTTTTGCCAACATCTATTGACGGAATCTTTAAATATGAACTTTCTATAATTCCAAGAGATGAATTTCCAATAAAGAAAAGCGAATGCTTTAATAAACAGATAAAATCACTATGTGGCAAAATCTTAAAAACAGAAAACTTATCACTCTCTTTTTTGTACTTGTTTAATTTATTAATTATACCTTGATAGCCAGGATCCGTGCAAGGATATATACAAATAACATTGATATTTAAACTTTTAAGAGCACTTAAAACTTTATCAGCATTATAAGAATTTTTTAAATCTGAAAAACTTTCAGGATGCAACATTAAAACAATATAGTTTTTAGCTTTTATCTTATATTTTTTACTTAATTTTAGGAAAGCCGATTTTGATAAATTAATCCTTTTTAATGCATCAACATGACTATCGCCAATATTAAAACATTTTTTTCTGTCCTCACCCATCTTAATAAGTCTACAAAGACTTAAAGAATTAGATGCAAAGTGAAGGTCAGAAAGTTTTGTAATTGAATGTCTTAGTTTTTCATCAATAGTCCCTGAAACATCACCACCTTGAAAATGGCTTATAGGAATATTCAGATTTGAAGCTGAAATTGCACCAATTAAGCTTTCTAATCTATCTCCATACAAAAAAATCATATCAGGTTTTTCAGAAATTAAGTATTTTGAAAATTTTGAAAGAAGTTTAGACATTCCATTTAATCTATTTATTGATGTCCCTTTATTATCAGTAAACTTAATTATTTTTGTAGAATTAATTCCCAATGTTTTTTGACAAGTCTTGTAACTATTGCCAAATTTTTTTTGTGTATGTTGGTCAGTCAATACAGTTTTAAGAGTAAAATTTTTTGATTTTTGAAATAGCTGTAGTAATGGCCACATTGCTGTAAAACCACCTTTTTTTCCTGACAAAAATATAATTTTTTTTTTAAAAGTCATTTAATTTAAGTGCGCTACCCTTCTTAAGTTTTGTTTTTGCTCTTTTGTTAATTATTCTTTTTAATTCAGATGACGGAATATAAATTCCAGGTCTTTTGCAACACAAATCATCTTTTTTTAAAATATTTCCTTTGTTTATATTTTTCCTTATAAAAATACTCTTTGTTGCCCAATCTTTAGATTTTTTTTCTTTTTTTGATATTATAATTTTTTCATTTCCTAAAATAATTTCTAAATCTCTTATCTTTTTAACTAAATTCCGCATTTTTTTTAGATCGTAGCTCACTTTCCAATCTTGGGTGTTAGGAATATTAAATTCCAAAGCTATATGTTTTTCTATAATTTTTGCTCCTAAAACGACTGCCCCTAATATAGCTAGTTCATTGTCTGAATGATCAGAATAACCAACCTCATATTTTTTAAATATTTTTTTAAATTTCTTAAAACTAGATAAATTTACCTCATCATTTTTTGTCGGGTAGCGAGTTATACATCTTAAGAAAGAAACTTTATTATATTTTTTAGTTTGAAAAAAAGATAACAAATTTTTTAACTCATTTTGATTATGCATTCCAGTCGAAACGATCATTGGTTTTTTAAGTTTGATTATTCTTTCTAAAAATTCAAAATTTCCTAATTCACCTGATCCAACTTTTATGATTGGCACTTTGAGTTTGTTGACCCACTCTAAGGCTGTTTCGGAGTGGGGAGTACATAAAAAATCTATTTTCTTTTTTTTTGAAAAATCTCTTAGATTTTTTAAAAAATTAAAATCTACTTCTTTAATTTTGTATCTTTCAAACCATTTTTTGTATTTCTTATCTATTAATTCTTCTGTTACGTAAGACTGAAATTTTACTGCATCTGCTCCTGATTTTTTTGCAAGATTTATTAACTTTTTAGCTTTTGCAAGAGAACCAAAATGTGCAACGCCTGCTTCAGCTATAATGTAGACTTTTTTTTTTGACTTTTTTATCATTTTGAAGAAATATTAATGTTCAAATATTGAACTTATAATGATATGGTTGAAAAGCAATGAAAAAAAATAAAAATGGATTGCCAATTGAGGTAAAATATTGCCAAAAATGCAATTTATCTAACCAGCAGCCTACCTCAATAAATGAATATTTTCACACATCTGAAACTATTCAATCTACTGTTAAGTTTGATGAAAATGGGGTTTGCGCAGCTTGTAATTTCAATAAAAAAAAATGGGACAGCACTATTAATTGGCAAGAAAGAGAAAATGAATTAATTGAATTATGTAATAAGCATAGAAAATCAAATGGTGAGTATGATTGTATAGTTGGAGGAAGCGGCGGAAAAGACAGCGTCTTTCAATCTCACATGCTTAAATATAAATATAAAATGAATCCTTTAACAGTTACTTGGTCGCCACATCTTTATACAGAAATTGGATGGAAAAACTTTCAAAACTGGATACATGTTGGTGGTTTTGATAACTATTTATTCACTCCTAATGGAAAAGTTCATAGAAGACTTGCTAGAGAAGCTACAATAAGATTACTTCATCCTTTTCAACCTTTTATAATTGGCCAAAAAACCTTTGTGATTAAAATGGCAAGTCAATTTAATATACCGCTTGTTTTTTATGGCGAAATGCCAGGAGAATATGGAAAAAATATCTCACATAAAGTTAAGAAGTTTGGAACTATTGATGGTGATAAAAATCAAAAAGGTTTTGAATTAGATCCTTTAAAAGGTAAAAAATTTGAAGATTGCTTTATTGGAGGAAAAAAAGTATCAGAATATTTAGATGAAGGTATAAGTCCTACTGATCTTTCATGTTATAGGCCTCTAGATTATAATTTAATTCAAGAAAAGAAAATAGAGTTTTATTTTTTAGGTTATTTTCTAAGATGGATACCACAAGAAAATTATTATTACGCTGTTAAAAACGTTAACTTCTCAGCTAATACGGAAAGAACAGAAGGAACTTACCAAAAATATGCTAGTATGGATGATAGAATTGATGGTTTTTTCTATTACACTAGATATATAAAATTTGGTGTTGGAAGAGCTATGATAGATTCAGCTCAAGAAATTCATAATGGGCACATTACTAAAGATGAAGGAAAAACCTTGATTAAAAAATTTGATGGGGAATATCCATCAAAATATGAGAATGAATTTTATGAATATGTATCCTTATCTAAAGATGAGTTTATTGAATTAACTGAAAAATTTAGACCAAATCATATATGGGGGGAAAAATCAAATAGATGGGAGTTAAAGATCCCTTTAGATAATTAAAATGTTTAAAAGGATCATTTCAAGACTTGATGTAAAAAATGGTATCTTAGTAAAAGGTATAAACTTAGAAGGTCTTAGAAATTTAGGTGATCCAAATTATTTCGCAAAAAAGTACTACGATGATTTAATTGATGAAATACATTTTCAAGACGTTGTGGCGTCTTTATATAATAGAAATGCACTAACAAAAATTATAGAAAAAAATTCTAAAAGTATTTTTGTAAATGTTTCAGTTGGTGGTGGTATAAGATCAATTAAAGACGCGGATGAGTTATTAAGAATAGGTGTAGATAAAATAACAATTAATACTGCTGGAGTAGAGAACCCTAATTTTTTAAGAGAACTTGTTAAAATTTATGGTTCTTCAACAATATCAGTAAATATTGAAACAATTAAATTATCAGATAATTATGAGGTTATGATTGAGGCAGGTAGAGAAAAAACTGGGCTTAATCTTTATCATTGGGTTGAAGAGCTTCAACAAATTGGAATTGGTGAAATAATTATAACAAAAATAAATGATGAAGGTAAAAATAAAGGATTTGACATTAATTTTTATAAATCTCTTAGAAATAAAATTGACGTACCTTTGATAGCACATGGTGGAGCCGGCTCTAAAGAAAATATTTTAGAGCTATTTAAAGAAACAAATATTGATGGAGTCTCCATTTCTTCGATTTTTCATTATAAGTATATGGTAAAAGATAACAATAGTAACACTATTGGGACGAATTACTTTTTGAAAAGCTACGATGAAAAATCTACCTCAGGAATTTTTATTAAGGACTTGAAGAAATACCTAGCTAACAACAAAATTAAGATAAGAATTTGAAAAAAAAACCCAACATAGGAATTATCGATACTGGTACATCCAATTTAAGAAGTGTCGACTATGCTTTAAAAGAATATAATGTAAATGTTTTACATATATCTTCCTACGAGGATTTTTCAAATAATATTGATGGAATTATTGTGCCTGGCATTGGTAGTTATCCAGTAGTTATGAAAAAAATGAGAGATAAAGGTTTAGCAGAAATTGTTTTGAATCAAATTTCAACTAACAAACCTAGCATGTTTATTTGTGTAGGTATGCAAATTTTATTTTCAAAAAGTCACGAATTTGGTGAAACAAAGGGATTGGATATCTTCAAAGGAGAGGTAAAAAAGATTGTCACTTATCCAAAAAAAATTGTTCCAGTAATTGGTTGGAACAAAGTGTTACTAAAAAAAAAATGCCCTTTGCTTAATGATAATTCCAATTTTTGCTATTATTTTACCCATTCTTATTTTGTAAAAACTGAAGAGGAGAATATTATCTCAACTACTGCCAAATATGGGAGCTTAGAATATTGCTCTAGTATTTCTCATAAAAACATTTTTGCATTTCAATTTCACCCAGAAAAAAGTGGAAAAGACGGATTAAAGATTTATAAAAATTTCATTAATTTAATATAACTAAATAAGACAATTTTTTTTCATTTTGATTGATGTTTTTAAATCTATATTTTTTGGCTTAGGTACTTAAAAAAAGAGGCATGGGGGTGGGTGTATGGGCAAAAAGATATTTTGCTTCCATGGCAGAGGCTATCAAACAATTAAACCAAGATATTAACTAAGTTAAATACCAGCAGCTGGATCGACTTGATCTAAACTTTCAAAACCAGGAAAGCATGCTTTTAGGTACTACTTTTTTGTTCCACATGAAACCAGGAGCAGCTGCGGCAGCAGCTGCGACTGTAGATCTTAAATCATTTCAAACATATTGTTTTAGACTCCACAGAAGCATCACAGCGAACGCCAGCTG
>Ga0187833_10006815_pt1 | contig 10476 bp, 8 predicted proteins | sample ETNtaG_37_FD_167968 | JGI IMG/M metagenome (GOLD analysis project Ga0187833, IMG submission 167968) | Marine microbial and viral communities from oxygen minimum zone, Eastern Pacific Ocean - ETNP2014_SV_400_PacBio MetaG (Illumina Assembly) | ecosystem: Environmental > Aquatic > Marine > Hypoxic... | reverse complement strand
GCATATCCTTTTATAAAATTAAAATTAGAATATTTACTAAATTTTTTTAAAACATCTTCGCCATACATGCAACAATCAAGGACTGAAACCTTGCTACCTTTATTTAAAAGATCTAAAACTACACCAGAACCAATATATCCGAGACCACCTATTATTAGAGTGCCTTGTCTCGATTGGTTATAATTTTTGATAAAATTAACTTTAAATTCTCTAATATTAAGCAATATTCTGGGCAGTATAAGTATAAATAAAAGAAGCAGATCTTGAAAAATAATTAATTCATAATAGATATGAAAACCAAAAAAAAATAATTTGATGATCGATAAAATTAATCCTGATATTAGTATTATTTTTAATTTATCAAATATTTTAAGTATTGATGAATTATTATAAAATTTTATTACTACAAAAAATAAAACTAAAGAAATATTAAAAACTAAGATTGAAAAAAGAGTAGCTAAACTTACTAAGTTTAAAAATATTACATTAACAAACAAAATTGCAAACAAATCATATATGACGGAGTATATTTTTGAGTTCATCAGCGTGTTGTCTATCAAATTTATTTCTATTTGTCTTTAAAAACTCTATTAAGAAAAATTAATGACCTAATAGATTATTTATAACTTATTTTTAAATTAATTAAAATTAAGATTGGATGGTATCTAAATATAAATTATCAGACTCAGAATTTTTAATTGAATATTTTTTAAACAGCATTTGCTATAGGCTACGAACTTATTCTAGCTTTTGGCAGAGGAACTATAAACTTTCCACCATTTTTAAGATATTCTGACCTTTTTTTTGAAATTTCAGCATGAAAAGGCCATGCAAATAACACAAAGTAATCTGGATAACCTGTTTTTTTTAAATCATCCCAAGATATAATTTTCACATGTGTGCCAGGTGTATACTTGCCTCTTTTAGCTGGCGCATCATCAACAACATAATCAAGAACATTTTTGTCAAGTTTACAATAATTCATAATTATTGTGCCTCTTCCTGATGCCCCATATCCATAAATTTTTTTATTGTCTTTTTTTAGTTTTTTTATGATTTTAATAATATCATTTTTGGTTTTATTTATCTTATTACTATAATTTTTTAAGTAAGAGAGCTTATTAAAACCATTTTTATTTTCATAACGGGTATATTTTTCAACATTTTTCGAGTCTATTCTTTTGTCTTTTAATCTACAGCAAGAAAATCTAAGTGAGCCTGATCTCAATTTAATTCTTTCAATATTAAAAATTCTTAAATTATGTTTTGAAAGAAATTTTTTTAGAGATTTTATTGTATAATATGTCATATGCTCATGGTACATCATATCATACTGCAATTCCTTGATAACAGTTCCTAAGTAATATATTTCAAAAATAAAAGTTCCATTCTCATCTAGCAAGGTGTTAATTCCTTCTGCTACTGATTTCATATTATCAATATGTCCGAAAGAAAAGCTAGAAACTATAAGATCAATTTTTTTAAAACGTGATTTAATTTTTTTTGCTAATTCTAAATTGAATGGCTTATTATAGGCATTAATTTTTTTATTATTTATTTTTTTGATAACATTTTTTGCAGGATCTACACCAATACAATTTATTCCATTTTTTTTAACAATATGATTAAGAAATACTCCATCATTACATCCAATTTCCAAAACATTTCCACCATTTTTTAAATATTTTTTTGAAACCATATTTGATAAATCAAAAAAATGTTCAATCAAAGTATTAATACTTGAAGAAAAATAAAAATATTTTTTAAACAAAACATCTAAGGGAATTACAGTATCAACCTGAACACTCGAACAATTTTTACAAAATTGCATTGCCATAGGATATAAAAATTCATTTTTAACTTGTGATTTAGATAAAAAAGCTCCTGCTAGAGGCATTCTTCTAAAATCAATAAAAGTTTTTAATTTTGTTGACTCACAAAGTCTACATTTTTTAAGTTTTTTATACACCATAGTTTTGAACTTAATTTAAAATTCGTATATTATTTAATGTAGTTATATATATTGAAAAGAAATTATATCAAAATTAAATTGACTTATATACTAATAATTCCAGTTTTTAATGAAGAACAGAATATTAAAAATTTGATAAATTCTCTAAGCAAAAGTTTTTTAATTGATGATGATAGTTGTGTTAATATTTTACTGATTAATGATGGAAGTAATGACAATAGTGAATATTTGATTAGAACTGAGATTAAAAATAATAAAAAAATAATCTTATTAAACCATGAAAAAAATATAGGTTATGGAGGGGCCATAAAGACTGGCATAAACTATTCTAAAAACCTCTCAAAATATGTAGTATTTGCAGACTCAGATTTAACAAATCCAATAGATGATATAAAAAAAATAACTAATTTTATGAAGCAAGATGTAGACTTCATTCAAGCCAATAGATACAAAAATAATATGGACGACATACAAGTTCATAGAAAATTAATTGGTATATTAGGTAATTTTCTTTGTAGATTTTTTATGAATATGAAAATTGATGATTACACTAATGGCTTTAGAGCTGTAAAATCAAGATTATATAATAATATTGATTTAAGAGAAAATGATTTTAGCATAATCATGGAAGAGAAGTATAAATTAAAAAATTTTATTTATACAATAGCAGAGTTTAGTACGATTTTAGGTAAAAGAGGCAATAATCTAAACAAAAGTTCTTTTGAATATAGTATAAAATTAATAATGAAATATTTGTATTATTGTGTTCTGACTGTTTTAAAAATTAACAAGAGTTTAAAAAAAATTGATTAGAATATTAATTCTTGGTTCTTCAGGAATGTTAGGAGCTCAAATGGCAGCTGACTTTTCTAAGCTAAATAGCAAAAATACTTTTAAAATATTTAATTCTTCAAGAAAAAAATCTAAAAACAAAATTTTTTTTGATGTTTTTAATAAACAATCTTACAAAAATATTAAAGCTATAAAACCACACTATATCATTAATTGTATTGGATTAATTAAACCAAAAATTTCAAATAACTCTTCTAAATCAAATACTGAATGTTTTAAAATTAATTCAATATTACCTATGTATTTATCAGATAACTTTAAAAATTCTAAAATAATTCATATTTCGTCAGACGGTGTTTTTAATGGGGTTAAAGGTAATTATTTAGAAACAGATATACCTTCATGTGGTGATATATATGGGACTAGTAAGAGCATGGGTGAGATATTAAAGAAAAATGTGATGAATATAAGATGTTCAATTATTGGTTTTGAAAAAAAAACCAATAATTCTATCCTTAATTGGTTTTTAAAAAAAAATCCTAAACAAGTTAATGGTTATAAGGATCAATATTGGAACGGAATTACCACTCATGCGTTATCAAAAATCTGTATAGGAATTGTTAATGCTAAATTATTTCGAAACGGACTGTTCCATATTTTTTCAAAAAATAAAGTTACAAAGTATAAGTTATTATGCATATTAAATGAATTATTAAACAGTAAGTCCAAAATAGTTAAACCAGTCAATTCTGGTAATCCAATTAATATGACGTTATCAACAATTCATAAAAGATATAATTTAAAAGTTTGGAAATCTTCAGGATATAAATCACACCCAACAATAAAATATTTGATAAAAGAATTGATTTAATTACATACGAATGTATACATCATTTAATGTCAAACAAACCTCACTTATGTATAATTCTTGGTATAAGACCGGATGTCATAAGAGCAAGCATATTTCTTAATTTAATAAGAGAAGACTCAAGAGTTAAAGTTACATTTATTTGGTCGGGTCAACATTACTCAGATAATCTAAAAGATATTTTTTTTAAAGAACTTGGGGTTAAAGATCCCGAAATTGAACTAGGTGCTACTGGAGATAATGATGCAGAAGTAAGCTCATCTATAATTTCTAAACTTTACCCCGTGTTAGATAAACTAAAACCTGATGCAGCTATGTTTCTTGGAGATACAAATACAGTTATCTCCTGTATTGCTGCAGCCCAACTTAATATTCCAATCATACATTTTGAGGGTTTGATGCGATCTTATGACTGGAGAATGCCTGAAGAGAAATATAGGGGTATTATAGATCATCTGTCAGATGTGATTTATACTTATTATCCTGAATATGAGAAACAGGGTATTGATGAAGGCATAAACCCTAAGGCAATTGTGTTAGTGACTAACCCAATAGTCGATATATTAAATAAATATTTTTATGGTAAAAAAGATTTCTTCGAAAAATTGGCTAATGAGGAATTTTTTTCTAGCAGAAAATTAGAAAAAGACAAATACTATGTCGCTACTTGGCACAGAAGAGAAAATGTACATATTGAGTCATCAGTAAAATCTATACTAGAATTACTATCTAAAGCGCCCATGAAGGTTTACATGCCGACTTCTTATAGAACTCAAAAAGTATTAAAAGAAATGAGATTAACTATTCCAAATAATGTTAAAATAGTAGATCCTGTTGGGTATAATGAATTTCTCGTTTTAATGACTAATTCAGCAGGTGTCATAACAGACTCCGGAACTGTAGTTGAGGAAACTTCAGTTTTAGGCATACCGTCATTGCAAATGAGAAAAGCTACTGAGAGGCCACAAACATATGACTCAAAAAGTAGTGTAAAATTTGATCCTAGCAGACCTGAAGATTATCCAGCAGAAACTATATATAAAAAACTATCTTTTTTATCTAAAACAAAGTGGGATCATAATTTGGGCGATGGAAAAGCTTCCGAAAGAATTTATTTAGACATAGTTGATAGGCTAATCAATAATAAGGTGTCAAATCACAAAAGAGAAGATTATCATTTAAATACTGAACGATCTTACCGAGAAGATGGAATTACTGTTAAGTAAATTATTAATAGTCAATTAATGTTTCAAGAATACCAGAATTTATTTTTTATTTATCTTGTTGGACTTACCTCAATAATTTTACTCAGTTGTTTTACCTATTTTGTTTCAGATAAATTTTCTTTAAAGATTAATAAAAAACAAAGTTATTATATTTTTTATTTTTCATTTTTATTTTATGTTTTGTCCATTTTGTGCTTAACTTTTGGAAAAATTCAAGCACTTCATCATTACGTAGATTTTGCCACACATTTAGAAATTCTTTGGAGAAATTCACAAGGTTTAGGTTTAACTACATTGATGTCTGAAAAATATCATGGTGGGAGTAACTGGTTTGCGGCTCATTTTACCCCAATTATTTATTTGACTTATGTTCCTGCATTTGCGATTTGGCCGAGTCCTTACATGGTACCAGTTTCAGAAACCTTATTTATCGTAAGTTCATTACTACCATTATGGCTTATATCTATAAAGTATTTAAATTTAGATTTAAGTAGATTATTAATTTGTTGTTTTTTATTTTATCCTACTATTTTTTACACAAATTTATATGGGATATCATATATTGAACTAAGCATACCTTTATTTTTATGGCTTTTTTATTTTTTTGAAGAAAAAAAAAATAAATTATTTATTTTTTTTTTATTTCTATGTTTGATGGTTAGAGAAGAGGTGTCATTGGTAGTAGCGTTCTTTGGAATTTATATGATAATTAAAAAAAGAACTTTATTAGGTCTTACCACTATATTCATAAGTCTTATTTATTTTTACATTGTAGTATTTTGGGTTATGCCTTCTTTTAGGAATGAGGACTTTGAGAAAGCTCATATAGCAGCATTTTGGTTTAAAGAGTGGGGAAACACATATGCAGAGATGATAACTAATATTTTATTAAATCCAATCGACTCCTTAAGTAAAATTTTAATTCCACCAAAAATTGGAAATTTTATAATGATTTTGATACCATTACTTTTTATCCCATTAGGAAATATATTGATTTTTTTTGTAGCTGTGCCTAATCTTGCTATGACTTTTTTAAGTTTTTCTATAACCCATAGTAGTTATATTTTGTATTATTTATCTCCATCTATACCCGTTTTTTTTTATGCAACAATTACAGGTGTAAGTAGGATTAATATTTTTAAATTTATTAATCAAAACGCACTCATTCAATCAATTTTGGTAGCCAGTATATCTACTACAATTTTTTTTGGAGCCACACCTATTTCAATTGCATTTTGGAATAAAGATTACAAAGTTGGTAATTTTTATACCTCAAATTTCCATTATAGTTCTTACATAGAATTAGATAGACATATTGCAGCAAAAAAAATTATTAAATTAATACCAAAAGATAGTGTGGTTTCTGCCGAACAACATTTTACACCATTATTATATAAAAATAAAAAAATGACAATTTTTCCTTCACCTGAAAAAAATATAGATTATGTTTTAATAGATAGATACAACCCAAAAAAAACAGGTGGACATTATACTAATTCTTTAAGAACTGATCCTGAAGCTGAATATGGGAAATATTTTCAGAATAAAAATTGGGAAATTGTAGAGGAAGATTTAGGAGTCACTCTTTTTAAGAGAGTTAATTAATTAAATTTCTTAATTTGAATTTAAAATCTATTATTAGTATATATAAATAATTAAATCTAATGCAGCTCGAATAAAAAATAATATAAATTAAATGTACAATCTTTGTATTCTAACATCTCATTTTTATCCAGTTAAATCATCTTGTAGTAGTTTATTCAGGGATCTCATTAAATCTTTATTAAATGAAAACTTTAGAATTACAGTAATTAGTATCTCGGGAACGCGTGATAAAATAAGAACAATTAAAACAAAAAAACTTAAATATATTAGTATAAAAAATTCTCATCTTAAATCAGAAAATAATTATTTAAGAGCATTAGGAGAGATATCTGCAATATTGAAAATAAGAAGTTTTTATAATAAAAAAAATTTCCCTAATTTTGATCAAGTAATCGTATATTCACCATCAATTTTTTGGAGCATTCTTTTACTTAAATTAAAAAAAAAATTAGTTAGTATCAAACTTGGAGATTTGTATCCAAAATGGTTAGTTGATCATAATATTATTAATAAATTAAGTTTTAATCATTTATTTCTAAAGTTTTTTGAAATGCTTCTTTATTTTCAGGCGGATAATATTTATGTACAAACCGCAAAAGATATACAGTATTTAAATAAATATAAAAAAATTTTAAGTTTTAATGATGGTGTTATTTATAATTGGATTAACACAAAATCTTTAACAATAAAACAAGATGACAAAAAAAAAAGAAAACATATAAGATTTGTATTTTTAGGTGTAATTGGTGTTGCTCAAGATTATAAATTATTAAATGGAATGATACAATTTTGTAATGATAATAATCTTCAATCAACTTTTTTTTTTATAGGATCAGGAACAGAAAAAGAAAAATTAATTAAATTAACTAAAAGTAATAATAATGTATTTTTTTTTTCAGAAATGAGCATTCACAAGATAGACAAAATTATAAAACAATGTGATGTGTGCATCAGCACTTTGAGTAAAAATTTTTATTCTGAAAATTTTCCAGGAAAGATTCTAAGATACATGGCAAATAATAAGCCTATATTAGCTCATTCCCCTCATAATTTTTTTTTAAAAAACTTGATTGAAAAATATTCTTTGGGTCTTTTTTCTTCAGATGAAGATCAATTTTATAAAAATATTTCATATATCTTTTCAAATTTTAATTCCTTTCAAGAAAAAGGAATAAATGGACTAAATGTTGCTAAAAATAAATTTTCTTGTGAGAATGCAAAAAAAATATTTTTTCCAAAAATATGAAAATTTATTTAACTGGATCAACAGGATTTATAGGCTCGCATCTAGTCATGCAGCTTTTAAAATTATCACATAATGTTGTTGCCCCAATAAGAAATTTTAGATTTAATCAAAATAATTTTAATAAGAATTTAAAAACATTAAATTTATTAAATATTGAAAAAACATCAGATTATTTTGAAAATCTTGGTCAAGTTGATTGCCTAATTCATTGTGCCGCAAGAACTCATGTTATGAAGGATAAAAAAAAAGATCCCTTAAATGCCTATCGAGAAGTGAATGTAGAAAAAACTAAAAAACTGGCAGAAGCAGCTGCTGCGCATGGTATTAAGCGTTTTATATTTTTGAGTTCAGTAAAAGTAAATGGTGAAAAAACTAATGATTATAATAACTTTAAATATAATGATACCCCACAACCAGAGGATTTTTATGCTATATCCAAATATGAAGCTGAAAAGATATTATGGAAAGTTTCACTCAAAACAGGCTTAGAGGTTACAGTGGTGCGTCTACCATTAGTTTATGGGCATGGAGTAAAAGGAAATCTAAAAAGGTTAATTAAACTTGTGAGGCTGGGTATTCCGCTACCTTTAAGCTTGATTCAAAATCAAAGATCTATGATTGGAATAGATAATTTGGTTGATCTTTTAATTAAATGCATAAAGCATCCCAATGCAGCAGGGAAAACTTTTTTAGTTTCTGACGGAAAAGATTTATCAACTCCTGATCTCATAAACTATATATCATCTTCAATGGGTTCTAGTATTCGATTATTTCCTTTTCCTACTTTTTTACTTAAATTTTTATTTAGTATTATCGGCAAAAAAAAAGAAATTGACAGATTGACTGACTCTTTAAAGCTAGATAACAGTCATGTTAAAAGAGTGTTAAATTGGACGCCACCAGTACATGTTGCAGAAGGTATTAGAAGAATGGTTCAAGGTAAATGATACGTCTTTTTGATATTTTGTTCTCATTATTGGGTTTAGTTTTTTTATCTCCTTTATTAATTATGTTATGGTTTGCAGGTTTGTTAGATAATGGATCGCCTTTTTTTGTACAAAAAAGAGTTGGTCGTAATCTTAAATCTTTTTTATTAATTAAATTTAGAACTATGCCAATCAAGACAAGGTATGCTGGGACCCATTTAATTAAGAATATAAAATTTACCTTCTTCGCATATTTTTTGAGAAGGACAAAACTAGATGAAATCCCACAGTTATTTAATGTTTTAATTGGTGATATGAGCTTAGTAGGACCTAGGCCTTGTTTATTCAATCAGAGAAAATTAATTAATGAGCGTAAGAAAAGAGGTGTATTTAAAGCAAAACCTGGAATAACTGGACTTTCTCAAATTTCAGGAATAAATATGAAAACTCCAACCCTTCTTGCAAAAACAGATTTAAAAATGATAAAGAAGATGAATTTATATTATTATTTTTATTATATTATAAAAACTTTTATATTAATTTTAAAATAATGATATTGCCATTATTTTTTTCAATGTCATTAATAATCAGAGTGGTTATTTCATAAGTATCTGACTTAGAAGATAATTTAAGTAAGTCAATTATTTGTTTTGACACTGACAAGGAGTCGATAAGAATACCAATCCTTTTTTTCATTTTTTCTTCATTCTCCCTTGGGTCAGAGCACCCTTAAGCATCCCGGCAGAAAGCCAAAATCTATACTTAAGTGCATCATCATGTTCATACTTCTTTTTCTTCCACTATTTGCTGTTTTCTTCCACTATTTGCTGTTGAATAACTTCCATTTCAACCTTCAACTCGTCACAAGATTTTATTTTACATTATTATTAATTTTTAATGTTATAATTATTTTATTGTAAATTAAATATTAAAAATAATTGATTATTAAATTTTATGAGTAATTATACAAAAGAATTTGCAAATAATATTTTATCCCTTCATCGCTATTCAAAGCGAGCAATTGCTATAATAACAGATATAGGTTTGTGTGTTTTATGTACTTGGCTTGCTTTTATTTTAAGATTGGAGGAATTAATTTTATTTAATGATTTTAATTTTCACCCGGCTTTAATATCAATAGTTATTGCAATACCAATATATTGGTTATTTGGATTATATCGAACTATTTTCCTTTATACAAGTTTATCAATTATTTTTACTATTATAACCTCTACATTTGTTTATGGATTATTGTATTTTTTAGTAATTGGAGTTTATAGTATTCAAGGAGTTCCAAGATCTATTGGTATTCTTCAGCCAATGCTGTTGTTTTTTGGAATTATTAGCTCAAGATTTTGGTTTAAATTTATATTAACTGGGAATTTTGATTCTAACAAATCTTCTAATAAAAAAAATGTATTAGTTTATGGGGCAGGGGAAGCTGGAAGACAATTGGTTGTGGCTTTAGAAAATAGTCCAGAATTTAAAGTTATCGGTTTTTTAGATGACAATAAACAATTGCATAGACAAGTTTTATTTGGTCAAAATATTTTTTCTCCAATAGAGTTAGAAAATTTAGTTCAAACTAAAGATATCAGCTTAGTGTTTCTTGCCCTTCCGTCAATTAGTAGAAGTAGAAGAAATCAAATTATTGAAAATTTAAATCATCTTAAATTAAGTGTTAAAACTCTTCCAAGTGTATCAGAGATAGTAGATGGTAGAGTAACTTTATCTGATATTAAAGATTTAAATATTGATGATCTATTAAACCGTGATGAAGTTAAACCAGATATCAATTTACTAAAAAAAAATATAAATTCAAAAACAGTGCTGGTAACGGG
>Ga0187833_10006809_pt1 | contig 10483 bp, 14 predicted proteins | sample ETNtaG_37_FD_167968 | JGI IMG/M metagenome (GOLD analysis project Ga0187833, IMG submission 167968) | Marine microbial and viral communities from oxygen minimum zone, Eastern Pacific Ocean - ETNP2014_SV_400_PacBio MetaG (Illumina Assembly) | ecosystem: Environmental > Aquatic > Marine > Hypoxic... | reverse complement strand
TAAATATGATTTTGATATTTATTCTGATTTATAAACATTCAAGTTGCCAATAAATTGTTCAAAATCCTTTGCTTCTTTAAAATTTTTATAAACTGAAGCAAAACGAACATAAGCTACTTGATCTAAATTCGCGAGACCTTCCATAATAAATTTTCCGATTGTAGAGGTTGGAATATCATTTTCGCCAAGTCCCTCGAGATTTCTTGCTATTTTTGAAATAAATTTTTCAATAGATTCACTTTCTATAGGTCTTTTTCTCAATGCTATAACTATTGATTTTGCCATTTTGTCTCGATCAAAAGGTTCTTTATGACCATTGTTTTTTATTACTGTTAATTCTCTAAATTGGACTCTTTCAAAGGTAGTGAAACGTTCTTTCCTGTGACAACCACATACCCTCCTTCTTCTAATTGCTGTTCCATCTTCAGTTGGTCTTGAATCAACAACAGAGGTATCTTTTTCTCTACAAAACGGACAAAGCATAATTTATTCTTTTGTTAAATGGTTATAAATAGGAAATTTATTACAAAGTAAAATAACTTCTTTTCTAACTTCAGCTTCAATTTCGTTATTATTTACAGAATTTCTAGATAATCCTACAATTACCTTGGTAATTAATTCGCCAACATTTCGAAATTCATTTAATCCAAAACCTCTAGTAGTAGCTGCTTGAGATCCTAACCTTATTCCGGAGGTAATGGTAGGTTTAGCAGTATCAAAAGGTATACCATTCTTGTTGCAAGTTATGTTTGCTTTACATAAGCTGGTTTCTGCATCTTTCCCTGTGACTTTGAAAGGTCTTAAATCCACTAACATTAAATGAGTATCAGTTCCTCCGGAAAATATTTTAAAACCATTATTTTTTAAAGTTTCAGATAAAATTTTAGCATTAGCAATAACAGATTTTATATAATCCTTATAATCTGGTTGTAATGCTTCTTGAAAAGCTACAGCTTTCGCAGCAATTACATGCATTAAAGGTCCTCCTTGGTAACCTGGAAAAACCGCAGAGTTAATTTTTTTAATTATGTTTTCTTTATTTGTTAATATTATTCCACCTCTTCCACCTCTTAAAACTTTATGTGTTGTTGAAGTGACTACATCAGCGTGTTCAATTGGATTTGGATACCCTTTACCAGCAACGAGTCCAGAAAAATGTGCCATATCAACCATGAGGTAAGCATCAACTCTCTTTGCTATATCTTTAAACTTTTTAAAATCAATAATTCGAGAATAAGCACTACCACCTGCTATAATAAGTTTTGGTCTATGTTGTTTTGCTAAAGATTCAACTTGATTATAATCAATAAATCCCGTCTCTTTGTCCACATCATAATGAAATGAGTTAAGCCATTTACCTGAAAGAGCAACTTTAGCTCCATGTGTTAAATGACCTCCAGAATTTAAACTCATACCAAGTATTGGGTCTTCTGGATTTAAAAGCGCAAGATATACTGCTCCGTTGGCTTGAGCACCCGAGTGAGGTTGCACATTTGCATACTTACAATCAAATAATTTTTTTACTCTCTCAAGAGCCAAATTTTCTGCTATATCAACAAATTCACAACCACCATAATATCTTTTTGATGGATAACCTTCTGCATATTTATTAGTCATAATTGAACCTTGTGCATCTAGAACAGCCTTTGATACAATATTTTCCGAAGCAATTAATTCTATATGATGCTGCTGTCTATCTAATTCAAGTTTAATAGAATTGTACAAATCTGGATCCGTGGTCGATAAATCGTTATCGAAAAAATTTTGATAACTATTCGACATATATTTATTCAATTTTGACATAATATTTCAAATCTTATTTACTCTGCGTAAATGCCGGCCACCTTTAAAATCAGTTTTTATAAATATACCAACACATTTTAGTGCTACTTTTTTTTTAATCAATCTAGCTCCTAGTGTCATTACATTAGCATTATTGTGTTGTCTACTCAATTTAGTAGATTTTGTATCATAACATAGAGCAGCTCTAATATTTTTATGTCGATTAGCAGCCATATCCATTCCAATCCCAGTGCCGCAAACCAAAATACCTAATTGGTTACCATTTTTTTTTATTTTTTTTGATAAGAGATGTGCAAAATCAGGATAATCAACTGGATTAGTATTTTTTGTTCCCAGGTCTAAAATTTTTTTCCTTTTTTTAATTAAAAATTTTTTAATTACTTCTTTTAATTCAATACCAGCATGATCTGATGCTAGAAGGACTCTTTTTATTTTTATTTTTCTATGTATTGGCACCGATAAAGCTAATATTTAACTATATATATATAGTATTATAATTTATACCACAATATTTTGATTAAAATTTTTACTGCATAATTGAACCTATAATCAGTTAAAAAAGGTATAAAAGGATTCTTTTTTCATTTTCACTATTTCATATTAAATAATAAGTTAGCTTTTTCACAATATTATTATTAATTATAATAATATAAACTCTAGTATAAAATGAGAAAAATTATCAAATGAAAAATATTGGATCATATCCTAGTGTAAGGTTAAGAAGAAATAGAAAAACTTGTTGGTCAAGAAGACTTGTGCAGGAAAACAATCTTTCACCCAATGATCTTATTTGGCCTATTTTTATTAAAGAGGGCAAGAATATTAAAGAATCAATCAAAGCAATGCCCGGAGTCTATAGATATTCATTAGATAAAATTAAAAAATTAGTTGAAAGAGCTATTCATAAAAAAATACCCATGATAGCTTTATTCCCAAATATTTCAATTTCTAAAAAAAATAATAAAGCTTCCGAAGCATTAAATAAAAATAATATTATATGCAAAGCTCTCAAGTTAATTAAAAAAAATTATAAAGAAATTGGAATAATGTGTGATGTTGCGTTAGATCCTTACACTATTCATGGTCATGATGGAGTAATAAAAAATAATTATGTAAATAATGATGAAACAGTAAAAATTTTAGTTGAACAATCTATTTTACTTGCAGAAATGGGGTGCGATGTAATAGCTCCATCAGATATGATGGATGGTAGAATTGGTGAAATAAGAAAAGCTCTCGATAAAAACGGCCATGAATTAGTTCAAATACTATCTTACGCAGTAAAATATGCTTCGAATTTCTATGGACCATTTAGAGATGCTGTAGGTTCAAAAAGAACTTTAAAAGGTAATAAAAAAAATTATCAAATGGATTTTAATAACTCGATTGAATCACTAAGAGAAGTTGCGTTAGACATAAGAGAGGGTGCGGATTTCGTAATGGTTAAACCGGGAATGCCATACCTAGATATAATAAAATTAGTGAGAGAAAGTTTTAAAATTCCAGTTTTTGCTTATCAAGTATCTGGGGAATACAGTTTAATAAAGAATGGAATAAAAAATAATATTTTGAAAGAAGACGCTATATATGAAAGTTTAATATCTTTTAAAAGAGCTGGGGCTAGCGCAATAATAACATATTTTGCTGATGAAATTGCAAACAAGTTATGACAGCCACCACCACTTTTTTTTACCCCATTTAATTTTATTCCATATTCTTTCGTGTAAATAATAAAAAAACATTTTTGTTAGAACTTCAATTCCAGCTATGGATCCTCCCATTTTCCAGTTACCTGTTATAATCCATGCTATAAGAAATGTGTCTAGAGAAGCTGCAATTCTCCATGTAACAGTCTTTAATATTGATCTTTTGGCATGCTCGGAATCCATTAGAAAAAATATTTCTCTAAGATATTTCTTGATAAAGGAAGTTTAATTCTATTGGGAAAAATAAAGTTTTGCAATAAAAGGTTTTTATTAAAAATTAAAGCTTCCGTAATTTCATTTTTTGAAATATTTTTAATTTTATTTTTTAATAAAAGTTTTGGTATTTTAAAAAGTCTATTATTTATATCAACAGTACAATTGATAGTATTTAGTGAATTCTTTTTATCGGGAAGATTTATTTCAAACCCCAACTCCTTGATTAAAGACAGCTCCCATAAAATATATAATTTTATCCAGTGGTCTGAATTAAAATTATTTAATAAATTTTCAAATGAATTATAAATTTTTTTATTTAATTGACGCTCTGGTAACAAAATCTTTAAAATTGAACAGGCAGTTAAAATACAAATAGATCTTTTTTTATCATCAAAAAACATTGGTGATATGGGTTTTATTAGTTCTATAGCAAAATAACCAATATTATTTTCATTTTTTGATTTGTAATTAATCAAAATTTTATTACCTATCTGAAATATTTTTCTATTTTTTCTTGAATTTCCTCCGTAAACAATACCCGAGCATTTTCCATGATCTAATGTAAATGACTCAATAATAATAGAATTTTCATCAAAATTATTTTTTGACAATAAATAACCTTCATCTTTCCAATACATACTAATTAATATTTTTATAATTTAATAATTTTGCGGCGCCATCTTGTTCTGCCTCCTGTTTTGAATTCCCTCTTCCAACAAAATGCTTAGAACCAGTCATAGACACAGAAATTTTATAAATTGGATTGTGTCTAGCCCCTTCGGTGCTTAATAAACGGTAAAGAGGAAGTTTTTTATACAGTTTAAGAGAAAGCTCCTGTAACTTGGTTTTTGAATCCAAAATTGTTACAGTGGACTTGTTAATATTTTTTTTCCAGACTTTTAGAACAAAATCACTAACATAACTAAAACCTTGATCTATATAAATCGCTGCAATCAGTGCTTCGCAACAATCACTTATTATCTTTTTATCATTTTTATCAATTTTTTTCATACTGTTTCCTGTAATAATATATTTGTGAATTCCAATGGACAAACCAATTTCACAGCAAGTTTTTCTATTTACAAGATTAGCAAATCTTTTATCTAAAACTCCTTCATTTTCATTTGGATAAAGATCAAATAATTTTTTCGACAGAATTAAACCGATTACTCTATCACCTAAAAATTCAAGTTTTTCATTATTATTTTTTTTGTTTGCCCCTTTATGCGTCAACGCTTTGATTAATAGATATTTATTTTTAAACTTAATATTTAATTCTTTTTGAAATTTATTAATATTCATTTTCATTGAATCTTTTTAAAGAAACGCTCTAACCTTAAACTTTTGCCCCATTTCCAAAATTTGAAAAATGAGCCTCTTTTTTTTTCATTTGAAAAAAAAATTAATTGAGCTTTACCAACCAGATTATTAATATTAACATAGCCAACGCTACTTAAAAAACGACTGTCCTTTGAACAATCTCTATTGTCACCCATAAAAAAATAATGATTATCAGGAACAGTATATTTATCAGTGTTCATCATCGTTCCATTATTTCGATATACCGTTATATATTTCTTCCCATTTGGTAAAGTTTCCTTAAAAAAAATAGCATTTATAATCTTATTTCCACAATTAATATTTGTTAAATATTCTATTTTGTCTTTCTTAACTTTTGCATTATTTAGATATAAATTACTGTCAATTATTTGGATTGTATCTCCCGGCAAGCCTATTAATCTTTTGATATAATCTGTTCTATTATCCGCAGGAGTTTTAAAAACAATCACATCACCTCTATCAGGTAGTTTTGTTAAAACTCTTTTATTATATATTTTTGGACTAAATGGAAGTGAATGACGACTATAACCATAGGAATATTTAGAAACAAATAAACGATCTCCAATCAATAAATTTGGTTCCATTGATGATGAAGGAATATAAAATGGTTGAAATAAGAAACTTCTAATAATTAAAGCAATTATCAAAGCATAAAAAATAGTTTTTATATTCTCTACGATTTTGCTTTTCATTTATTGTATGCAATTATTACCGTAGCATGCGCCCAAGGTTTATCATCGGATAATGATAAATGAATATCATATTTTTTGTTCTTTAATTTTTTTTTTACCAAATTAGCCAAACTTCCTTTAAGAAATATAAAAGGTTTGCCATGAACATTGTTAGATATTTCTATATTTTTAAAATTAACACCCTTTCTAATGCCAGTACCTAGTGCTTTACCAAAGGCTTCTTTAGCAGCAAATCTTTTTGCGTAAAAAGCAGTAGGATCATCTTTTCTCTCACAATAATAAATTTCTTTTTTTGAAAAAATTTTATTTTTAAAACTAGATCCATGTTTTTTTAGTGAATGATCCATTCGTTTAATATTTACGATATCAGTGCCGATTCCAAAAATTTTCATTTAGACGCTAATAAATTTTTAAATTTTTTAATTGTATTGCTTAAACCCAGAAATAAAGATTCAGCAATAATAAAATGCCCTATATTAAATTCAGAAATATTTTTTATCTTCGATACTTTATAAGCAGATTTGAATGTGAGGCCGTGTCCAGCATGAACCTCTAGCCCAATTTTTTTTGCATAATTTGCAGAATTTTTTAATTCTAAAAAACTCTTATTTATTTTTTTACCTTTATTAAATAAATTGCAAAAACGACCTGTGTGAAATTCTACGCAGTTAGCACCTAACAATTGAGATAGTTTTATATCCTTAATTCTAGGCTCAATAAACAAACTTACTCGTATTTTATTTTTTTTGAGAACTGTTATTATTTTCTTAATAAATTTAATATTTTTAGTAATATTTAATCCACCCTCCGTAGTAATCTCTCTTCTTTTTTCAGGCACAATACAAACAAAACTGGGTTTATTTCTAATTGCTATTTTCAACATCTCTTTGGTTGGAGCCATTTCTAAATTAATTGGTATTTTGATTTTTTTTTTTATCTTTTTTAAATCATAGTCTTGTATATGTCTTCTATCTTCTCTTAAATGCATTGTAACAGAGTCGGCACCCGATTTTTGAACAATTAATGCTGCTTTTAAAGGATCAGGATAAATTTCACATCTAGCATTTCTGATAGTTGCAACATGGTCAATATTAACACCTAATCTTTTTTTATTCATTAAGATAAATTTCTGCTACCAGGCTTTATAGGTCGAATTTTTTTAAGATCCTCTGGTAATTTATCTTCAGAAAAAGTTTCAAGATTGAATTGTAATTGAAAAACAATTTTGTCTTTAATTGAGATACTTTCATTTGATCTATCTATAATACAAGCATAACCAACTAAATTTGCATTATTTGTTTTTACTATACTTGAACACTCCATAGCTGATTTTCCAGTTGTAATAACGTCTTCAACTATAAGAACGTTAGAATTTTCTTTAATTTTAAAACCTCTCCTCAAAACTAATTTACCATCCATTCTCTCAGCAAAAATAGCTTCACTTTTAAGTTGTCTAGCAATTTCATATCCAGCGATTAATCCGCCTAAGGCTGGCGATAAAACAATATCAATTTTATCAAAAGTTTTTATTATTTTTTCACATAAAGAAGAGCAAATAACTTCTGCTTTTTTTGGATGACTCAGTAATTTGGCACACTGTATATATTGTTTGCTGTGTAAACCCGATGAAAGAATAAAGTGACCCTCTAATAATGCGTTAGTTTCTTTTAAAATTCTTAAAGATTCGTTGTAAGAAAGCATTCTTTTTCCTATGTCGTATTATTCTAAATTCATATTCTTTTAACTTTAATTCACTTAATAAATTTCTGTAATTTTTTAAATCTCTAATCTGTATATCAAAGATGAATTCTAAATAATCAGCCTTTTTTGCTATAATTTCCATATTTATTATATTGTTTTCATGAAAACCAATTAAACTACTTACTTCGCCTAGTTTTCCAGGAAGATTGGGTATTTTAATACATAAAGCAGTAATATACTTTTTTTCAGCATTATGTTTGACGTTTTTTTTGATCTGCCAATATCTTCTTATAGAAGCGCGAGCTTTTCCAGTTTTTGCATAAGACAACCGTGATAATGAAGGAAAATCGTTTTTTGATCCAATAATATTAACCAAATCTCCATTTTTTAAAATGGTTTGTATTGGTGAGCCTCTTCCATTAATTTCACATGAATTTAAAGTATCACCTACTTTTGTATGCACAGCATATGCAAAATCTATAGGTGTAGCGCCTCTAGGTAATTTAATAACCTCACCTTTTGGAGTAAAACAAAACACATTTTCTTGGAACATTTGTAGCTTTGTATATTCTAAAAAATGTTCAGGGCTTGTATCATTTTCCATAATTTCTACAAGATCTCTTAACCAATCATACTCTTTAAGAGCTAAATGGCTTATTTTTTCTGACGATTTATATATCCAATGAGATGCTATTCCTCTTTCGGCAAATTCATGCATTTTTTTAGTCCGAATTTGAATTTGCATTCTTTCCTTATTCGGTCCTATGATTGCCGTGTGTATAGATTTATAATTATTAATTTTTGGTGTAGATATATAATCTTTAAACCTGCCTGGGATCATAGACCAATTGCTGTGAAATATACCTAATGCTTTATAACAAGCTTCAACATTATCAGCTATAACACGAAAACCAATGATATCGGTAAGCTGTTCAAGAGATACTCTTTTGAATTGCATTTTTTTCCATATTGAAAAAGGAGTTTTTTCACGACCGACTATTTTAGCATTTATTCCACTATCTTTTAAAATTTTTCCAAATTTTTTTAAAATTTTTTTAAAATTATGATCTCTATTGATTTTATTTTTAGCAAGTCTTTCAACTACTAAATTTCTAGCATCAGGATTTAACTTTTGAAAAGATAAATCTTCAAGCTCATCTCTTATATGATTCATGCCCATTCGATCAGATAGCGGCGCATATATTTCCATAGTTTCTTTGGCAATTCTTATTCTTTTATTTTCATCAGGAATAGAATCTAAAGTTCTCATATTATGAAGTCTATCAGCTATTTTTACCAATAAGACTCTTATATCTTTTGAGGTAGCTAAAATGAGCTTTCTGATATTTTCAGCCTTAGAATTTTCAATAACCTTATCTTCTAATTCAGAAATTTTTGTTACACCGTCAACTAAATCAGCAACCTCTCTGCCAAATTCTTTTTCAACAATTTTATATGTAATTTTTGTATCTTCTATCGTGTCATGAAGCAATCCGGTAGCAATAGTAGCGCTATCAAGTTTTAATTCGGTCAAGATATTAGCTACGGCTACTGGATGTATTAAATAAGGATCACCAGAATCTCTTTTTTGGTCTCTGTGCGCATTTAAAGCAAAAGTGTAAGCCTTTGATAGCGTTTCAAAATTTAAAAATTTGTTATAATTCTGTACTTTTTTAATTAAATCTTTTTGTTTTAGCATTTAATTAATATATCAAGATTTGTTTATTTTTAATATAGACTTCTTATCTTCATTAGAAAGTTTCTGTATCAAGAAACCAATATTATCTTTGGTCTCAGGGTGTTTCCATTCAGGTAATATTTCCTGTAATGGAAATAATACAAAATTTCTGTAAATAAGCTTCCTGTGTGGAACTACAAAATCTAAGTTTTTGTATTTAAAATTTATAATTTGGTTATTATAATCAATAATATCAATGTCACACGTTCTGGGGTCATTCTTTTCGCATCTTTTTCTTTGTAGTATTTCCTCAATAAAAATTAATACGGAGGCCAAGTCCGTAGGATTTAAATCTGTTTTTACTTCAATAATTATATTAATAAATTTTGGATTACTCTTGTTTGGGTACGAAGGTGTTTCATAAAAGCTAGATTTTTTTATAACTTTAATCTCATGTTTATCAAGATAAGAAATTGCTATTTCGATATTTTTAAATCTATTTCCGAAACTAGAGGATAAATTTGATCCCAGACCTAATATTATCATATTAATTTAACTAGATTTTTTAAAAAATTTTGCTTTTTCTTTACCCCAATCTCTTTTTTTTATTGTCTGTCTTTTATCATATTGTTTTTTTCCTTTAGCAACAGCAATTTCAATTTTTGCTTTTCCCTTTTTAAAATATATTTTTGTAGGTATTAAAGTAAAACCTTCTCTATGAATTCGTCCTAAAAGTTTATCTATTTCTCTTTTGTTTAAAAGAAGTTTTCTATTACGTATAGGATTATGATTGTTGTAACTAGATTCTTTATACAAAGGTATGTGAGAATTCATTAAATACATTTCACCATCTTTATCAAATGCATACGACTCTGAAATATTTACTTTGCCATCTCTTAGTGATTTAATTTCAGATCCCTTTAATACTATTCCGGCTTCGTAAAACTCTTCAAGAAAATAATTAAATTTGGCTTTTCTATTAATAGAAATTATTTTTAAACCACTTTTAATCTTTTGATTCATTGTAAATTAAATTAGCATGCATCATTGCTAATCTTACTGTTTTTTTTGTTTCTTCGGTAACACTAACAAGTGGCAATCTAACTTCATTAGAAGCTAATTTTAATAAACTGGCAGCGTATTTTACAGGGCTTGGGCTGCTTTCAATAAATAATGATTTGTGTAATGGCATCAGTTTATCATTAATTTCTTTTGCCTCAGCTAATAGATTATTATTATTTCTGTTTAATGATGCTTCTTGAAATTCAGAACAAAGTTTTGATGCCACATTTGCTGTTACAGAAATGCAGCCTACGCCACCTCTCATATTAAATTCTAACGCCGTA
>Ga0187833_10006807_pt1 | contig 10485 bp, 4 predicted proteins | sample ETNtaG_37_FD_167968 | JGI IMG/M metagenome (GOLD analysis project Ga0187833, IMG submission 167968) | Marine microbial and viral communities from oxygen minimum zone, Eastern Pacific Ocean - ETNP2014_SV_400_PacBio MetaG (Illumina Assembly) | ecosystem: Environmental > Aquatic > Marine > Hypoxic... | reverse complement strand
TAATCTCCAAGGCCTGAATCAAGAACTATGACAAGATCTGGTGTTCCAAGTTGGTCTTTCAACAGAGTAAGATAAGCAGGTAAATCGGGTGAACCACTCTCTTCACTCGTCTCTATGAGAAATCGACAACGAGGATGAGCAATCCCTTGCTCTTGAAGTGCCATCAATGAGATAATACCACAATATCCTCCATAGCCATCATCGACAGAACCTCGGCCAAATAGCCACGGGTCTTCACGCACAGGCAACCATGGGCCTTTTCCCTCTGACCAGCCAGTAAACTCAGGTTGTTTATCAAGGTGAGAATAAAACAAAACTTCACCAGGAATTGTTCCTTCCACATCTAGTAATAGAAGAGGGGTTCTACCTTCCAAAGAGTGTACTGATACGCTAAGTCCTTTGATTTGAACAGTTTCTAGCCAGCTAATAAAAAGGTCAATCGTTGCATCAAGATGACCATTTTCTGACCAGTTGGAATCGAAGGCAGGTGATAGAGCTGGTATCTCAATAAATTCACATAAACTTGGCAACGCCGAATCTTCCCAGATCCGTTCAGAAAATTCTGAAAGGTACTCCCAATCAATTGCATCCGTGGCGGCCATATTTGGGCGAGAGTGTTTTAACAAATAAGGGAATTGTTGATGTATCTGATTATTTTCGTGTAGCCATGCACATTAGTGGCAAGATAATGATGCCTTTGGGAATTTTTGTCATAATTATTGGTGGAGTGATGATGTATTGGGGGACCAGTGCAGGCGCTTCCAACTTTGAAGAGGCTAAAATATACGAGGGCAGTGACGGTGAGATAGAATTAACTGGATATTCAGAAGATGCCTATTTGGTAGTTGTAATGAAAGGAGAATACGCAGATGGTAAAGACTCAGTAGGTGAAAATGGAACTGCTGAACTTACTGAGGAAGATTGTGAACTAGTTAGTAATTTCACACTGAAAAACTCAGAAGGCATGGACTTCTTTGAACCAGCGTGCGAAAATAGTGATGACAGCACTGCTGATGATGGTGCAATTCATGTTGGATATTTATGTAAAGAGGGGTGTCCTGATGGAACATTTACTTGGACCACCAACAACAATACCATTGAAATTTGGGATGGAGTGATAATATTGGAGGGAATCGGGTTGCTTGCCCTTGCTTGGGGAGGAGGGCCATCTGCCTGTTGCTGCGGGGGATTTATTGCAATTCTTGGTCTAATTTTGGGCTTAACTCTGGGTAAAAAACCACCAGCAGCAGGATACCAAGCGCCGGGAGTAATGCCACAACAACAAGGAACTGTACATTCAATGGATAATCAGCCAGGCACATTCTGAAAAATTTAATACTTGGCAGATGTTCAATTATCTGCCGCACCCAATGCTATTCCTTCAGGGGCGCAAAGACGAACATTTCCTCGATAGAATGGACAAGTTTTGCAAGCATCGGCCTTTGAACCAGATAATCTTGGGAAACATGATTCGTCAGTTCTCTCCTCTACTTCAACAAGGGCAAGAGAATGGAGCAGTTTATCAAATTCTGCGGCTATGGCTTCGAACTCCTCTTCAGTCCAAGAGATGAGACGCCCAGTTGCAGCGACAAGAATTGCCGGGCGTTGTACTTCTCTAACTGGTAGACCTTGTGCCCCACGCATTGCTTCCTGTCTAACTAAACATAGATGGTATAGATACAACTGCATCCTGTAATGACTCAAAAGTTCAATTTCTGCATCGGTTCTATCCGTTTCATCATCAACATCAGATGGAACTTCAAAGATAGTTCCACTCACTTCATCAGGTGGGTCAAGAACTGAAAGGCAACCTATTGTCTTGAGATCAATTGCTCTAATCGTATTTTGTGAATTACCATCAGTCTGACAGAGCACAAGGTCTGCAATCCCATCAAACTCGAAAGTAAGAGATGAAATCTGTTGAATAACCTGCTCACCATGGGGGGTCCAACGATATTCTGGAATATCAGAAAGTTCTGTTTCAATATTAATCAAAAATGGCCATTCAGTCCTCAAAGCCTCTACATGGAGATTATTTATTGATTCACCAAGGGTTAGTCGGCCAAGTTTGCCTTCCAATAAAACCTCAGCCATCCTCATCAACATCGCTGCTGTAATATCGCGATCTACTGTAATTGGTAGCAATTCATCCAATACTTGAGAAATCAAGTTTGGGTTAGTCATTAGATTAGGTGAAGGAGTAACCCATTGCTCAGACAATGGAGTTGAAGGTGATGCACCACTCAATCCTGGATTTGGCAGACCAAGTTCAACCAATCGATGAAATAGAGAACCGAGTTCATTGGCTGCAGGCATTATTGGTTCACTCGATGAATTAGAATCGTCAGGGATATATGGGAGATTAATTGACTCTCCTGAAATTCCCACATATTCTTTCAACCAATGACTGCGTATACAGGAATTGGCCGTATCAAGTGTATGTGGAGCAATACGAATCTTTCTTCCCACCACCCTCGGTCTTTCTGATTTAGGTGACTCTACCACAGGTAAACGTGCGCTCTCCTGAAGACGTGTGAATCTAACCAATGAAGAGATATTCTCACGCTCCGGCATTATCACATCAGGATGGTGATAGATTGGGAAATTAGGTAGCAATCCGGGTGCTAGGTATGGAGACTTCATTAGATTTGAAGGAGAAAGTGTGATTTCGCCTTTTCCACAGAATGGTAATGGTGAAGAAAGGGCGGTATCGCCTTCAAGCAACCAAGGCGCAGTCAATTGACCATCTCGATGTGCTGCCTGTCTCAATGCCTCTAACCACATCCAGCCGAATCGTGGTGTCGGCTTGTATTTCCATTTGATCTCCACTTCCCCTAATTTAGAGTCTAGGTTTGTTCCTTTTGGGGCACCTGCGAGAATGAGTCTATCTTTTACTCGAGTGCAAGCCACATAGAGCAATCTACGTGCTTCTGCTTGAACTTGCGATGTGAGCACTTCGGATGAAAGACGCCAGCTGCCGCTATCGATATTATCTCGGCTCTTCCATGGTTTCGGTCTGGGACTGAACAATTGACCAGATACAAGAATACTGTCTCGTAAAGATTGACCGAGGTTGCTCTGATTTTCTGAAAAGAGGCCACAAACAACCACTACCTTTGACTGCAAACCTTTGGAGCCGTGAATTGTCATTACTCGCACAGCGTTTGCAGGTGGCATTGCTTCGCCGGGTAGCAATTTACCATTTACGGCAGCAAGACGACGAATTCGCTCTGCCAAGAGAACTGAATCACCTCCAGCCTCTGCCATCTGTGAGCGGACAAAAGCGAGGAATTGTTCCGCATATTGTCTATCAACTTGTCTTGGATAAGCCAATAACAAATCAGAATGGTCCAATGTTTCCTCTAACATGCGAACTAGTCTGTTGGAATCTGCGAGCCGCTTCCAACGTTCAAATAAGGCTCTTTGCGGCTTACTAATTGCATGTGACTGTAATCTCTTCAATAAATCTGATGAACCTTTTTTGTCTGCAATATATTTCTCTAATTGTGAATCATTGAAGCCTACAAGTGGTGTGCGAGCAAGCGTTGCGGCACGACTCACATCACCTCGCCGGGCTACAACCTGAAGTAAAGCTGCCAAAGCCATTACAACTGGTTGGGTAAGAAGGCCCCCCTCTTGGTCGGCTAATGCTGGAATTCCTAGACCATCTAAACGGTGAACTAGATCGTACATATGGGTTCGAGCAGGCATCAATACCATGATGTCGCGCGGTTCTATTTTCTCACCTGCGACTATTTCGATTTCTTCGCCTTCAGATGAAGGGTGTACTGATGTTGTCACGCCATCAATCAATGCTCTGATGCGAGCAGCGACTAACTCATGTTCAAGATGCACTTGCTTAGCTGCTGAACCGAGAGTGAATGGATCTAGGGGGACTGTCAAATCAGAAGGTGGATCACTAGCTTCGTTTGTGGCTATCGGAAGAAGCCATTCGAGTTGCCCATTCTCCTTCACCCTATGTGCGCGGAGGCTCTTGGGGGTAGCATACCAATCACCAGGGAATAGGTGATGCCTGCTATCAAAGAGGTCAAGCCACCACTCATTCATAGTCTGCAAAAGGTCATCGCATGTTCGATAATTAGTCACTAAATCAACATGGCCTTCAGTACGGCGAACGACATCTGTGTGCTCAAGACGTCTATCGTCATCTCCACGGTCAAACTTGACCCATGCCTCTTCAGGTATTGGGCGGTGGTTGACATACTCCAAACCGGTCACAAAACTAGTAATTTCCACTAGGCGTGGGTCACGGGCTGAGTCTCGTCTACGTAATGCCGGTTTTATCAATAATCTTGGTTCACTTGCATATTCATGCTCATTGATTGCGCGTAAATGAACTGTGTAACGTGACATACCACTTACTTGTGCTTGGCGGAATCCGTAGATGCTCTGCTTTTGGTCACCAACCCAGCAGACTGTCGGTTGCCAAGGTGAATTTGGGGGGTCTGGGTCGCCCTCTTTCATTTCCCTCTCACCCCATAAACGGGAGAGTATTCGCCATTGTTGGTTTGAGTTATCCTGCGCTTCATCGATGATGAATGCTCTAAATCTTCTACGCATGCTTTGTAGAACTTGAAATCGCCTCTGCAAATCTTCCTTCACAAGACGCATTGGATAATCAAGATGATGTTTGGCTATGTCCTCCCCTTGTTCAGGATTGCCACACAACGAAATTGCTGTCTGAATATGTTCGTCACGCCATGGGTGTTCTTCGTTTATTGCATCTAATGCCGCTGCAATATCAGGAGGATACCACCGTTTACAGATACGAGGGCAACGAGCCAATAGCAGGTCTTCTGCTGCTTGTGCTACATCTGAATGATCGTGCCATCCCTCTTGCAATCTCAATTCAGTTTGCACATCAGCAGCAGCACTGTGAACGGTCAACAAATCAGCAAGTATTCTAGCATCAGCATCTGCATCAAGTGCTAGGCTCTTATCTTCAATGAATGGAGGGAATGGATCTGAGATTATCTCCGGCCTTACCGACGAATCTGAAGGGCAGCATGGGGGTCCATCTCGAGGGTCAAGCAGTTCTGCAATGAGGGCACATGAGCGCATCCTCATTCCAGTTATTGAGCCATGTAGTATCTTTGCACGATTTTGACATTCAACCATTCTCTCTTTGATAGCATCACGGATTGTTTTATCCTTAATAGAGCCAAGTGGATTGATACCAGATGGCCAACCATCTCCGTTAGGTAGTAAATTTCGCGGGAAAGCAGACGGGATTATTTCCTCTGTTGAACCTAAACTACATATTGCTAAAGTGAAATATCGAATCCACAATAATTGATCCCATAAATCATCAGGAACGCCTGTCGAAACAAGTGTATCAAGAGAATTCACTCTTGTCATTTGCTTAAGGCCTTCAGTAAGACCAAGTTCTTGTGAACGCTGTTTTGCAGCATCTAACCATTCATCACCAATATCATGTAACTCAAGTGCAAAACTGTGGATTTCATCCGCGTTTAGGTGAGAAATAAACACGCTACGTAATGCATCGGCGTTCACCTCACTTGAGAATGAAGTTAGAGAACGGCGTACTGAATCAACAAAAAGTGAATTGTGCAATAATTTAGAGATTATTTTCTGGGTTCGTGAACGGCCGCCTAATTGGTGAGAAAGTCGGTTGCGTGCATCCAAGAAATCTCTTGGTGTGACCGATACTACACCGAGATCTCCCGCATGTTTCTCATTACGTATCCGCCAAAGTGAACTCATTGCCCGTTCCATCAATAATGCTCGTTGTGCATCTGACATCTGCTCATGAGTTGGACGGTCGCCTAGCAGACTACGGTGAGCAGATACCAAGCGATTAAGGAACGAATCAATGGTACCTATTGGTGCCTCATCAAGTAACATTGTCAGTTGTTCTACCAATCCTTCGTTGCGAATTCGAGGATCATATCGGAGGCCATCTCGTTTACCGCGGGGTCCTGATCTCAAACAAGATAACTCACGACGAAGGCGATCACGCATCTCTTCAGCAGCCTTCACTGTGAAGGTTAGTACCACTACCTCGGTTGGCAAAAGACCACGCCATTCCCTCAAATCTTCTCTTTCACTCTTCGCTGTTTTCAGCAAACCTCCACCAAGGTCAACCTCTCTTGGCCCTGGTGGTAATAATCGAGTTGCTCTCTGATCTTCTGAAAGGAAGTGCTCAAGCACTCTTTGAACAATGCAAGCAGTCTTTCCAGTGCCTGCGCCTGCATCAAGCACAATATGCATATCAAGATTCAACCCAAGGGTCTGTCCTCTGTTCAATTCCATTTGCGGTCACCCCCTACAGTAGGTGCAAGGCCACAAACATGTTTGACTGAACAATAGGTACAGGTAATTTCACTAGGTGTAGGTATAACACATCCTTCCTCAGAAATCTGGCCAATGCGAAGTGCTGCCGTCAATCTATGACGCATCCAAGCGCGGAACGAATTGCTGTGTGGTGACTCTAATGATTCATTTGGTCTGCGGAATAGTGTCTGTGTGTTACGGGTAACTTCTCCAATTCCAAGTGAGGCTAGATGACTATGATAATCAGAGTCGGCCTCAATGTACAAACCACTCTCTTCACCTATCTCGGCTATACCCACACCCACAACTCGGTCACCTGGATGTTCTACTTCCCAAGCACGGGCGTAGAGAGCAAGTTGAATTCCCTCAAGCAATTCTCTTTGGTGTCTTTTGCCAGCATATCCTTTGCTAGGCCCTTCAAGAGATTTCAAATCTCGTATTACCACCAAACGGCGAGGAGACCAATTCTCTCCATTATCAAGGTCTAATGGACAAATCTCCTTGCTTCCGCATTCATCGACATACTTTCCTTCAGTGCCGGGAAGAGGAATGAGTTCTACCCTATCTATTGTACCCCTCAAGCGAATTCCTGCAATAACATTCTCCCCTTCATCTGGCAATTCTAAGAAGATACCAGATTTCCCTTTACTGTTTGTCAGCGGCCATTCAACAGCTAATACAACGCTTGCACCAATGCTCAATTCTGAATGCAAAAAGCGGCCAAAGCGGCCAGAAATCGCCACTAAATCATCATCTAGAGCCTTTTCATATGATTCGAGATTGAGGCCAACAAGATCGAGGCGGCGCACAGTAGCAATAGCATCTGAGTGGCGAAGCCACGGGGCTTTTTCATCAATTATTTGTAGCAAGCGGAGTCGTAAATCATCTTCACTAATGCCAGTTGCTGCGAGCGATAATGGCACTAATTTCTCTCGTTCAACGCCTTCCTTCATCTTGAGAGATTCACAAATAAATTTAGCCCAGACCTCATGAATCAACAAGCCACGAGTACGCGCATCTACATCATCATCTTCTTCATCTTCGCCCTCTGCTTTCAAGCGAGTTGAAAGCCAGCCTTTTCTAGGACACGAAAGCCATTGAGTCAATCGACTAGGCGACCATACTTTGGTTACTCGAGATGGCCCATCGAGGAATCCGTGACGCCTATCGTGGTCATCAAGAGATGTTGAATCCGGAGTAAGCGGACGTGGATCAATTGTCAATGCACGGGAACGTGGTGGTATCTTCAGTCCAATAGTCGGCCATGAATCGCTCAGTCGAGGAGATGTTACCTTGGGTTCATGACTTTGCAGTTGCATCCTCAAATCATCAATACTCACTATTTCACCAAATCGGGAACGGGGGAGGTACGGTTCTTCCTTACTACCCACCCGAGGCTGACGGGATAATCTGTCCTCTATCAGATTTGAATCAAGAGATATGGTTACAGCAGAGGGATTGAGTGGGGCTTGTGGTGGATTCCTTGCTCTATGTAAGTCGATACCACTACGCTGACGTACATCCCGCTGATGGCTACCAGTGACGAGTAATTCGTACACCCCATCACCCTTAGTGATGACATCGCTTGGCCTAGCCACGGGAAAAACGCCCTCTCCTTCAATGAATGTTAGTCCCCAACAACTTGTTTCATCGCCATCCAAGCGATAAACATCTGAATCGGTAATGAAGGATGGGATTCTTGGCGGTAAAGTAGTATCCCACTCTGTCTCTGCCAACCATTCTGAAAGTAGCGTTGAAGGTTGAGATGATTCATCTTCTCCAGCATCAAGCACAATTATCTCTTTTCCACAGTGTAACAGGTGATTCCATGCGTGCCTAGCCTCACGTAAACGGTTATCTGGTGGTAATACTCCTAGTTCAGAACGTTCATTTTCAGATAATCCGGGCGTGGTGGGTGGTGAAGTCTTCCATGACTCTGAATCTAAATGTGCTAGGATGACCAAATCTGCATGACAACCGAGAGCCTCAATAGGAGTAAGAAGGCGCAACATCGCATCAGCAGCACGGCTACCAGAAATAGTTAGGCCATCCACCAAGGTTAGTAGTTCATCTACCCATTCCAACCCTCCTTTGGGAGATGAATGAGCCAACATACGTTGCGATGAGCGAAGGGATGAATGGCCCTCGAACAGGTCTTGCAATCCACTTAATGTTCTATTCACTTCACCATCTAGATTGTTCGTCAATAAATGCCATTTCAGTAATAAGCCAAATTGCCGTAGACATTCATCTCCATTCTCATCAGGGTCTGGAAGAGGTAACTTCCCACCACTGTAACAGCCGACTGAAAAGAGCGCTTCATCAAACACTTTGGCATCAAAAGATGTCATCAATGGCTTCAATCTATTTGCAAGAGAAAGAAGCCACCATTGGGTTGCCTCATGACGTATTCCCATGTCTTCCTCATCTTGATACGCATTGGCAAGAGGCTTACGAGCTAAGGCGTGCAACCAGCGATAAAGGGCACCTTGACCACCTAGCAAATGGAAACCTCGAGAAACCTCTTCCAACACTTCAACATCTGGAATTGGTCTTAAATCAGGTATTGAGGGATGTTGGGCCGAACAGAGCCATTCCTGCTCGAACTGCAATGTATTCTGTACTGCAACAGCACGTAATTGAGACAGAGACCAAGCATCCTCATAGTGTGGTAATCTAATTAACGCAGAAAGCCAATGAACACTGGGACTTTCACATAATGGAGCAGGACGCCTAGCTAGACGAAATCCGAAGGAATCTAGCATTGAAGCCCATAACTCATGATTTGATTCGGCTGAAGGATCAATAATAAGAATTGATTCTGGGCGGGACTTGGCATTTAGTGCTGCAACCAACAGAGCATGGGTCGACTCAATTGAACGTTCAATTCTAGGCACCAACAATCTTAGTGGGCTATCTCCGTTTGAAGTACTTGATTCGTCTGTCGATGGATGCCAAGGTGAATGAGCTGGCAACCAATCAGGGAGTTCCTCTGCTTTTCTAATTGGAGCAATGTCGTTAGGAACAAAGCCATGCAATCCCAACCTATGACTACCTGAATGTGAAAGTACGTGCAATGGTCTGAATCGACTTAGGGCGTTGATTAGTCGTTGCCGTATTGGTGAGAGAGTTGGGGGGTGGTCAAGCATGAGGATACCATCAACTTTAGACAATCCAAAAGGCACCTTATCCGCTGGTAACATCTCGAGTAATTCAACGAGAGCAGATAATTGTTCATCTGGATGTACTCCCCCAATTTTGCTACTGAGATTATGCAGTAATTTGCGAAAAGAGAGTAAATCAGGTGATGCTGAAGATGAAATTGACTCCTCACTCAAAGCCCTGTTCAAGTTTGTCAAATCTCTAGTCTTCCCTCGCCCCCAATGTTGATCAGGCAAACTATGCATGAGTGGAAACGCAAGTTGACTGGCCGCCTTCTTACACTCAATATGCAATAGAATCGGGAATGACCCAGAGGAAGGAATGAGGCGTGGTTGTCTCAATTCAGCATGAAGAGAAGATACCAAACTTTCGATAGTGTGGTGGGCTGTACGGTCAATTGGGCCATCTTCTACCCCACTTTTGGCTAGATGGTTTAGTGTGGCACGTCGGCTAGGTTCCGTCGGGTGAATTGTCAATAGTTGTGAAAGGCCACCTTGATTTTGTGGTCGTGGATCTTGTAACTGGGCTTCAAAGTGTGATATCAACCAAAGTGGAGTAGTTGCAGGAGGGATTTCTTCCATTGTTAGAGAAGGTGAATTATTGGGTGATGACACTTCTCCCACTCCCTAGATAGAGCATGGAGGCACTGAGGGTTATTGAAGGTTTAAGTTAATGTGACGAACTGTTTAAAGACCTTGGACTTGAAGACATTGTTACTCGACTGACTCCCCATAATAAGTACAAGTGAAATGTCTGAGATTAAAAATAGAAAAAACGCCAGCGCCGGGAATTCCTAACAAGAAGTGTTCATGTTCAATTAAACGAAGGGTTCTTAAAGGGTTGCTACTACTGCGAATGTAGCCGAAGAAATAACTGTTAGTGGAGTAAATCAAAGTTTTATCCGTCATCTGACCACCGATAAAATACCCTAGCGATTAAAAGTCATAGTAATAACATGAACTGATAACTCAAACGATTACAATTTAGTGATTTGACTGGCCAAACAAA
>Ga0187833_10006805_pt1 | contig 10488 bp, 6 predicted proteins | sample ETNtaG_37_FD_167968 | JGI IMG/M metagenome (GOLD analysis project Ga0187833, IMG submission 167968) | Marine microbial and viral communities from oxygen minimum zone, Eastern Pacific Ocean - ETNP2014_SV_400_PacBio MetaG (Illumina Assembly) | ecosystem: Environmental > Aquatic > Marine > Hypoxic... | reverse complement strand
TGTTCGTATTCAATTTCTCATATTGCTTTTGTGCTGCTTCGATAACTTTTGGATGACAATGCCCCACGTGCTGTATATTATTAACACAATCCAAATAGCGATTCCCTTTTGCATCAAAAAGATATTGAGCTTCGCCACGGACAATATGAAGAGGTTCATCATAAGATATGCTCAGTGATGAACCTAAATATTTACTTCGGAGATCTAATATTTCTTTATGATTCAACATTTTCTACTAATTGATCAGACCATTTTTTTAGATCTTGATTTTGCATTCTTTCCAAAAACTCCCATGCTAGATTTTCCGAAGAAGAAATGTATTTATTTTCTGGAAATAATTGCTTTCTGTATGCAGCCATAGTAACCGTTATGCATAATCGCAAACAGAGTAAATACATTACTGCACTGAATTCTTTGTGTGTTAAAGGAAATTTTTCATGAAAGCCTTTTAATACTTGAGCTATAGGTTCTAAGGGTTTTTCCTTGCCCAAAGCTACGTAAGCCATACATACAGCAGGCTCACAAACAATATATGTATATATCATATCGCCAAAATCAATTATACCACAGGTTTTCCCATGTTCATTAACCAACACATTATGATCATTACCATCATTATGGATAATGGCTTTTCTCAATTGTGATGCAATAGGTAAAATATTGTCTTCATATTGATTTATAAAATGATCAACTATTTCCTTTCTTGATTGGAGAAAATGTTTATGCTCTTTAATAAAATCAACATTAGTAACATCCCATGCAAAAATGCGATGTCCTGCAGGATGATCGAAACCATTCATAGCGATTCTTAATCTTCCAAGAAATAAACCTAATTCATAGAGCATGTGCTTATGATGTGTTGCATCTTTTAAAAAACAACCAGGAATGTATTCAACCAATCGTGCTAAAAATTTAGTACCATCTTTTTCAAATATCTTAATTACATCTCCTTTTTCATCAGCAATACTTAATGGTATTTTTAAATCTGGATCATGCTTGTGAATGAATTGTATACATGAATTTTGCATCTCCAACACTGCCCTATCTTCACTTGGATTCGAAATCTTTAATACATATTTTTTTTCTCCATAGCTACAAAGAAAGTTTTGATCCCGCTCACTATTAAGAATTGTTGCATGGACGTTCAACCCATAGTGCATTTCAATTAATTGTCTTACACTAGCCACAGAATAATTTGGTTGTGGTGATTTAAAAACTGACATAATTGGATTAAAAGTTAAGTTTTAGATAATATTTTAATTTAATCTGAATTTATTTTTGTACGCATTAATAGCTCAAGAATTGTAAGTCCGATTGTACTTTCAATTAACAAATTATCCTACTTGAATTATGTAATCACAGAGACATCTAGCTCATTTATTTTAATAGCATTACTTTTTTAGTAGTTCGAAATGATACTGTAGAAAATTCACAAAAATATATTCCACTAGATAGTCCAGTTCCATTCAAAATTATCTTATGTTTACCAGCAGATTTAATGCCTTCATTATAATCTAATACTAATTTCCCGTTTAAATCATATACACGCAAAAATACCGGAGCAGCTACTGAAAGCTCATACGTGAAGTGTGTAACAGGATTAAACGGGTTAGGAAAATTATTAGATAATGTATATTTCTCCGGCCAATTCTGTTGGTCTAAATTCAACGTATTAACAGATGTACGAATATAAGAAAATCCTCCGCCACTGTTCGAACCAGAAAAGGAAGTGAACACAACATCAAAGTAAAGATTATCATCTGTTAGATAGAGAGATACTGTATCTCCAATGAGCGATTGGGTTGATCCACCGTGCATGGTCACAAAATTGGTATAGCTAGAGGAATCTGCTTGAGCAGTTGTGGTATTGGCCCATAGGGTGCCCACAGGGGAACCATTGGAACCAGAATAGCTATCCTCTTGGGCAATGTTGAAAATGCTTTGGTTATGTTTACGTGTTATCCAGACATTATCTGTGATGCGATCCTGGTATTCCTCCAAGGTCCAATCTGCTGAATCAGGCTTTGTAAATACCACACAGTCGATGTCTAAGGGTGCTGAAAAACGAATATAAGAAAATCCTCCGCCACTGTTCGAACCAGAAAAGGAAGTGAACACAACATCAAAGTAAAGATTATCATCTGTTAGATAGAGAGATACTGTATCTCCAATGAGCGATTGGGTTGATCCACCGTGCATGGTCACAAAATTGGTATAGCTAGAGGAATCTGCTTGAGCAGTTGTGGTATTGGCCCATAGGGTGCCCACAGGGGAACCATTGGAACCAGAATAGCTATCCTCTTGGGCAATGTTGAAAATGCTTTGGTTATGTTTACGTGTTATCCAGACATTATCTGTGATGCGATCCTGGTATTCCTCCAAGGTCCAATCTGCTGAATCAGGCTTTGTAAATACCACACAGTCTGCCTTTAATACATCTGCACTAATCAAAATGAATGCATATAGGGTTAGATGAAAATATTTAGAAAAAGTATTCAACATGAGAACTCCTATTCTGTTAATTATGAAATATACTTGTTTAAAATAATTGTAATTATTTTACGTTTCTGAAAGAGTTTTTTATAATGAAACACCTACAGAAACTCTGTTCACAGGAGAAAAATCTCCAGCGTCATTGAAGGAGTAGCTCAAATTTGTCATATAACCTAACAACCGTAATGAAAATCCTACACCTAAAGATAGACCCTCTGTATCATGATTAAATTTGTATCCACCACGTAAGAAAAGCATTTTATTGTATCCATATTCAAAACCTATATTTACTCGTTCAGTATAATCAATAGGGTGAACTGCGTCCACTTCAAAAAGCAAATTATTTTTTTCTCCAAAATTTCCTACAAAATCCATTATATCCATTGCTGCTCCAATTGTAAAAGTAAGCGGCAAAGGGAATGAATCATCTTCATATTTAAAATTTTTCGAAAAATTTCTGACACCCATTCCAAATCGAAAACTTTTTATTCCAGGGTAGTAAATAGTACCAAAATCATATGCAAGGCCATCGGTTTTATTTGACTTTTCTACGCCATCGGGCATCAAGGTTTTTCCAAGGTTTTGACTTACAAATTTTACTTGACCACCAACGGAAAACCGATCAGTTAAACTTTTTGCAAGGGAAATCCCCATTGCTGAAGCTGCTACTTCAACGTTGCCTGTTTCCACAAAACCTTCAGTATTATCAGCAATTTGTGTTCCAATTATTTCACCATAATCAGATGTATGCATACTGAATCCTATTACACCTATATTGCCCAGTTTCTTTGTGATGCCTAATGTATAATAACTAATATCGCTTAGCCAGTTTGTTTGTGTGGTGAAAAAGTCAATACTTGCAGTATTTTCGGTCATACCCGCCGGATTATAAAACATTGAGCTTGCACCTGTACCAACAAGAGTGAATGCTCCACCCATAGCTGCCGCGCGTGCATCGGCATCAATTTTTAAAAACTGATATCCTGATTGGGCCACTTTATTTATTTCAGCACTCAAATTTGTATTGGCAGGACCTAATAAAAATATCGTGAGAATAAAAATTCTAATTTTAATAATCATAATCTTGTTTGTATGAAAAAAAACTACCTTGAATTTCCTTATCTAATAATGACAAATTTAACTATTGCGCTATCGCCAGATTCGTTATCAGTAATATGAGCGAGATAAATTCCACTTACCAGAAGTTGACCACTATCTGATACAGTTTGTAAATCGAGAATATTTCCACCCCAAATTTCATCTCCTGATCCGGAGTCGTGTTCAATAGATTTTACCAGATCACCGCTTTCAGTGTATATATTTATTGTGCAGTAACCGGGTATATCCATAAATACAATTTTATTAGGTTCTCCAGGGAAGTTGTTTGCATTCACATTTAATGGATTCGGAACAACACGAATTGTTTCCAATGTGCCTGCTGGACGAGATCGGTATGCAGCTGCACGTGTTCGATTCACATTCCAACCGCTTTCAAGACTGCGTATCTGTCCGTTAGGACTGGGTGCATTTGATAATCCATCATCAAAAGCAGTCACATAATAAAAATAAGCTACACCTCGTTGAGCAGTTGTATCATTAAAACTATGAGTTAAAGAAACTCCAGAATTATCTCCACATTCAAAAATTTTTGTAAAGGAGGAATCTGGACTTCCTATGCTTCTATAGACTCTATAGCCAGAAAAATCGCTAGCATCTTCAGATTCTGTTCCCCAATTGATCTGTATATAATCCGGTAGTCCTTTAACATCAATTGAGGGTGCTCTAGGTGGTACTGGAAGTTCATAATTATTTTGAACAGCATATTGAGCAGCCCAAGCATTTTTAAACAATGAATCTTTTCCAGTCGCTATCCAACAATCTTTTGCATAGTCATTTTCATTATCATACAAATCTGGATGTTGAATATATTGAGGAGGCAGATTATTTTCACCGTCCCAAGTGGCAGCACCATTGTTCCATGCTTTACCAAGTTCTCTTCCTTTCTCTGGAGATATAGAACCCATAACAAATGCATAAACAAAACGAATGCTGTCACCAAATGCAAGATCATAAGGACCGGATGAAGTATGAGCTATTGCGCGCCAATTCCACCATGGAAAATCTTTGGGAAATTTATATCCTTGCTCATCCATCCTATGTGAATGAAATGTATTTTCATAAACGTTATCTGTCTGGTATTCAAAATTAAAAAGTGGTCCTCCAAACCCATATTGAAGAACTTCATATAAATTTTGTAATTCACTAGCGCTATGGCTAGAAGCTTCAAATTTTAACCAAAATATTTCAACAGTTTGAGCACCTGTCATTCGGGGTTGGGTAATATCATCAGATTTATCTGATGCGGATTTATCAGCGTGTAAAAATGCTTCACCAACATAAAATGGTCGATTAATAAAATCCTTATTTTTATCAGGATCACCAAAATCATCATAATCAGAATCTGGCCCTCGAGCTGGATAACCATACATAATACGTAGAGAATCACCAATTCGTTCACCATAAGTACTATACCAGGGCGAACCTCTACCAGGTGAATAAAAGTTATTCATGCGCATAAAATAGACATCTTCCAAATTTTGATCTGGTAATTCTATATCCGGGTCATCATCTGTGTTGCCATTATTAATGAATGTCCAGTCATATATAATAAAGTCATCATAATCCGCACTGCTCCATGCAAGTACCTTCTGTTTAAGTGTAACGCCCATTATTGTATTGACAGTTGATTCCATCATCAAATCTGCAGTACCAGGAATTTTGTCAGGATTCACTTCATCACCTGTTAAAGGAAAAGGGTCATTTAATATTTCTTCATTAACTTTAATTGTAGGGGGGTCATGTCGCACATAACGTTTCAAGGTAATACCTGCATCATCAGCAATAGGCATTGTAATATTTTCATTTGCTCCAGCTGTCGCTGTGCCAACAACCTTAACCGGCCAGTTGGTTCCAGTTTCATCAACCCAATCTACTGTACCCAAATGCCAGCCGGCGTTGTACAGATGAAAAGTTTTGTAATTGTCATAATAGTAATAAACTGCTCGTGAACCAGCCAGCTGATCTTGATCGGTATTATCAACAACCTTCATTTCTACATTTCCGATCCGAATCCATTTAAAGGTACCAGCATACATTATTTGCGAACTAAACAAAAGAATAATAAAAATTGTTGAGGTGAGTTTTTTCACTTTATCCATACCTGGAATTATGTTTTAATTAAAAATTAATTCTTATGCCAAGAGTAATACTTCTAGGGTTCAAAAAGGTAAGAAATTCTCTATTTGGCATATTTATATGTGGTTTATCATCACTGTATACATCACCAACTTTATCCTTACCACCAGTGTATCCTGCAGCAACATATTGTTCATCATTGTACATGGGTAAGTGCAAAGATTCTAAATAGTTTCGCCAATCGTCACCACCATCAAATCCTTGCATGGCAATATATTGCAGATCAAAAACATTATTAATATCAACAAAAACCATTAAATCAAGTTTATTTGATGAAATATTTTTGCCCATACGTAAGTCAGCTGAAAATTTACTTTTCCATTGAAGATTATCTTGTAGTTCATACGTATCTAGAGGATCCCAAGTAATATAATCCCCAGATTTCCAACCAAGTAGAAGATTTATTTGCCATTGGTCTAATGGATGAGAATTTAATATTTTTGGTCCCCAAGCCTTTGGTGTATGTAAAACAAGATTTGCCCTGATGAAAGGTCTCGCCAGTGGTTTTTCTTGCATGGGGTTTTGAAATCCATATCGCAATTGGTCTCGAGGATTTTCGTAATAATGATCACGGCCAAAATATCCCCATGTTTGTACGATATAATTGTAGTTTATCCAACCGGTGAACCAGCGTCCATATCTCTTTTGAACTCTGATTTCGAATCCACGTATATCTTCATAATTGCTATTTTCTGTAGAAGTATAGTTTACGCTACCATCAATGCTGGTATATCCAACGTAAGCGATCTGATCAGAAACATCTTTGTAATAACCTGATGCATGTATAAGGATCATATCAGATACATTGTATTCCACGCCTAATTCGTAGGCAATTGTTTTTGGTATTTCAGCTGAAGGATTACCAAGAAAATCTATGCCCTGATATGCAGTTCCATAGCCTATCTGATACATATCTATCGATGTAGGCATAGAATAAAAGTGACCATAGTTGAAGTATAATTTTGCTGTGCTGCTAATAGGGTGAGAGACACCCATTCTCGGGCTTATTTTTAGATGACCCTTTGCAGGTTCAGTCGGTGCTAATTGTGTAAACTCATCTTTAAAGGGTGGAGATAAATATTTCGAATATAAATCTACAGTATACCAATCTTGATTAGGAGCGTTACTATCCATTCTTAATCCAAGATTAGCAATAAGACCTTTGATTTCTATTTTATCTTGAATATAGGCCCCCATTCTAATGGGATAAGCTCGATATTGATTAACATAGTTGTTTTTAGGTGCATAGTCAAACTGACTTTGGTATGACGTATTCAAATCATCGTAATTAAATTCAAATCCAGTTTTTAGTTGATGTATTTTGTTGATTTGACTAGTTATATCAAATTTCACATTTAATGTTTTTACTTCTGATTCATCTCTAGTTACACCGCCTAAAGAAGCAAAAACCATCCCGTCACCAGATGGGGTATAATTACTAGCGACCAAAAATCCAAACGGTGCTTCATCTACAAAAACATTTCCAAACGATCTAACTACAGTCGTATCGCGGATAAAATCTGGGCCATAACAAGCGTTCTTAATATTTACATTGGATATACGAAAGTTATAATATGTTTTTGAACTAATAATATGGTCAATAGAAAAGCCAAGCATGGATCGATAAATGTTAAAAGGATTAAGAGCATTAGGCCAATAGAGAGCTGAACCTCCACCATCTGCATAAGCATCAGAGGTTGCAAGGTAACTCGAGAAAATATCCGTTCCACTATTTAGATACCAGTTGTTTCCAGAGCCTTCTGGACTTGCAGATAGAGTATTGATCTCACCATAGAGTCCTTCAATTTTTAATTTTATCTTCTCAGAGGGATGCATTATCAACTTTAGATGTGAGTTTGATTCGTTGTGATAATCTCGGGCTGAAGGTAGAGCAAACAATTCATTTTTATTATGATGTGATATATAAAACGTACTGCTTCCCATTATTTTTCCTATTAAAGGAATAGGTCCACCAAAACCAATATCTATATTGTAATCCGGCTTGTGTCCATACTGACCTTCTTCTTGTCCTAATTCATCACTTCCTTCTACTCTATGATACCATAAGAAAAGATCACGTGCCTCTTGAGGTGTCATATCATTTGATTGGTCATTATCTGTTAACAAATTTTCAGATACTTCATTCCAGCCTATAAATTCGGGATAGCTTGCTTGCGTATTAGTATCCCATGTACCATTTTTAGTCCCGCTCCACATCACTCCAGGCTCTAAAAATGGTCTAAGATAATAATTCATAGGATTAAATAGTGAATATCCATTGTGCTTTAATTGTGGAGTATCGTATTGAATATCTATAGATCCACTGAACTTATTAGGAGACCCCTCTTTTGTAATAATATTAATTAAACCAGAACGAATATTTCCATATTCAGCATTGAACCCACCTTTAATTATACTTATTTGATCAATTGAGCTCATATTCACCATCATAACAGGTTCATTCGACCGATTATCAACAAACGACATCCCATCAACCATCAATGAGGTTTGGTCCAATCCACCACCACGGATAAAATCATTTTCAATTCCAGCTTCCAAGTTAAGATAGTCTTTAATATTACGAATTTTGGGAACAGTATAAATGTCCTCCGATAAAATATGAACTTCGCTTGCAGAACGATCCATTATGATCACTTCTCTTTTGGCAGTCACTGTAATTTCCGATGCTTCGAGAACTTTAGTTGATAATTCATAATCAAGAATAACTGTATGGTCAGAGATGACAATTATATCTTGTGTAGTGATAGTTTGATATCCAATCATTGACACAGAGACAGAATATTTTCCGGGTTGCACATTTAAAATATAATATTCTCCATCAGCATCTGTAGCTGCTCCTTGAGATGTACCATTAATGACTAGATTGACTCCTGGTAAAGGTTGTCCAGTCTCTTGATCAATAACTTTACCATTTATCTTTCCTGCAATACCTGCAATAACAATATTTTGAAATATTGCTACTATCAATACGAAGTATAACGAATGCTTATAAGAAAATGATTGTCTAGGTATATTTTTCAATTTGTTTATTTCAATTAATAAAAAATGATTATTGTGAGCATATAATCAACTTAATACTAAAAAATACCCCTTATTATTAATGAAAATTATAATAAGGGGTATTGATTAATTAGACTCTTTCTATCAAATTACTGAGGGACAGCTCCCCAACCATATTCAGCACCCATATGCAAGACATATACTGTACTATCTTGATTTCCAGCAGCAATGTATAGTTTATTGTCATGCCAAACAGCCTTATTGGGATTTTCGGTTGGAAGTTCCCATACCTCTTCGACAGCGCCTTGAGGAGTTACTCGAGTTAATGTTGAGTTTCCCCAGCCAACCATCAAATAAACATTACCCGTACCATCGATAGCCAAACCTGATGGGTTATAGTCTTCGCTAGCAAGTATCTGAGTGATCGAACTACTTGTTATAGTATCTCCCACTGCAGGAACTGGTGCTTTATAAAGACCATTACTACCAGAATCATTCTTAGTATACCAATAAAGATCGTCATTATAAAGACGCATTGGTGAACCCCATGCTCCAGAGGATTTCAATAATTCTACCTCATTATCAGTATTAGCTAGTCGACGGTAAATAGTTCCATCAGCTGTTCCAATGTACATATTCCCATCACTATCCCAATCGAAATCAAATGGGTTATTAACATATATGTCTGGCATCCAACTTTCATAATCACCTCCTGTCGAGGGGATTCGAACTATACCATAGTCACCCCAAACAACTGCAGCGTAAAGGTAACCATCCGGACCAAAATGCATTTCTCCTTCACCCCAAACTGTTTGACCAAAATAGCTTTCTTCTCCTTCAGGTGTTATCTTGTATACTTCTGCTGGATCTTGCCCGCGTGCATACAAGTTCCCATCTGCATCGAAAGCAAGACCGCCCTTTGTTTTGGGAAGGCCATTCACGTAAATAATGTCAAAGACAGGTAATAAGTTGATTGCAATACTTTCACTTACTTTTTCTTCAGTATCTTCAACATTTTTGACTCTTAACGTGGCATTAATAGTTTCACCTAATCCGCTGACATTCGGACGAGTGAATGTCAGAGATGTTGCGGAACCTGCAGAAGGTGTAATTGAAGCAATTATTACACTATTGGTATCAATTTCAATTAAGTTAAGCGCAGCAGTAGCGTTAAAATTTTCGCCAGTTATTGTCGCTTCTTCACCTGGGTATCCATCGGAAGGATCAACTGAAGTGATAACAGGTACCGGAAGAACAGTGGGTCCTGAATCTTCCTTTTCCTCTTCACAAGAAAACATTACAAACATGGATAATGTTATAATAGTTAGAAGTCTAAAGTTTTTTATTTTCATGATTTTCTCCAATCTCTATCGTTATTTGTTTAGCTTTATACTTTAATCAATATGTTTAATTTATTGCAAATCTTTTGCAATGCTGTTTGATGTTTAAGTTTAATAGATAAAATTAGATTAGACAACTTAATTTAAAATTTAATTAGATTAGAATTGCGGTAGGTGAAAATTGCTACAGCGCTTGTGGCCACGATAAATGTTAAAATAGAGATTGTGTTCATATTATTTATTAGGGTTAGTTAAAGATAGGTCGTTTTCAACGTTATTACTATATCGTAATAAGAATGAATATACATATTGATCTGGGTGTATTAAAAATTCATCATGTGTTCGTGGATTCCAACTATCATCACCCCCAAGACCCATT
>Ga0187833_10006802_pt1 | contig 10491 bp, 15 predicted proteins | sample ETNtaG_37_FD_167968 | JGI IMG/M metagenome (GOLD analysis project Ga0187833, IMG submission 167968) | Marine microbial and viral communities from oxygen minimum zone, Eastern Pacific Ocean - ETNP2014_SV_400_PacBio MetaG (Illumina Assembly) | ecosystem: Environmental > Aquatic > Marine > Hypoxic... | reverse complement strand
ATTTTTTTTTAATTTAGATGATAAAAAAAATTTTAATTTAAAGAAAATTTTTAAAAAAATATATCAGCTAAAGTATTCAAGATTATTAGTTGAAGGTGGAAAAAAACTTACTAAAAGCATGGTTGATAAATCATTAATTGATGAGTTTTATTTGTTTAAGTCTGACCTAAAATTGAAAAAAAAAGGAAAATTAAATGTAAATAAAGTTTTAAAAAAAATTAATACTTTATCAAAGGTTAAAAGATCAATTATAGTGAATTTAGATAAAAATAAATTACTTAACTACAGTTTTAATTAATATGTTCAGTGGAATAATAAATCATACTGGCAAAGTGTCAAAATTAATATCAGATACCAAGGGTATTGATTTATATATTTTTTCACAATTAAAGTTTAAAAAAAATGAAATAGGATTATCTATTTCTTGTGATGGTGTTTGTTTAACACTTGTATCATATAAAAAAAAAATTTCTAGATTTTATATATCTAATGAAACAATGATTAGATCAAAATTTAAAACTGTAAAAATCTTAGATAAAATTAATTTAGAACTGCCAATAAAATTTGAAAATTATATTTCTGGCCACTTTGTTCAAGGACATGTTGATACAGTGGGTAAAGTTATAGATATAAAGAAAATTGGCAAATCTAAAATCATAAAATTTTATATTAATAAAAAATTTATTAAAGAACTAGTTAACAAAGCCTCTATCACTATAAATGGTGTTTCATTAACTATATCAAAATTAACCAATATTTTTTTTGAAATTTCCATAATACCTCATACTTTGAAATCAACCAATCTAATAAGTTTATCAAAAGGAGATTTGGTAAATATTGAAATAGATATTTTATCAAAATATGTAAAAAAGTTTTTAATATGAAAAAAAATAAATTTGCATCTATCAAAGAAATCATTAATGAAGCAAAAAAAGGTAAAATGTTTATTTTAGTAGATGACGAAAACAGAGAGAACGAAGGAGATTTAGTTATTCCAGCATCAAAAATATCTGATAAGTCAATTAACTTCATGGCTAAATATGGAAGGGGCCTAATATGTTTAGCTTTAGATTCCAAACAAGCTAAAAAATTAAATTTACCATTAATGTCACCAGTTAATAAATCTAGAATGCAAACGGCTTTTACAATTTCTATTGAAGCTAAAAGAGGTGTCACTACTGGTATTTCAGCAAAAGATAGATCACAAACAATTAAAACTGCTATTAAAAAAAATGTAAAAAAAAATGATATTGTTTCACCAGGACATGTGTTTCCAATAATATCAAAAGATGGAGGCGTATTAGTTAGGGCAGGACACACAGAAGCTTCAGTTGATATATCAAACTTATCAAAAAAAGGAATGGCTGCTGTTATTTGTGAAATTATGAATGATAAAGGAACAATGACAAAGGGCAGAGAGTTATTTAATTTTTCTAGAAAACATAAACTTAAAATTGGTAAAATAGATGATTTGATAGCATATAGGTTAAAACGTGAAAATTTGATTAAAATTAAAAAAACAGAAAATATAAAAATTAAAGGAGAAAATTATTGTATAAAAATTTTTGAAAATTTATTAAATAATTCAGAAAATTTTGCTTTGATTAAGGGAAATTTAAAAAAAAATATCAACCCAAGAGTTAGGGTTATATCTTCAAATATAGTTCAAAATTATTTAATGGGAGAAAAGCTGCCAAATTCTTTTAATGAAACAATTGAACATTTTAAAAATTACAATGACTGTGTATTAATATTTATAAGAGACTCTAATCTTAGATCTGTATCACAGACCTTAAGAGATTATAAAAACAATAATTTTTATAAAAAAGGTCAAGATAAATTAATTAAAAATTATGGTATTGGAGCACAAATTATCAAAGCATTAAACATTAAAAATATGATATTAGTTACTAGATCTAAAAAAAAAGTTATAGGTCTAGAGGGTTATGGTATTAAAATAACGAAACAAGAAATAATCAAATGAAACCTAAAGTATTAATTATAACTGCAAACTTTTATAAAGATATCTGTTTATCTTTGACTAATGGAGCTATCATAGAGTTAAAAAAAAAAGCTAAATTTAAAAAAATAATAGTTCCAGGAATTTTTGAAATACCAGTTGTTATTGCAAAAAATATTAGAAAATATGATGCGTTTATTGCTCTGGGGTGTGTTATCAAGGGAAAAACACCACATTTTGCTTTTATTTCTAAAAGTGTAATAAACGCAATAACAAATCTATCTGTTAATTATAAAAAACCAATAGGCAATGGTATAATTACTTGTTTTAATAAAAAACAAGCCATTGAAAGATCTAGAAATAAGAATAACAAAGGTCGTGAAGCTGCAAAAGCAGCTTTGTCTGTATTAAAAAGTTTTTAAATGTCTTCTAAAGACTTAAAAAAAAATCCTAGATTAATAATAATTCAAAAATTATATAGTAAATATTTATACTCTGATACTAAAATTGAATTTTCAAAACATAGATTTAAAAAATTTATCAAAGATGTAGTTTTGGGCACACTTGAAAGAAAAGAACTAATAGAAGAAATAATTTCATTACATCTAAAAGGAGACATTAATTTAAAAAGAACTGATAAATTAGTAATTATTTTATTACATGCTTCAATATTTGAACTTTTATATAAACCACAAACATCGATTAATATAATAATAAATGAATACTTAAATGTAGCAAAAGTATTTATTGATAATAAGCAGAAAAATTTTTTAAATGCTTTGTTAGATAAAATATCAAAAAAAATAAGAAATTAGAATGAATGAATTTGAAATTATAAACAAATATTTTGCTAAATTAACAAAAAATAACAAAGGTTCATTTAATCTAAAAGATGATATTTATTATGACTATAATAAAAAAGTAGCAATTTCAGTAGATACATATATTGATAAAATTCATTTTGTAAACTTTAAATATCCTCATTTGGTAATAAAAAAATGTCTTAGATCATCATTGTCAGATTTAATTTGTAAAGGGATTACTCCAAAATATTATTTTATAGCAGCTTCTGGTAATAAAAAAAAATTTGATAAATCTAATCTTTCAAAAATTTTAAATGCTCTGAAATCTGAGCAAAAAAAATTTTCTATAAAATTATCTGGAGGTGATACAACATATTCTAGTAAGCTATCATTTACATTTATTGTTGTAGGTTATCCAAATAATTTTCCTATATTAAGAAATGGTGCTAAATTAAATGATGATATTTACGTTACTAATACATTGGGTGATGCTTTTTTGGGTTTATATTTAATTAAAAAAAAAAAGAGAATAAGTAACTACAATTACTTTGTTAAATCTTTCTATTTACCAAATATTCCATATAAATTTTCTAAAGAAATTCATTTATTTGCCAGTTCTTCTATAGATATTTCTGATGGATTGTATCAAGATATTAATCATTTAATTAAAAGTTCTAATTTATCTTATGATTTAGATTTAAATAAAGTACCTATTTCTAATTATTTGAAAAATTATATTAAAAAAAATAATAAAAAAAAAAAATCATTAATTTCTAATGGTGATGATTATCAAATACTATTTACAGCTAAAGAAAATAAACGTAATTTAATTAAAAGAATCGCAAAAAAAACAAACACCTTAGTTACTAAGATAGGTGTGGTTAAAAGACCAAATATTAAAAAAACATTTAAAAACAAAGGTTATTTACATAAATTTTGAAAACTTATATATTGCCTTTTTAGACTTTTCTTGTATTAATCCAGCTTTTTAAAACTATTTATTATCAAAAGAAATAAATGAACTATATAAATGCAGAATCTATTTTAATTTTTTCAATATTAGCTGGTTTATTATCAATTATATATGGCTATGTTACTGGTAAACAAATCTTAAATGCAAGTCCTGGAAATAAAAAAATGCAAGAAATAGCAGGTGCTATTCAAATTGGAGCAAAAGCATATTTAAATCGCCAATATAAAACAATAGCAATTGTTGGTGTTGTAGTTTTGATTATAATTAGTTTTTTATTTAGTATTTTAGTTGGATTAGGATATTTAATTGGAGCAACTCTTTCAGGTATAGCAGGTTATGTTGGCATGCTCGTGTCAGTTCAAGCCAATGTGAGAACAGCTGAAGCATCTCGTAAAGGTTTATCACATGGATTATCAGTAGCTTTTAAATCTGGAGCTGTAACAGGATTGCTAGTTGCTGGTTTGGCACTATTATCTATCGCTATTTATTATTATTTATTAATAAAATTTAATATTGAAGAAAGAGAACTTATCAATGCTCTAATAGCATTAGGTTTTGGAGCATCATTGATCTCTATTTTTGCAAGATTAGGAGGAGGAATTTTTACAAAAGGCGCAGATGTTGGTGCTGACCTAGTAGGTAAAATTGAAGCAGGAATTCCAGAAGATGATCCACGAAATCCAGCTGTAATTGCAGATAATGTTGGAGATAATGTTGGTGATTGTGCAGGGATGGCAGCAGATTTATTTGAAACATACGCAGTAACAATAGTTGCAACAATGGTTCTTTCTTCAATTTTTTTTCATGGAAATGAAAATATGATGGTTTACCCTTTGAGCATAGGTGCAGGATGTATTCTTACTTCAATATTGGGAACTTATTTTGTTAAATTAGGTAAAAGTAAAAATATTATGGGCGCTCTTTATAAAGGTTTTGTTGTAACAGCTATATCTTCAATAGTTATTCTTATACCAATTACTGATTATGTTATTGGTTTTGATTCAGATTTTGAAATTTCAGGAAAAAATTTTACAGGATTAAGTTTGTATTATTGTGGAATAATTGGTTTGATTATAACAGGTTTACTAATCTGGGTTACAGAATATTATACAGGAACCAAATATAGACCTGTTAAAAGTGTTGCCTTTTCATCTACTACAGGACATGGCACAAATGTCATTCAAGGACTTGCTGTGTCGATGGAAGCTACAGCTATACCAGCATTAATAATTATAACAGGTATAATTACCACAAATTCTTTAGCTGGTCTTTATGGTATAGCAATAGCAGTTACAACAATGCTAGCCTTGGCCGGAATGGTTGTAGCTTTAGACGCTTATGGTCCTGTTACAGATAATGCTGGTGGAATTGCCGAAATGTCAAATTTGCCAAAAAAAGTTAGAAAAACTACAGATGCTTTAGATGCTGTGGGTAATACTACTAAAGCTGTTACTAAAGGCTATGCAATTGGTTCAGCTGGCTTAGGCGCTTTAGTATTATTTGCTGCCTATACTGAAGATATTAAATTTTTTTCTAAAGTAAGTGGATCTCCACTTGAAAATATCGTTGTAACTTTTGATCTTTCTAATCCTTTTGTAGTAGTAGGACTTCTATTTGGTGGCATGTTACCATATTTATTTGGTTCAATGGGTATGCAAGCTGTGGGTAGGGCAGGCGGAGCTGTTGTAGTTGAGGTAAGAAGACAATTTAAAAAAATACCTGGTATTATGAAAAGAAAAACAAAACCAGACTATGGTAGATTAGTTGATCTATTAACCAAAGTTGCAATTAAAGAGATGATAATTCCTTCTTTGTTACCAATTTTATCTCCTATACTTTTATATTTTATAATATTACCGGTTGGTGGATTAAGTGAAGCTTTAGCAGCCATTGGTGCAATGTTACTTGGAGTTATAATAACAGGTTTATTTATTGCTATTTCAATGACAGCTGGTGGAGGAGCTTGGGATAATGCAAAAAAATATATAGAAGATGGAAAGTTTGGTGGAAAAGGTTCTGAAGCTCATAAAGCTGCAGTTACTGGAGATACAGTTGGAGATCCTTATAAAGATACCGCAGGACCAGCAATTAACCCTATGATTAAAATAACAAATATTGTTGCTCTATTATTATTAGCTGTGATAGCTAATTAGATCTTCGTCTATTTTTTTTACCTCTAGGACTATCAACTTTTTGTCTGACACTAGATAGAAAACTATAAATAAAATCTTGTTCTCTATTTAAGGAAGGAGTTGTGTTTTTAACAAATTTTATTTTATTAACATTTTCCAAGTCATAAAAATCTTTGCTTTCTAGTAGGCCCATAATATTAAAATTAAGCACAAGAACATTATTGGTAGTAGTAATGTTACGACCAAATTTAAATAATCTACCTTTTGTTCTAACTCTTTCAATATAAATCCAAATAGTGTTATCAAAAGTACCTTTTGTTGATGGTGGTCCCAGGATTAACAACGCGTCATTTTTATTTGTTTTATTTAAAACTAATTTTTTTTCTTTTTTATCAAGGTAAAGAACACCATGTGTTTTATGAACTGGTTTGATATTACAACCAGATAATAATATAAATAAAATAATAATTAGTAATTTATGCATATTTTTAATAAAAATATATTTAAATACAATGATTTGTATAATAAAATAATTTCATTAACTAGAAAAAAGTTTTTTTATACAGAAATTTCATTAAAAGATGATTTAATAACACGCTTATATTTAGTACTTTTTCATTTAGGATTTATTTTAGAATTACTTAAAAAAGATACTAAAAATAAGAAATTAGCACAAAATATATATGATTTGTTTTTTAAAAATATAGAATTTAATTTAAGGGAAATAGGTATTGGTGACATTTCTGTGAATAAAAAAATGAAAGATTTAATAAAATTATTTTATGAAATTTTAATATATTGTGAACACTGGAATTTAAAAAAACCAAAAGAAAAAATACAGTTTTTAAAGACCTTATTTGACAAAAATAATGAAAGAAATTTTGATAAAGAAAAACTACTAAATTATCTAGATAATTTTAGGCACAATTTAAAAGATATATCTTTAAATTTCTTAATAAAAGGTATAATAACCAACAAAAATTATTAATTTATGGCTGTACCTAAAAGAAAAACATCTAAATCGAGAAGAAATAAACGAAGAACTCATATTCAATTTAGAACAAAAAATGTTATAGAAGATAAAAAATCTGGTGGATATAGACTTTCACACCATGTTGATTTAAAGACAGGTTTTTATAAAGGTCGACAAGTATTCGAACCTAAAGAATAAATTTAATATATGGATAAAAAAATTGTAATTGCAGTTGATGCAATGGGAGGTGAAAATTCGCCTAAAAAGATTATAGATGGAATAAAACTAGTTTTAAAAAATAATAATAATTTATATTTCAATTTGTTTGGTAAATCTGATCAAATTAATAATTTAATTGAAAACAACGATCTCATAAAACAAAAATGTAAAATATTTGATTCCAAATTGACTATTAAAGATAATGAAAGTCCACTTCAGGCAGCAAAAAAAAATGATAGGTCTAGTATGTGGCAAACACTTAACTCAGTAAAAATAAATGAAAGTCATATAGCTCTTTCCGCTGGTAATACAGGTGCTCTTTTAATTTTATCTAAAATGATTTTAGAAATGATAAAAGGAATTGACAAACCTGCTTTAGCTGGTTTATGGCCAAACAAAAAGGGAATGAATATAGTTTTAGATCTAGGTGCAAATATAGAGTGTAGTGATAAGAATCTTATTGATTTTAGCTATATGGGATCATCTTTATATAAATCATTATTTCGTGATGATTTACCAAAAATAGCTCTTTTGAATGTCGGTTCTGAAGAAATTAAAGGACACGACGAAATTAAAAAAGCGTATCAATTTTTAAAGGAAACAAAATTAATTGATTTTGAATTTATTGGTTTTGTTGAAGGGAATCATATAACCGAAGGAACCGCTAATGTGATAGTTACAGATGGCTTTACAGGAAACATTGCTTTAAAAACTGCAGAAGGAACGGCAACTTTTGTAACAAACATATTAAAAGAATCATTAAATAAAAATTTTTACAGTAGATTATTAACATTTCTAAACTATCTAAATTTTAAAAAATTTAAAGATAGGCTTGATCCTAGAAAATATAATGGAGCTATATTTCTTGGCTTAAATGGCCCTGTTGTAAAAAGCCATGGATCTACTGATAGTTTTGGATTTGCCAATTCGATAAAAATGTGTAAAAAAATTGTTGAAGGTAATTTAATTGAAAAAATTAAGCAAAATCTTAATTAATCGTTTTTAATACATGTTAAGAAAAAATATTAAAAGGAAAGATCTTATAAATAATGTTTATTTAAATATTGGTTTTTCTAAAGTTATTTCTGAAAATATAGTTAATGATGTTTTCAATTTATTTATATACAATATAATTTCAAAAAATATTCTAAAAATTTCTAATTTTGGAACTTTTTATAAGAAAAACAAAAAACAAAGAATAGGAAGAAATCCAAAAACAAAAGAAGAAAAAATTATCTCTTCGAGAAATGTAGTAACTTTTAAACCTGCAAATATCCTAAAAAAAAAAATTAACAAAATTTAATAATGAACAAAAAAAAACAAGCATATAAAACTATTGGAGAGGCTGCCAAATTTGTTGGTTTATTTAATAATAAGACGGGTCATGTCTCAACTCATACTATTAGATTTTGGGAAAAACAATTCAAGCAGATTAAGCCAAAAATTTTTGCTGGTAAAAGAAGATATTACGATGAAAATGCCTTAAAAATAATTGCAAAAATTAAATATTTATTAAAAGAGAAGGGAATGACCATTAAAGGAGTGAAAAATATTCTAAATAATCCAATTTCTTTAAATCTTGACGAAGCGTCAGAAAATAATATAAATACGGACAAAATTAATAAAGTAAATTTAATTAATAAAGTAAAAAAAATTACTTCAATAATTAAAGATATAAAAAAAATTTAATATGGCAAAAAAAACTCACATTAAAGTTAGATTAGTTCCAGAAACGAAACCTGACAGTTCTTTTTTTTATTATGTAAAAAAACCTGCTGGTGGAGAGAAAGCTAAGGTTAAATTAAAAGCAAAAAAATATAATCCTGCTACAAGAAAACATGAGTTATTTATAGAGAAAAAACTTCCTCCGCATAGTAAGTAATTATTTTTTTTTAAAATTTTTTTTTTGGTAATTTATATAAGCAAATATCATATTTTTCCAAATTTTGTTAGTAATGTTTGAGTCAATTTTTTTGTTTAATGATTTTTTTTTAATATTAAATAATATTTTTTTAATCCTTTTTACATCAACTATTTCGCTTTTAAACTCTTTAAGTTTTACAACCTGATCAACTAATTTTTTTCTAATCTTAATTAAATGTAAAAATTGATCATCAAGTTTATCAAGTTTTTTACGTACTTTTTTTAATTTTATTCTATTTATTGGCGACATTTATACAATTGGATTTATATTAAATTAATATATTTATAATTCTATGAAAATACATAATAAATCAACAGATATTTTAATTTCTTACTGGTTATTAATTATTTTTTTCCTAATTTCATTAATAATAGTAATAGGTGGATTGACTAGATTAACCGATTCAGGGTTATCTATTACTAACTGGGAATTGTTTTCTGGAATATTACCTCCCTTAACAAAAAATAAATGGATTGTTTACTTTGATCTTTATAAAGAAATTCCAGAATTTAAATTACAAAATTATTTGATGAGCTTAGAGGAATTTAAAGTGATTTTTTGGTGGGAGTATGTACATAGATTATTAGGTAGATTAATTGGAATAATATTTATAATTCCGTTAGTTTATTTTACATTTAAGAAAGGGTTAAAAAAAAATTATAAATATTATTTAATATTCTTACTAATTTGTTTTCAAGGTTTTATAGGCTGGTTTATGGTTAAAAGTGGTTTAACTGAAAAGGTTGATGTTAGTCATTATAGACTTTCTTTACATTTGGGTTTTGCTTTTATTATTTTAAGTTTAATACTTTGGAATTATTTTAAAGTTTCTAAGGTAAATACTTTAGGAAAAAAAATACCATTTTATTTGCCTAATCTATTTTTTTCTATAATTTTTTTTCAAATTATTATTGGAGCTTTTGTTTCTGGTATGGATGCTGGTCATATATACAACACATGGCCTACTATGAACGGTAATTATTTCCCTGACAATTCATCTTTTAATGAACTATTTAAAATCAGTGTTTTTAATGAACCATCTTTAATGCAATTTATTCATCGAAATATTGCATATTTAACAATAATAATTTTTTGCTTTATTATTTATTTTGTTTTTAAAAATAAAAATTTTTACTACTTAAAAAAAATTGTCTTTTTAATTTTTTTTGTACTGTTTACCCAAGTATTTTTGGGTATCTTAACTATACTTTACGGAGCTCAAATTCTAATAGCATCCTTGCACCAGATAGGATCAATTTTTCTGATTAGCTCAAGTCTTTATTTACTTTATAAAAACACAAATTTTAACTAACAGCTTTCAGGTTTGTTTTTCTTAAGCCTCCAAAGCTTGGCTTAAATCAGCAATTATATCATCTGGGTGTTCAATTCCAACTGATAATCTTACATAACCTGGAGTCACTCCAGCAGCTAACAATTCTTTTTCGGTTAACTGACTATGAGTAGTTGTGGCTGGATGAATAGCTAAACTTCTAACATCTCCAATGTT
>Ga0187833_10006800_pt1 | contig 10495 bp, 7 predicted proteins | sample ETNtaG_37_FD_167968 | JGI IMG/M metagenome (GOLD analysis project Ga0187833, IMG submission 167968) | Marine microbial and viral communities from oxygen minimum zone, Eastern Pacific Ocean - ETNP2014_SV_400_PacBio MetaG (Illumina Assembly) | ecosystem: Environmental > Aquatic > Marine > Hypoxic... | reverse complement strand
CATATCCAGATGATGCGGTAGACGTATCCGTAACTTGAACAACAGGGCCTTCGGTATTGATATAGATAATATTACCAGGCACAAGATCTATCAATGTGTAGCCAGGATTCAAAGAAAAAGAGGCCTCACTTAAGTTACTATATTCAATATCGATAGGACTTTCAAAGTTAGGACTAGTGGCATTCAAATTGTCATAACTACGAATCTCAACCTTTTCTCCATTTTCAAGAAAAATAGAATCACTATTCAAACATGCAGTTCTGATTTGCGGGCCTTCAGTATCTATGATATAATCAATGCCCACTTCTCTAGCAAGAATATGAACTCCCACGAAATCTTCAAAAGAAGAATGTGACATGTTTATCCTAAGAAAATCTATCGCCTTATCTTTCATTATTCTGAAGTATTGCTTCGTTTTAGAAGCTGGGCCAATTGTAACAATAAGCTTAGTATTCCTAGTTTTGGTAAAACCTCGGTTCAAGAAATCATTCCTTATGAAATAATCTTTGTCTTAACATTTCATGCCACAACTGTGAAATTTGATTTTCTACTTTCTCCAAAAATCCTCCTTTAACCATTACAGACAAATAATGAAGGGCCGTATCAGATAATGATTGTGATGACGCATTCAAATCCACGCCGTTCAACTCCAAACATTCAATAAGATCCTTATTATGGATGAATCCTGTGAACTCTTCCTTAAAGTCATTTGACAGGTTGTGAGGATTCCTTTCTTGGCGGGCAATTGGTTTTCTGAACGCAACTTCATAATCATATTGCCAAAGTGCGCTCTGTGCAACAAATGACCTCCAAATATCTGTCATTCGAGAGGTAACTGAGGTGGGCAGATAGAGAAGCGGGAAAGCCTCTCTAAGAAACAGTGTGGCCTGAGAATTAAATGGACACCAAGTTCCTTTAGCAAGAATTACGTCGTCTTTATCTTTATCAAAGATAATACTCTTGCCATTGAAAACGAGACGAAAGACAGCATCAACATCTGGATCATCATTAACCAAATACTGTTGGATTGGACAGAACCGACTGACGGTTTCACCAATCAGCATTCCTTTGGAATGAATTTCATCTAGTGGTAAACCTCTTGGCCAAACTGTCGATTCACAGAATAAGGAATACACATTCGCCCATTTGGTTCTTGATTTGACTAAAACACCAGTCACATCCCGTTCAATCATGCTAAGGGAATCTCTGTCAAAAATATTGTCATCATCTGTGTCTAGAATCAAGTCTGCACCTTCAGATGCAGCATACAGGTAGCCTAAATTCTTTCTGCAATAGTGATTATAAGGAATAAGATCAGATAATTCAGGGAACATGTTCCTTTGCGTAGCCACATCCAAAAAAGCAACGTCAAGATCATGATAAACATCCGGAGTTTTCTCATCACCTACAATGACCACTTTGAAGTCAGTATCTAAAAATAATCGGATACCTTCTGTTGGTTCATTTATCGTAGTTATGACAACGTATTTATTCATTCTATTCAGTGTTCACTTGAGTAGTTTCTAATGGCACAGGTTCTTCAATCACCAATTGTTTTATAAAATTCTTCATTATCGGCTTTTTTGAAAAATACATGCGACTTATTCGAACTGCCTCCAACTGTTGTTCTTCTAAGAACACTCTATTGGTGTACTTAAGTATAACTTCTGTCAGATCCTTCTCATTGGAATAGACATTTACAACCGGAGATAATTCAGGTATCATTCTAAATGATTCAGGGAATATTCCAGGCTTACAAAAACGCGCTAGATCGGCGTAATGGCATGCTGTCGATTCACAATACTTCTCATCGTAGTATTTGAACATCTTTTTTCCGTTAAGCGGCATCTGAGACACTATAACATCCGCGGACTTCATATACCCATCATATTCATCTGTAGAGGTAGTCTCTCGTCCAGTATTATAATGAATCATTAAATTGGAATTCGAACTGTTAATTCGATCAAACAGTTTTTTTAGCATCAATCCATAATTGCTCTCATAACGAAATAATGGACCAGGGAAGATTAGTTCGATTTTCACTTGAGTTTGTTTGGCCGCCTGTTCAAAAGACACCAAAAGCAAATCATAATTTCTTCTGGATTGATAAATTGATCCAGGTACAATATATCTGATTGCACTGGTTTCACTCTTGTTGTTCTCAGAACCATTCTTTTTGATACTCGACATCACTTCGGGATTGTAATATGTGTAAGGCATAACAGCAATCTGATGGAAGGAAGCATTCCAATTATTGTAATAGTAATCCACCATGCCTGGATCATGAAATACCAAAGCATCAACATTCATCAAGACCTTTTGTCTATCTTCAATGCTCTTTCGGCTAATTGAAGGAATTGATTTAAAAACTCCTAGCTTTGAACGCACCCCCTTTATATCTCGGAGAATTCGGTGTAACGGCCAACGCATATTCGGGAAGGCCCACCAGTTCAAACAGTGAATGAAGAGTATCACAGGAACATTTAAGCGATTATTCGCAAACCATTCAAATTCCGTACGTAGAGTTTCAAGTATTAAAACATCTGATTTTTCAACTTCTGATCTTATTCGAGTAAGAAACTCACTTTTCGATTCTGAATCTTCTTTGATTTCTATTTCGTGTTTCAAGTAATTGTTACAGCCAAGTCGGTTTAGCTCAAAAACATACTCGCTCGTTGAGTAAATCTTGACTTCAAAGTCGCTCAAAAGATCACACAGATTATCCAAAGCAATCCAGTGATGATCATTACCTAAAGCAATAATTGATATAGACTTAAATGGTTTTATTTGTTTAAACATGTAAGTTGATAAGAGATTGAAAAGGCTGTCTCAATCAGACAACCTCAATTTTCTAAAGAAAGCTTGAATTGAAAGTAGAAAGAAATACAAGACAACCTTAGGAATGAATAAAACAACTAACATGACATAGTAAAATGACGAACCTTTGGAGCCATACTCCCATCTCTGATCAGATAATTCCTGCACTTTCGATATAGAATCGGTTCTCTCAGGTGACTTAATTATGCCCACTTTTGACAAAAACGTTGTCGTTTCAGTGTGTGCATCTAAAGAGATATCTTTGACGCTATACTCATTTTTTCCTGATTTCCAATCCTCCAGTGAAAGCAAAATCATCTCGGGGTGGTGTTCACTATCCCATCTATGCTCCCAATTGCTCCTTACGGAATGAGGCAACTCCATGAGTATATCATCAAAAAGCCTGTAGAGATAATAGCTTCTGATACCATAGCATAATGCTGTTTGCAGAGATGAAGATGAAAATCCGTAAACCGTTGATATACTATTATCTTCTTTGAATAAACCTTCACTTGTACCTGCCGTAATAACCTCAAAACCATTTAGGTTAATTCTGGAGAGCTGTTCTTCAGTTTGTCCCGGATGAGACTTGTAAACAAGGCGCTGACCACGGTGCAGACTTCTGACTAAATTCAAAATGGTGTTGAGGCGCTCATAGAAGCAGGCCTCTATCTTGCCAGAAAAACCACCAAGGAAATAATGGGGTTGGCCAATGAATATAATTGATTCTTGTTTGGTAGTGTTCTTAAAACGCGTTTCTAACCGGAAGGGCAACCTAACCTGCCCTGGGTGGAGGTGTCTAAACCTAAATGGATAGAGAGACTGAAAAACATGGTCAGCCGGTTTAGTACGATGAACATATTCCCGGGTATTTGTACGAAAACGTTTGCCCACTTTTGCCCAATAAACATCCATGTAGGCTGTACCGAAAAAATGAAAATAGAAACTCAATAGAAGTGATTGACTTTGATTCACAACATAGTCTGTTAAGCCGGAAGATCGCTGCGTAGAATCTGCACTAAGAAATAGTACAGATTCTACCTCAGGTCGATTTCTCATTGATTTCAAAAACAATGCCTGATTCAGCGTGACACCCAAATAGGTAAAGGCCAGCGAATTCCCAGAGAAATCAATTTGGCTCAGTTGAGCATATACTTTCTTAGCCTTTGGGAAAACTTTAGTTAAAGAATGGTGAATGTTGTCGGGAGTTAGTCCTTTTCTCCAGCGACCACCCATTTCATGAGAAACATAATCTACTTCATATACAGAATCGAACGGGCTCAAGAATTTCTCCGGATTAAACTCGCTGATCCTAGATTCTCTAGTAAAGACGAGCTGAAGACGAGTCTTTTTATCTAATTCACGTATAGTTTCAGCCAAACTGCTCCATATTGCAAACTCAATCGGATATTCAGCAAAGAAGTAAACCGAATCTCTTCTCATTGCTGCTTATCTCAATAACATCTTTGTAGAAAGTAACGAACGATGAAAAGCGTTTAGTTGAACTAGACGAGAATATCTGCTTCGATCTTATGAAGTCGTGCCACTGGTTTCTTCAGTCGCTTACCGATAATGTCTTTCCATAAAGTAGTGGTCGGACTCACATTCGGGCGCAGAAAATGAAGATCTGATTCAGTCAGGACATAACCAGATTCTAGATCTCTCGCAGCATAGACGCCTCTCCTAAAAGAATCAACATGCCCAAACTTGATCTCAGATTCTGAGGGAGTTTTGTCTGACGAACCATGCAATTGCTTGATTCGGTTAATTCTGTCAATCAAATCCCTAATCCTGCCAACAGTAAATGATATCTGATGGTCCCTAAAAGATGGTCTTTCCTTATTATCGGTAAAATGCAGTTCCAAAATTTCAGCTCCCATGGATACCGCTACTTCGGCAGCAAAAGAATCAGTCGTGTGATCAGAGTAGCCAACCCTAACATGAAACTCATCTTTCAAAGTTGTCATGACCCTGAGATTCACATCAGACTCAGGTGAAGGATAACTTGAAGTACACTGAAGCAGAACAAGATAATCCGATTTTCTGTAACAGCTATTTATTGACCTTACAAACTCTACACTTCCCCGCACTTCATCCAGCGTGGCTAAGCCTGTTGACATGATTAAAGGTTTTCCAATTTTTGCGATCCTTTCAAGTATCGGATAAGCCGTCAGGTCTCCAGAGCCGATTTTGTAGAATTCTATGTATGGATCAATCCATTCCAGTGCATTCATATCCCACACCGAAGCTGAATATGTGACGTCATTACTCTTACATATCTCAGCAATTGCTATGTGTTGTTCTGGTGTCAGTTCAAGCCTTTTGTAATGAGCATGACGTTCAGGATCCTGAGCCTTGCTTACAAGTGAATCCGCCGTATATATCTGGAGTTTGACCGCATCAACCCCGGATTTACAAGCGAGTTCAGTAAGTTCCTTTGCTTTACCAAAATCTCCTTCATGATTACCCCCAATTTCAGCAATTAGATAGACACCATGCTTACCTTCCCAATTCTTCATTGAAAATATCTTACTTTGCAATCAGCCTCAGATTTAATACCATAAACCATTTTCTCATTAAATAAAAATGAAACCCACTTACTTACCAAATCTGCTAGTTATAAACAATGTGCACAATGCCTTTCATTATTCTTTTGACATCTATCCTCAATAGAAACGTCGTGTGGAAAGTAAAAGTATAATAATTTATTAAAAAAACGATGGAAAACAGTCAATATTAGAGAGAAATCGGAAAAACTATGTAGGAAAAAAAGGACCTATACTGATCTAGTAGAAAGCTCTAGTTCATCTTTTGCATCAAAAGCAAATTCCTCAGCAGTATTCTCCCCATTATTTCCATTATTAGAGTATAAGTTTCTATGTAGTTTTGTAAAGTATTTATTGCAATAATCTTTGAATGAAATATATATAATTTTATCTAAAGGGAATCTATAAAACATATGCTTATTACGAAAAATAGCAAGTTTAATAAAAACATTATTAATCCAGTTAATTAAAAGATTTGTTAATTGGTGTGGTTTAATCCAAAAACCTGATTCTAAAGATTCGTAGAAAGCAATTCTAGAAGACAACCAATGATTTGCCTGCCAAGTGCGTTCAATAGCAGTATCAGTATACTGTCTTACACTCTCTTCACTTTCCCATTCCTCAAGTGTATCTGGTTGATAAAATTTCCCTTCCGCAATTAATTGTGTGGCTAATTCACTCATAGGATACGGACGATACGTATGTACACCACAAGCAAACTTAGGATAGCGACGTAACTTTCTTATTAATTTAACTGTCTCAAATATATCCTCTGGCTTATCGCCTGGTATGTCAAGTATAAATGAACCCCTAGAAGAAATTCCATGTTTTGCACACATTTCAATTGCTGTAATGGCAAACTCAGGCCCAGCTTTACCTCCTTTTCGCATACGTTTAAGTGAATCAAGAGAACCAGATTCAATACCAAAAGTTAACTGAACAAGGCCATTATCAACCAAGAACCGGAACATGTCATCATCCATAAAATCTTTTTTTACATGGTCTACTCGACATTCTGCGTCCCAGGTAAATTCAACATCCAATTGAGCTACTTCTTCAAATATTTCCCGCACTCTTTCAATTTGGACAAAGAACAGATCATCTATAATCTTTACATGGGTGAGCCGATGCTTAGTAACTAGTTCAGCTAATTCAGCAGCAACTTTTTTCGGACTCTTTACTCGATATTTTCTATTTCCAGTTACTGGATTAATACAAAAACTACATGGATAAGGACATCCTCTGCTTGATTCATAGGGTAACCACCTAAACTCATTCTTATAGTAGTCTCCAAATATGTCACTCAAAGGACGCTTAATGTAGGACTCTATATTTGACACAAGATCATAATTGGGGGAAGGCAAATCTTCCAGAGAGATAAAAGGGACATTAAGTAGTTTCCCTTTATTTGGGTCACAGGTCACTTCCGTAGTACTGATATGATGAATATGATCAGATCCATTATTAACATGTGAATTGTCAAGTAGTGAAATAGACGAGCCATTTCCATTATGCTTTAACTTAGAGAAATGTTTCGCTATAGCCAAAACACCTCCTTCACCTTCTCCAACCACAGCATAATCAACAAGTTGGCTAGATTCCATTTGACCAGGGAAAAGAGTAACATGCCACCCTCCCCACACTATAGGTACTTTAAAGTTTTGGCGCAAAAGACGAGCTAATCGAATACCATCCTGTACCTCAGCAGTTGTAGTAGTAAAACCAACAAATAATGATTTGCTTGCTTTATCTAAAAACTTCTCATCGAAATCTGCTTGATGATCATTGATCATTATTTCTACTTTATAACCTGCTTCAGTTAAAGCAGTTCCAGTACAAATTAGTCCTAGGGGCGGATAGTTTTGTAATCCATATATATTTTTTGGTCTAACTAGTAATATGTTATGCATTTTCGTCTTAGTTGTATATTCTTTTTCCGAAATACTCATTAGTCTAATAGGCTACAACAATATTTCAATAAAACCAAATAATTCCAATTTATTCTCCTAACTCCCAATTTCTTCTGTGTTGTAACAAATCTTTTAGTTTATCAAAACCAACATTTTCACCCATTCGATTTTTTGCTGCGTATTTACCATTGTTACCCTGATGAATTGTCAGTATAGGAGTATTCTTAATATCTTCTAAATAATCACTTGATTCTTTCGATTTAACAAACCGATTTATATTCGTTAGACTTGGTTGATCATCAAGAAATTTAAAAACCTCTTTGATGTTAATAGGTTCATTTTCAGTATAGAATTGATCATAGATTTTATTCAAAAGTGTGTAATCTTCTTCCTCATCAAGCAAAAGTCGGAATTCAGGTCTTGAAAATTCATTGTCAACTTCTATTCCTCGTATTTTGAATCGATGTGGATATTCATGAATATATTTGGAAATTGCAGGACCTCGGTAATGCTCATGAATTTTCTCCAATGCACTCATCGATATAAGCTCACAAGCCACACCTTTCGCCAAAATCGTAGAAACATATAATAAATCCTCATCAGTATATTCATTGATTAGTTGATCAACAATTTCATAGCTAAACAGAGGTTTGTCGCATGCGCACCGAACAAAAACGTCTGCTTTTTCGATTTTCCCGATCTCAATAAATCTTTGAATGACATCTTCTTCTGCACCAGCGTAGTAAGGAACGCCACATTCTCTAGCGTTTTCAATAAGTGGCGTATTTGAAGTATTTTTAGATGTAGCTAGATAAATTTTATCTACATTTTTACATTGTTTCATTCTTTCCCAATGATGATAGAATACAGTTTTTCCTTTCAAATCTTTCAATACTTTGCCAGGCAGTCTTGAAGATAACATTCTACCATAGATTATGGCTATAGTTCTAGCCATTGAAAAAATCCTTTTCCAGTTGTACAGTGCTCACGAATCAATTCGCTACTGGTTAAAACGTAGTTCCTTAGATATAATAAATGCTCTCCCTTCCACCCTGTAACAAATAATACACAAAAACATTAATTAATTATTTTCAAACTGCCAAATTCGAAATTTGGCCTAGACATGTGTCGTTGTAACTTTATCATCTTCTTGCATAATGATTTCCTTGCTTGCAATTATTTCAGCAATATCCCAATCCAACTCTGATCGTATGGAAAAAGAAGCGCTTTGATCTAAAATAATGTGCCCAATTTTTCCACCAAGTATATTTTTTTTCTCAAAAAGGGTATTTGTGAGAATCAAGTGTATTCCACCTGTACGCCTATATAACTCTTGACGCTCCAAACGAAGTGTTTTGCTTTTACTCCATGGTTCCATACCATGCCATGGTTCTAAACCGTTTCCCTTATGGACATAAAACATGTCATTATCAGGTCTCACACCATCAACATTGTCTACATCATATAATTGGAGAGTATGGATAGCTTTATCAATATACATACTTGAACGAAAAGGTGATTCAATATAGAGTAACATTACAGCATCTGGTAATTGATGATCTCTACTATAAAAGTTTAATGATTCAAAGACAGTATCTTCAATTCCTGAATTTATACTAGCAAAATTTCGATCTCTTTCCACTAGTATTATTCCTGGATATTTCCTTTTTGTGTAATCTAAAACTTTATTTTCAGGAGAGGTTACAATTACATCTTTAACCAATTGGCTTGCCAAAGCCACTTCAATTGTCCAATCAATAAGACATTTCTTACCAAGCTTTTTAAACGGTCTTGACCGTGGATCAATTGACTCTCCGCGAACGGGTATTATAGCTAGAACCGTCAAAGCCTTTAACCCTCTTTTTATTACGTGCTTTTCCTTTATTTTACTTCTTGTCTCAAGTAATTTACTTTCATCTTTCGAAAGACTGGCGTCATGTTGTCTATAATAAAAAAGAGGTAAGTTAATATTTCTTATTGGGTACAGGTTTTCTATACTTAGCCAAAGATCATAACCGTCTTGCATCGAAAAAGCTGGGTCGTATCCGCCAATTGATTTCAACACATCTTTTCGAATCATAGAACAAGCGCCATGAGCCGGTTGATCACGTAACTTGACATCTTTTTCAAAATTATGCCGTTTGAATTCACCCATTAATTCGCCCGTTTCATCAATCAAATAATAGTCCGGGAAAACAAGAACAGCTTCAGGATGTCTACTTAGTTCAGAAATCATTATTTCAAGCGCTTGAGATGTAATATAATCATCAGCATCCAGTCGCATAATGTACTTTCCGCGTGCTAGATTCAAAGCAACATTACTACTACGAATAAGTCCTCTATTTTCCTGAAATAGGGAAAAAACATTCTCAATACCATCATATCGTGAAATTATTTCTCTAGAGTTATCTGTTGATCCGTCATCAATAATGATGAGCTCAAAATATTTGAAAGTCTGAGCCAAAACACTTTCAATTGCTTCTTGAAGAAATTTTCCATAGTTATAATTGGTTATATATACGGAAACTAAAGGTTCATTTAATTCTGACATATCTTCTTCAGTCAGCTATATCAAGCTAAAAAATAATTCAATTGGAAAAGTACAATAAAAAATTTCAATAATAACTTTTGAAGAAATATATTAATGTATTTCAGTGAATCTATAATTTATTTTATAATTAATTTCTGTACTCTAATAGTAAAAATAAATCTCTGAAAAAGAATTTCAAGGGAGTCTTAGATAAGTTTTCTGTTATTCTTTTAATCAAATTGTAGTGGCGTTTACTAAATATTGCTCTATTTAGCCTAGAATCACTATCAAAGTAAAAATGTCCGCCTTCAGATTTTAATGTAAAAAAGTTGTGTTTATTATAACACTTTTTGTAAAACAACGGTGAACGATAATAATAGACAGGTTTATTTTCACCCCTAGAAAAAACTCGCTTCTGCAAATAACCTGAAAATGGAAAGAGTTTATTCAAAATAAATATGAAAATACGTCCATCGTTTTTAATGATTCTGGACATTTCAGAAAAAAAATTCGTTACACCCTCATTTTCAAAGAAAATAATAGTATTTAGGCAAACAATTTTATCAAAAAAAATTATCAGGATATATTGATCTTTCCTTTTCAATATCGCACACTACCCCTTTAAATGATCCTTTATATTTATCATTGCAATATTTAATAAAACCGGGGCCAATATCTATTCCATATAATTG
>Ga0187833_10006798_pt1 | contig 10497 bp, 8 predicted proteins | sample ETNtaG_37_FD_167968 | JGI IMG/M metagenome (GOLD analysis project Ga0187833, IMG submission 167968) | Marine microbial and viral communities from oxygen minimum zone, Eastern Pacific Ocean - ETNP2014_SV_400_PacBio MetaG (Illumina Assembly) | ecosystem: Environmental > Aquatic > Marine > Hypoxic... | reverse complement strand
CGAAAACAATTTTTCTAAATTATCTGATTTGAAAATAACACTATTATTACAATTAATTAATTCTGATATCCTGGCGTCTGTTGAAAAGATTTCTCCAAAAATTAAATTAAAGATTAAAGGTGTGATAGAAGATTTTATTATATACCGATCAGAAAGGGGTTTCGAAGGCGAGGACTATCTACAGCTAATAGATGACCCGAACTTTAGAAATGATAGCGCACCACATATTAAGAAGCTTGTTGCCAGACATGAATATTTGATGTCGATGCATTAAAATGTATATGGCAAATCTGAATGATCGGATTTTTTATAAGTTGTTAACTCTTAATAAGAGATACAAACGTTTGATATAAATTCTAGATAAAAGCGGTTAAACCATCGATCTTGTTGTAAAGATAAAATGATAGATGTAAGTCCCAAATCTCACCACAGGTCCGATCGATGAGATTGATTATAGATAAAATAATGAAACACGATGCCCTACAAACAAACCCACCTGTTCTTGTAGATATTGGGGCTTCAGGTACAATTCATGAAACATGGGAACCCATAGCAAAATATGCAATCTGCATTGCGTTTGATGCAGATTCGAGGGATTTTGAGATCTGTGAATCAGAAGACAAGGGATGGCGAAAACTCTATTCTATGAACCGTTTGGTTGCATCTGAGGCAGCAGAAGAGAAGGATTTTTATTTAACTCATTCACCACACTGTTCCAGTTCTTTAGCTCCTGACAAAGAGGCCTTGAAACCATGGGCATTTAGTCCTCTTTTTGAAGTGGAAAATATAGTTAAACTACCTTCTGTAGATCTTCAAAGTGCTCTCTTAAAAGCAGGAGTGGACTATATCGATGGTTATAAAACGGATAGCCAGGGCACGGATTTACGAATTTTTAACAGTTTACCCACAGAAATCATAGATAAAATGTTGATTGCGGAATTTGAGCCGGGAATTATTGATGCTTACAAGGGAGAAGACAAATTACATCATCTTCTGGCACATATGGAAAAAGAACCTTTTTGGATTTCAAAGATGGAAATCAAGGGTTCACAACGTATCAATCATTTAGATTTCAAATCATTAAATTATTTTCAACAAAGAGGTATTGGATCTTTTTTGAAAATGGCCCCCGGGTGGTGTGAAATTTCCTATCTCAACAAAATGGAAATAGGTGAAATGACACTCCGCGAATATTTACTGGCGTGGGTTTTTGCATCGCTCAGTTCAGAACATGGATTTGCGTTGTTCGTTTCAAAAAAAGGTTTTGAGCTTTTTGGAGAGAATTTGTTGATCGTTTTACAAAAAGAGTCTCGGAGAAAATTGTCAGAAGGATATTTTCGGCTTGGTTACAATTTACTGAAACGTATTTCCAGGTTTAAATAATGAAAAACTATTCCGGAAAAGAAATTCTTATTACCGGGGGTTTGGGCTTTATTGGATCTAACTTAGCACGAAGATTAGTATCCCAAGGTGCAAATTTAACTTTGGTAGATAGTCTTATTCCGCAATATGGAGGAAACACTTTTAACATTGATGATATTAAGAACAAAGTTGCTGTGAATGTTTGTGATGTTCGTGATACCTTTGCGATGGAACACCTCATTCAAGGGAAAGAATATTTATTCAATTTGGCAGGACAGACCAGTCACTTAGATTCTATGGCCGACCCACACACTGATTTAGACATTAATGCTGCGGCACAACTTTCCATTCTTGAAGTTTGCCGGAAGGTAAACCCTGACATTAAAATTGTGTTTGCCAGTACTCGCCAACTTTATGGAAGGCCAGACTATTTACCAGTCGATGAAAAACATCCTATTCGTCCAGTGGATGTAAACGGAATCAATAAACTTGCCGGAGAGTGGTATCATCTACTTTATAATAATGTATATGGCATCCGTGCTTGCGCATTGAGACTGACAAACACCTATGGACCTGGCATGCGCGTCAAGGATGCGCGACAGACCTTTTTGGGCATCTGGATTAGGTTGTTGCTCGAAGGCAAACCGATCAAGGTCTTTGGGGACGGCAAGCAATTGCGAGATTTCAATTTTGTCGATGATTGCGTCGAAGCTCTGTTGCTGGCTGGGGCAAACAATAACGCAAATGGTAAAGTCTATAATTTAGGCAGTAGCGAAATTATTGGTCTATCTGACTTAGTGGAAATTATGATTAATTTAGGTGTCAGTGGAAATTATGATCTGGCACCTTTTCCTGCAGATAGAAAAGCAATAGATATTGGGGATTATTACAGTGATTATTCGTTGATTACAAAGGAATTGGGTTGGGTCCCAAAAATCGATTTAAAGGAAGGACTTAAACGAACTCTTAATTATTACAGAGCTCACTTTTCTCATTATTGGGACAAATAATGATTTTAATGAATGACTTCAAAGCAGAACCACCTGAGATACGTGAGGCTATGTTACAAGCTACAAGTCGGGTTTTAGAGTCTGGTCGGTATGTTTTAGGAAATGAGGTCAAACATTTAGAGGAACAATGGGCGAAAGCCTGTGGTGTGGACTTTGGTATCGGAGTCGGTAATGGAATGGACGCAATTGAAATTGCATTAAATGCTCTAGGTATCGGTTCGGAAGATGAAGTGATTTCCACTTCGATGACTGCATTTGCAACAATTCTCGCAATTATAAGATCAGGAGCTAAACCGGTACTAGCAGACATTGATTCGGAAACAGCTTTGCTTTCCATTGAAAGTGTAAGACGATGTCTCACTGCAAAAACTAAGGCTGTAGTATTGGTACATCTTTATGGGCAGTTGAGGCAAATGGACGAATGGGTAATTTTTTGTGAAGAAAATAATATAATGCTCATAGAAGATTGTGCACAAGCACATCAAGCAACATGGCAAGGTAAAGTCGCTGGAAATTTTGGTCAAGCTGGCGCGTACAGTTTTTATCCCACAAAAAATTTGGGTGCTGTAGGCGATGCAGGAATGATTATCACGAATCATAGCGCATTGGCAATAAAAGCGCGTCAATTTAGAAATTACGGCCAAAGTGAACGCTATCTTCATCCAGTAATAGGCAGGAACAGTCGGTTAGATGAACTTCATGCGGCAATGTTATCTGAACGGATGAAATGGCTTCCTGAATTTACAAAACGTCGCAGGCAGATAGCAGATTCTTACCATTCAAAAATTGATAATCCCCTTGTGAAGCATTTAATAAAACCCGAAGACAAATTGTCTCATGTCTATCATTTATTTGTCATTACCTGCCCACAACGGGACAGATTACAAGCTCATTTGCTGAATAAGGGAGTCCAAGCTTTGATTCATTACCCGGTCACCGTTCAGCAACAAAAACCATGCTCAGAAATAGCTTGTGATCCAAATGGATTGCAAAATAGTGAAAAACACGCTTCAATGTGCCTGTCCCTCCCATGTCATCCGCAAATGTCTAATACAGATATTGAATGTGTGGTTGAATCAGTCAATTCGTTTCAAGGTGAGTGATGGAACATTTTGTCACCCTGTTCGATTTATTATTTCTGCCTCAGGGATTGGCTTTACATCGATCTATGGAGCGACACGCAGGTAATTATACACTTTGGATTCTGTGTATGGATGATGAGGCTCACGAAATCCTTTCCCTAATGAAGTTGCCAAATGTTCAACTTTTACAACTTAGTTTGGTGGAAACAAAAGAATTGAAACGAGTAAAACCGGAACGTACCATCGGAGAATATTGTTGGACAGTAACGCCGTTCGCACCAAAGTTTGTTTTTAAAGCAGATATTTCTGTAAAGAGAGTTACTTACTTGGATGCGGATTTGTGGTTTCGGAAAAGTCCTGCATCAATTTTTCAAGAGTTTGATAATTCTGGGAAAGATGTACTAATTACCGACCATGCATATGCGCCTGAATACGATCTTTCAGAAAAAAGCGGACAATATTGTGTGCAATTCACAACCTTTACTCGTGAGGGTGGTGAGACTGTGAGAAAATGGTGGGAAGAACGCTGCATTGAGTGGTGTTTTGACCGATTTGAGAATGGTAAATTCGGTGATCAAAAATATCTTGATGATTGGCCCGAAAGGTTTCCGGAACAAGTCCATGTTCTGTCTAATCAAGGTTGGACGTTAGCACCATGGAATGCAAATCGGTTCCCTTATAGCAATGGTATTTTTTGGCACTTTCATGAACTGCGTCTCACAGAAAAACAATCAAAACCCCTGGTTCAATTTACCACTTCGTATTCTATTCCTCCAATAACAAGAAAACAAATTTATAAACCATATTTGGAAGATTTACGTGTCGTTATTGAAATTATGAAAAGTCATGGTGTTCAACCAAAAATACAAAAAAAGTATCGTACATTTGGGCGCCTCAAAGGAGTCTTGAAAGGTATCAAACAACAACTTTGGCGATTCAACCACGAACTGGTATCTAATTTAGATTGAATAAATAACTCAGTGTGGCACAAATATAAGTGTTGATGCGGTTTGGCAGGAAGTGGAAAAATTAATTGAAGACGGTGTGAAATGAACTGAATCCAGAAAGACGATTTCAGCGAATACAAAGTATTTCTCTGTAATTAATTCAGAGAATTGAAAATAAGTTTCTTGATTTTACCCTTTGCCTTCCACCTTCTCCCTCTGATATATTCCAAACTTTTTTCCGAACAGGCTAGAAATGCAGCATTATTAATCGATCCTGATGACGCAAATTCAATTGCATATGCTATGAAATCAATGCTTGATGAAACTATTTCAGATAAATTTATAAAGAACGGTTTTAAACCTCTACAAGAAATAACCATTATCAAGAAAAAAGCGGAGGAGCAATTAATTTCAAGGATAATTCAATTCGAAAAAAAACGGCAGTGTTGGAATTAAAAGAGAAATTCATTTAATGGAATCATTCCTAAAACGAATGTTTCGGAGTGCAGTTTTTGAATTGCATCATTGTTAAAGTCACATAATCTAAATTTAATTTTTGAGGTCGTTGCAAATTTAGGAATTTTGGATTTTATTTCGTAAATATGCTTTGTGGAGATATAGAATAAACAGACCCTAAAATCAAGCTTAAACCAAATCATGGTTATATATGGGTTCCTAAATTATAAATTATTTGTATTCCTCTAACGTACTTTGAATTTTTTATAACTCGAAAAGGAAACTCTTGGGTTATATTGTTAGATTCAAGTTGATAGATAGGTGAGTACTTTAACTCCATGATCATACTTAAGCTATCTTTTAGCCCTCTTGAAGAGAGCTGTTCAGGAGAACTTACGGGATAGTATTTTAAATGATTATCTAAAGTCAATCTAAATTTCTGGTCAAAACTTAAAAAGTATTTTCTTTGATAACGATTGATTACAGAAGGTTTTAGACTTAGCATTAAGTCTTTTTTTCTCATATCTAAATTGGATTTTTGGAAAAGAGAGGATAAAAAACCAGGGCGATAAATATCTTTTAAATCAAAACTTGGAAGAGCAATAGAGGTTTTACTTCCTGTCAGTCCATGTTTTTGTTTGAACTCCAAAACAGGTTTATTAATTTTACCTTTCAAGTTGCCATACCAGCGGATTCTCATCTTCATTCGTTCGCTAACCCCATCAATGTTTTCAAAAAAAACCTGAAATCTAGAATTATCAAAGTAGATATTATTTATAAAACGAGGGAAAAATATTTTTCTCATCAAAGCTGAGTTTGATTTTACGACTTCTTCAATTGAGTGAGTCAATCGTTCAGGGATAATAAACTTCCTTTCAAAACGATAATTATCTAAAACAGGTTTATTCATTGTATTCAATCCCCTCAAGTTGAGTAAAAAAATGAGTTATGGATTTAGGAGGATTGACAATCCAAGGAACTTTCTTTTCAATCTCCATGGGAAAGAATAGGGCTTTAGATCTTTTATCCAAACTAGTTATAAGAGTTTTTTTCTCTCCTTTCTTTAGATAAATTCTACCCCCCCCATATATTTTTTTCTTTTGGTATACTTGGATATCTCTTAGGTTTTGACTAAAATTGTTGTACAAGTAGTAGGCATTAGAAAAATCTTTTACCGCAGAACCTACGTTATTTTGTTTAAAGTGATTATTTGTAATGAAGATGTGACTCTTTTCCCCGACACTAATCCCTTTATCGTTAAATTTGCTGAATAAATTTCCAGATGCATAAATTTGAGAGCCACTAATATCTAACCCATCACCATTTTTATCCCTGTTGATATCATATAGAAAAGAAGAATCTCGAACAACACCGACACAATAATCAAGATCCATTTGATCCGCAAAATTATTTTTAAAGATATTGTTCATCAAGTAAACTTTGGAAAACTTAATGTTCACTCCATCATCTGCCTGACTCTCAATAAATTCTGAATTTTCGATGATGACTTCTTTTTGATAATGTAGAGCAAAGGATCCAGAAAAGTAGGCTCCATTCATCCATTTTTTGTTTCCATGAGAGAGCTTTAAATAGTTGATTCTACTAATCTCTTTTCCTGTTCCTAAAACAGCAAAAGTGCCAAAAGCCTCCTTTGGTTTCACTGCTGTAATAATAACAGGTTGCTCCTTGGTTCCCTCAACTATCAGAGAACCTTGTATAAGAATTCCTACCTCCTTTGCAAGTAACATCTTGGTACCCGCATTCAAAACGACCTGAGAACCTCTGGGAAAGATGAGGTCTTCGGAAAGAAAATAGTTCCCTTTGGGAATTATTACCTCATTCCCTTCTTTATATGCTTGAGGAAATACTTTTTTCCAGAGATACTTTTTTTGAGGTTTTGGGGATAGTCGCGCTAATTGAGGGGTAAATGAAGATTCTATTGTTCCGATAAGGTTAACCGAATTTTCTGCCACGATTTTTCCCGTTACTATGTTCAAAAATTCAACTTCAATCTTATTTTTAATTAGGTACTTACTCCAATCAAGATTTGGATGATTTGCTTGGATGATTATTTGATACTTTCTGCTTAAAGGGAGGGATTCATTATCTAAAGCGTCAAAAAAGCTGAGTTCTGACAAGGTTTTATGTAAATCAATTTGTCCCTTCGGTCCAACCTTGACCATTACTTCTACTCGATCAGAATTTATGATATCCTTTTTGGGTTCAAACCAACTGAGTCTAGTGAGTCTAAGACTTTGATTAGCAAAAGTTGAAGGAAGTTGAATTAAGAATTTTTTAATCCTGAGTCCAGACATACTCTCAGGCTTTAGTGAAATCAGCAGTTTATCTCCTTCTCCTCTTAGATTTATTTGAGGTTTAGTATCATTCAAGTATTGCTTTAAAAGTTTAAAATTTGTTCTGGTAATGTCTTTAAATTTTCCTATTCCGATCACTCTTAGGAATTCTTTGAGCCAACCTAGGTAGTAAATCTTTTGGAAATCAATAACGGTTTTTTTATGGAGATTTGGCAAACGATCTTCTTCTTGTTGGATAAAATTGAAGAGTTTTTTATATCTAATTTGTCTTAAATGATCATTTTGGGAGAGCAAATGAAACAAGGGCAGCTTGACTGTTTTATTAGTATCCCAAGGTAATTTCCAGTCATTGATTTTATTTTCTATGGCTCCATTTTTGGGTAAGTAGTCTGGAACATGATCACGAGTCAAAATAGGATAAAATTTACCATTTGCCATATTAAAAAAGATATAAAGATTGCCTCTTACGGAACCATGGCCTATATAACCTAGGATCAACCTTACTGCATTAAAGGACGTAATATAATCTTCGTCAAAAAAGTAATGAATTTCTTGGGATTTATTGTTAACAATTGCCTGATTAAGTGCTAAATACCGTTCTAATAACTCCTCCCCATTTTTACCTATGAAGCCCTCTGCTTCTAGGCTTTCTTTGAACATTTGAGAGTATAAAAGAGGATCAAAATCATCGATATCCCTTTTTTCTGCCAGAATTAGGGACTTATCTTCCGTTTCATGCTCTGATACATCGTATTTAAACAATTTTAGAGGGGAGTTTCCTTGGGCTTCCATAAAAGAAGAGTTGAGACGATGCTCAAAATAGTATAGCTTTTCTTCCCAATCATTGATCTTTAGATTAACGAGTTCCTGTTTCTGTATTAATAAATCAAAGCGAGAAGCCAAATCCTTCGTTAGTGAGTATCGAGAGTCAATTCGCTCATGGACTAAAAGGTTAAAGCGATTGGCATTGTTAATTTGATGATTACCCCTCAGCTTAATACCAAAGGAAATATACTTGCCAACTCTATGCGATGTTGGGTTTTTTCCGTGGGCTTTAATTTTGATTTTATACTTTATCCCCTTATAAAAAAGCTCGGCTTTTTTCCATTGATTATTTTGACTATAGTAGCCTAGTCCACCTTCGATTTCATATTTACGATATAGCTCCGTAAAATGGGCAACATCTTTTCGAGATAAAACAAGTTTGATCATGGGGATATCCTCACCCAATGAAGCTCCTACAACCTTTTGTCTAAAGATAGGATAAATAATTTCATCTCTAATGATCGTATATAAATTAGGTGCTTTTGCTTTAACATATTCCTTGAAGTTAGATTTAGAACTGATGAAAAAGAATCCAATCATAATGAAAGCAAAAAACAAAATAAGAAGAGTAATTCTAAGTGAAAGTTGATTGTACAATTTTAAAAACAAGTTTTTCATCTAATGAATCTAATTTATTGTAAACTTTCGCCCGTATTTGCAAAAATAATTTGAATGGATGAATCCTTTGTTCTGAGTTCTTGGTCGATGTTTTCAATTGCCTGAGGATCAGATAGTGTGACTAAAAAAAGAGCTTCTAACAAATTTTCCATTTTATCAAACCTTCGTAATTTAAAGTCATCACTTTCTTGTTCTATGAGGTCGTTGATTGTTTGAATACTCCAAAGGTCAGGTTTTTTACTGGATAGAGTAAGATAACCTTGTTTATCTTGGGTTTTTTTAGAAACCTTTGAGCTCAACCAAATAATCAGAGAAATAGCGATAAAAGCGATAACTGTTTTAAATCTTTGGTTTGCTCCCATCCCCAATCCAATTGCAATAGTAAGAAATAGGTAGATTAATTCTTCCGGCTCTTTAATAGCGGCACGAAAGCGCACAATGGAAAGAGCTCCAATTAACCCAAGAGATAAAGCTAGAGAAGATTGTACAATAGTTATGATTAGCATGGTTGCGAGACCCAAAAGTACAAAGTTTCTAGCAAAGTCTTTTCTGTTGGATAAAGACATACCATATCGAATATAAATTTTCCCTAAAATATAAGAAAGTAAACCTGTGAGTATAAGATTAAAAATAAATCCCCAGTGGGTAATCTGGATCATCTCAGGTGTGAAAATCCCTTGTAGAAAATTTGCATCATTCATTTTGGCCCCTTATTAAAATATTTCTTTATCGGTTGCACCTTCACCGTTCTTCTCTGAGTAAAGTTAGAAATTCCTGAACGTATCTTAGTTTGGAATTCAAGTTTTAATCAAAGCAACATACGGGCCGATTAATCCCAGCCCTGCAAGTACCAGCGTCGAAACTTTTAGGAAAATTAAGACGACCTGCGACTACCGATAACTACTACTTCACTATCATGCCCATCTCAGGCCACCGCACCTTTTATATGTTTCTGCGCTACAATGCCATTACCGAGGAAGAACTCCAGGAAGTATAGTGTAAAAACTCATGAATACATAGTTGTCCATATAGGTGTTCATCAGCTCCGGAAAACGTGTGAAATCTGGTGAAACTCAATGAGAGCAATAATCTGCTAACACTAGATAAAATTATTGATTTAATTGTGGAAAATTTTGAATAAAGGAGCTCCATTAAAGCAAGGGAATGGTGGAGGTGGCGTCCGCCTCCGATGCTGATATTATTAAATATTTTTCTATTTCATTTTATTTGTATAAAGATTGATTTCCATAAAACACAATATCTTGATATTTACTACCATAATTTCCTACAAATGATCGGCTTTGGCGGGAGTCAGAGTGGAAACATGTTTCTTGAAAAAACTGGCACTGAATAAGGAGAGTATCGGCCCATGACCTTCGGTTTCCAGAGAGTGAGGAAGCTATGTTTATGCCGGGGCAACTTTGTGTCGGTGCTCCAATGAATCTTACTGGAACAGACCATTGAGCTGAGGGCTTCGACTTTATACTCTCTTCCAATCGCAAATTTGGATGTCTATACAGTTTGGGAAAAAAGTAAAAATTTTATTGACCACTATTTTTATCTATCTTTTCCCTCAATTCAGCAATTCTGTCGCGTAATTCCGCAGCACGTTCAAATTCCAGGGATTCCGCTGCTTCCCGCATTTCCTCTTCAAATTCAACAATTTTTTCTTCCAGGTTGATTACTGTTTCGTAAACCGGAGTTTCTTCAGCTGCGTATGGCTCGCTTTCCAGCATTTCATCCAGTTCAACAGGTGCAAGAGATGGTGCAATTTTTCGGAAAATTGTTTTCGGAATAATACCGTGTTTTTTGTTGTAAGCTTCCTGTTTTTTACGACGTTTTTCGGTCAGGTCGAGGGTGATCTGCATAGATGCCGTAACCC
>Ga0187833_10006795_pt1 | contig 10498 bp, 10 predicted proteins | sample ETNtaG_37_FD_167968 | JGI IMG/M metagenome (GOLD analysis project Ga0187833, IMG submission 167968) | Marine microbial and viral communities from oxygen minimum zone, Eastern Pacific Ocean - ETNP2014_SV_400_PacBio MetaG (Illumina Assembly) | ecosystem: Environmental > Aquatic > Marine > Hypoxic... | reverse complement strand
TACAAACCATACCTCCTTCAACGGTACTCATATGGTGAGCATAATAAAATGAAAAATTTGAAATAAGGCCATATGAACCAAGCTTTTTGCCCTTAAATGTGGCTCCGTGAGATTCACACACATCTTCAATGAGAGGAATTTTCCTTTCTTCCAGCGTATGAAGAAGTGTGTCTGTGAGACCATTAAAACCCTGCACATAAGTTATAAATACAGCCCTGGTTTTATCGGTAAGATTGGAGATCACTTGTTTGTCATTTATGCAAAGATTCTTTGGATTGATATCCACAAATACAGGCGTAAATCCATTCTGGATAACAGAGGCTATATCCGAAACCCATGTGAGTGGAGGAACTATGATATCCCCATTACCGTAGAATTGCTTCAATGCGGCCATGGTGATGAGATTTCCTGATGCTCCGGAATTCACATAAACACTATACTTCACCCCAAGCCACTGGGACCATTCTTTTTCAAAAGCACTTACATTTGATGATTGGGTGAGAATAGGATCATCTTGTTGTAAAAACTTGATCAATGCATCCAGATCATCTCGAGTAATATTATTCAACATTAAAGGATGGTTAAACATAATCCTTCCAATTATTTAAAGTTTATAAATTAAATTAGTCACCTAATAATTGTCTTTTAAGTTTAATTTTAGTCATTTTTTGAATATTATCTAAAGCAGGAACTCCAAATTTTGAATTAATCATATTTAAAAACCTTGGGTTTTCAAAGTAAGCATGAAAAGCATAATCTCTAAATCTAAGTACTTCTTCTGCAGTTAAAGAATATGTCCTACTAGGTAAATGCTCATAAGCTAAAAATCCATACTCTTCATATTTTGATGGCAGTTCCCAACTCTCTTTTTTGGCTTTTAAATATAGAGGACTACCTGGTAAAGTTGTTGCACAATACATATTTGCATTTTCTGTGTTAAGATCAAGCGCTAGATTGAGAGTTTCTTGCATACTATCCCAGGTATCATGGCCAAGACCAAATATGTAATTTGCACCAACATTAATTCCTGCATTTTTTATCATAGAAATAACATCTCTTATATTGATTTCTTCAAACTTTCCTTTAGTTATTTCTCTTCTTATTTCTTGATTCCCAGCTTCAATACCTGGAGCCAACCAATTAACTCCTGCTGCCTTTAATTTTTCAAGATATTTTGGTTTTATTGTATCAATACGAGTATAAGCCCAAATATTAAAGTCATATTTTCGTTCGATAATTAAATCACAAAGCGTTATAAAATGCTTTGGATTAAGGACCCACATTTCATCTGCAATTTTAAGCTGTTTTACGCCATGTTCTGCCAGATAATCCAATTGCTTTATAGTAAACTCAGGATTCCAATATCTAAATTTATTAAAACTTGACGAGACTTTGTCATTATCATTATCTGTTCTATTAATAATATTTATCATACAGAATTCACATTGAAAAATGCATCCTAAGGATGTATAAATACTTGCAAAAGGACTCTTTTGATCATCATGATAATTTGAATGCCAACTACTTGTCCTATAATTATCTAAACTAGGCATTAAATCATAAGCAACTCCTGGTAAATCAAATTCCAATCTATCTTGAGGTACTATTTTAGAAGGAGGGTTTAAGATAATATTCCCATCAGGATCTCTGAAACAAATACCATTTACTTTTTTTAATGAACTAGCTGACAAGTCCGTTAATAAAACATTATTAAGAGCATAAACACCTTCATTTGTAAAGCCAATATCAATAAACGGATGATTAGATAATGTATCTTTGGGCAGTGCGTTAACATGAGGGCCCACAAATGCAACTGGATATTGAGGTTCCCTATCTTTAATCCATTTTGCGGCTTCAATTGCTCCGGACATTGCTGCTGTTGAGGCATTAGGGTTTTGTCCAGTCACAACAAATAAAGTTAAACGAGGATCAAGTTCAATGATTTCTTCAGCAAATTCATCTGCATCAGGTCGCTCTATTTCCATATCATAGATCATAACACCATACCCTGCATTTCTAACTGCATTAGCTAAAAGTCCAGCCCATATATTTGGCTCTCTGGCGGCAAAATCATTAGCTAATTCTTGATATAGCTTTCTCGCTGATGGTGCAATTATTAATAAATCAAGTTTTCTAATAATCTACCAATTTATAATAATTTTTCTAAAAATCTAATAATATCTCGAAAGTTTGGCGGAAGATTGTCAACTTTACTATGAAAACCAGCAGTCCTATGTTGCAATCCCAGTGTATAAACTTTTTTATTGTTGGATTGGATCATCATTCTTTGCGCTATGCTACTAGCCGCACCCTGTTCATAATCATCATCTAAAACCAGTCCTCCAAACCTTGAGTTATTCAAACAACGCAACCATTCTTTTTTTAAAATAAATGGTTTTATCCATAGTTGATGTATAATACTAATATTTAATCCACGTTCCTGTAATAGTACTCTGGCTTTTTCAGCCTCAAATCTTGTTATTGATATCGGGAATAACACAAAATCAGATTTATCATGAATTACGTCTTCGAATTCTTTATCATTATCAAAACTTAGTCTGTGCTCAGATATGTAAAATACATCATCGTTTGTTATAAACTCATCATATGCATACTGATATTCATTTGGAGTCATAGGTGACAATATCTTTGTACCAGGCATTCTTTGATAAATTGAATGATGAGAAGAACCAGCAACCGGCCCTATCCCTCCCTCCATTGCTATACTTCTTATAAATATTGGGCAAGGAATCCCCCAAATCTCTTTTGATTTTGAAGCATAATTCACAATTATTGAAGCATTAAACCATTGAAAACCTTGATATCTAACTACATAAATTGGTTTAATCCCAGATAAACCAGCTCCTACAACAACCCCCCCATTCGAAACATCTGCAGTAGTTAATTCAACCATTCCATCATCTTCATATAATTCAGGAAGGGTACCACCTACCCACCCAACGGCAGTTAGACACTGCCCAAAACAAAGACTATTTAAGTCTTTTAGGTGTTTATAAGTTATTTCTTTTATTTTTTCTCTAACTGTTGCTGCCATATTTTTTCTATATATTTTTTTATTTTTACATTGAATTCCATTGCCTGGTCTCCAAGATTTTTCATTTCATCAATATATCTATCATAAACATCATTATCATCAATCCCTGCACCAGCATGCCAATATTTTCTAATAGTATTAATATTTAATAATATTGGTTTCTTAAAAACAGATTTCATACTATTTTTAATTTCTACAGGATCATCTGAAATATTATGAGATATCATTCCAAAACCTTTCGAAACTTCATGCATATCCCAAGTTCTACGAACTATTTTTTCTGTCAAGATAGATAAGTTATTATCTTCTACTACAAACAATATTGGTAAGTTTTTTGTTTGAGCCCATCCTATTGAGCTTAATACATAATCTTCTTCAGCTGCTGAATCTCCAACAAAAACTATTGTCGGTATTTTGGTAGTATAACAATACCCAACCGCAATAGGCACCTGACTCCCCATTAAGCCATCATGTCCAAAGATATTATTTTCTTTAGATTGTATAGACGCTGATCCCCCCATTCCATTTGCACATCCTGATTTTCTTCCCAATAATTCATCAATCAATTTTATTGGGTCTCCATTGAATGACAAATAAGTCGAATGACCTCTATGTTGAATAAAAATATGTGGTTTAACTTTTTTTTCTAATAAAGTTGCTATCGTAGCAGGTATATATTCTTGGCCAGCTGAAAGATAAACTGGAATTCGAATGATTTTTTGCTCAATCTTTTTAAAAGTTTCATTCTCAAAGTTTCTACAAAGTGCGGCTTTTTTAAATACACTTAATTTAAAGTTATTCATTTACATTTATGTATTTTTAGCGAGCCAGTTGTATAGTGCGAATAAAGAGATTTTTTACTTTTAATATCGTCATTGATTGATCTGTTGGTGCTTATAAAATAGTCTTCACCAATAATACTTACCTCTTTCAGATACTCTTTTTCACGGTCGGGATGAACATCATGATCACCAACGCAAACGGTGGTATCTATAGATACTCTTGTGCCACACCCTTTTTCTCTATGCGTAGCATGTATTAAAGCATAATCACTTAGGTGTATTTTATTCTTCATAGGTTTTAATTTTTCATTTATTTCGTAATAATCTAGAACCCACTGCATTTCTTCATATGTAGATGCATTATTAAGGAATTTATTAGAAAATTTATTATTATTTTTTAATGTCCAGAATCTTAAATTGTTATTTTCAACATCCCCAAATGCTGGAAAGTAACAATTCATTGACCAAGGGCCCTCAACCCATGCATCTGAATGAGGCCATGTCGTACTTAATGTTCGATTAATATTTTCTTCAATTTCTTGGGCAAATTTTATGCGAATATTTGGCGTTATGCGGAACTTAGTAATTAAACTAGGAACGTTTTTTACCATATTTTTTACTACTCTAGACCAACTTCTTAAAACAAGATTATATTCAAGCTGATATTCTTTCTTTGGAACAACACCTCCATTAGGAGTTACATTCTCTAATCGGTTAAAATTATTATCTAATCTGGATATAAACTCTTCTTCATCAGAAGTAAATTCGAAATAAAGTGCCTTAGATATATAAAGCATAAGAGCAAATCTTAAATTAAATAAATCTTCTTCTCGCGGCGAATAATAAACAAGCAGTTCGTGTAAGCTATCAAGTTGCCAGGCATCTTTAATGGTATTAAATCGTTCAATACGATAATCATATGAATTATTGCTCATAAGTTTCCTTTTAAGTATCTAATTGTATCATACCAGGACTTAAAACGATATCCTTTATCATCAATATAAATCATTGCTCTAGGTTTTTCATGAGTAACTTCAGAAATATAATCTAATAAATCATGTTTCTCTAACCATTCAATAACTAACTGTTTTCCTGTTTTTCCATTGACAGGAGGTCTATCAGGTCTACATTTAGCTGTAAAAACTATAATTTGATACTTTTTTGATAATAATTTTATTGCTTCTAATGCACCTTTAATTGGCTCACCATAACAAGTTCCATCATGCCATCCTTTACTCCAATCATGAATGACCCCATCGAAGTCAATTGAAATATTTTTTTTATCTTTTTCAAAACCTGGTGGAGTTTCATTAATCATTTGAAGTTTTACTAATTATCATAATTGTTGTATTCTTAGCAACTTGGGGAAATAACGCAACTAACTGTTTGACAATTTTACAAGATACTACGTCACCTGCTTGTGCAACCATAATACCTTCATCTGTAAGAATTCCCCCATTTATAAACATTATATTATTATCATCATCTTGACCGGCGAAATACATAATATCAGATATAGTATTTAATACTATATCACAATTTGAGAAGTTATAATCAATTGAATTACCTAAATCAGGTTCTACAATCCATAAACAGTCATTTTCTTTGGGAACCTCAAACGTACTATCTTCGTATGGTTCTCCCTCCCTTCCATATTTATCTTCTAATCTTACTAAATCATGCTTATCAACAGGCGTTTCTATCTCAAAAATATGGGCTCCGTGATCTGAAATAGCTTTGGTTGAATGAAAAAGACCTTTCCTAATCATTATCTTCGAAACTGGTTTTGATTTAAAACTATTTCCTAAAAAAGATATTTCAACTTCTCCATCTAACACAATCAAACCCGTTGTTTTATTCGGATGACAATGCATTGAAGTTTGGTGACCTGATCCAATGTACAAATACCAGAGGGCGATATTTTTATTTTGATAAACTAAATACTCATATCCCCAAGGTTTATTTACTATTGTTTTTTTATACTGCATTTTTTTTATTAAATATGATTATTCTGGTACAATATTTAAGATCTATAATAAACCTTTCATAACACATAAATAATATGCTGCTATTCCACTAATGGAAAAAAATTCTCCTTTATTAATCATTGAAATAAAATCTCTCTGGCTCAATAGAACGACTTCATGATCACTATTAGAATCATCCAAAGATGCCACAGAATTACAACCAAAAAATAAATTTAATGTATTATTAGACCTACTTGGAAAGTTCTTAAAGGATCCTAAATAATCTATTTTATTGCAAATATATCCTGTTTCTTCAGTTAACTCTCTTTTTACCGCATCATCAGGTTTTTCACCCGGATCAATATACCCAGCTGGCAACTCTAACATTGAAATCCCAATTGCTGGTCTGAATTGTTTAACAAAAATTATTTCTTCCTTTTCTGTAATTGCTAATATTTCAACAGAATCTGGACTTGATATATAATAATAGGGCTCTTCATCCGATGATTGATATCTCACTGTATTTAAAGAAAACCATTTGGTTTCCAGAATTTTCTTAGAATCCAACAGTTATTTTACTTGTTAAAGTGTAGGTCTTGTTCTAACAATATTCTTACTTAAAATTTTATTATTAATAAAACTCAGGGTTTCTGAACCAAACTTCTTTTCAATCATATTCTGATATGATTTTCCACCAAAATATTCATTAAAGGCATTATCACGAAATTGCAAAATTTCATCAGCTGTTAATTTCTTATTCCCTAGCGGTAGCGCATCTGGAGCAAAAAAGCCATACTGTCTCCATTTACTAGGCATGGGTATGTTTTTCGCTTTTGCCATTTTATGGAATTCAGTACCTGGATAGGCCATCATTACAAAAAAATTGGCGTATTCAGTATTAAGCTCCTTTGCAAGGTCAAGGGTTTGTTCCATACTTGACTTTGTATCTTCCGGCAAGCCAAAAACATAATTTCCGCCGATGTATATACCAGCATCCGATACAATATCAACTGCTCGTTTAATATAATCTACGGTTTGCTTTTTGTGAACCCCTTGCAACACCATATCATCACCAGATTCAAATCCCATAAATACCCAATTGATTCCTGCTTTCTTCATTTTTTTCATAAACCTTGGCTTGGCAGTAGTTGTTCTAGAGAAACACCACATATTCAACCGCTCACCCAACCCACGTGCAATTATCTCATCGCATAATGATTCGACTCTTTCAGCGTTTACAGTGAAAGTATCATCAATGATTTCGATGTGTTGTACATTGTAATCATTGACTAACAATTCCATTTCATCAACAACATTTTTTACACCACGATATCTTACCATGTTTTTCTGGTACACTACATTAACCGAACAATAATCACAGCTGAAAGGACAGCCTAACGATGTATGTATCACCGCAAACCGAGATTGATCAAGATCATAGTCCCAAGTCTGCCAATGGTGCGCCTTGTATTTATCCATCGGTAGTAAATCCCAAGCTACAAAAGGTAATTCATCAAGATTATTTGTCCATTTCGCTAACCCATTGTTAATTACTTCACCCTTATCATCAAGATACCAAACACCAGTAATTGCAGATGTGTCTTGCTTTTTCTTTAATTTTCGAAGCAAATCAACTGTGGGAATATACCCTTCACCTTTAATAACGAAATCAACAGCCTCTTCTTTGAGAGTTTGCTCAGGGATGCCAGAGGCATGATGTCCACCTATCATCGTTTTTACACTTGGCATTCTGTCTTTTACAAGTTTAAGAGTCTTCCCGGCAGCAGTCATTTTAGTAGTGAATGCCGAAAGTCCCAGCAAAATGGGATCATATTTTTCAATTTCTAAAATGGTTTGTTCGGGAGTCCAAAATTCAGCCTCCGCATCTATAATTGCTACTGAAAAACCAGATTGACGAACATACGCAGCGATTAAACCGATACCCAGAGGTTGAGCAACGGTTGCTAAGTCGCTCAGTTTGGCAAATTGTTCTAATCTATTACCAGGATTCACTAACAGTAAATCTACTTTTATGCCCATTTTAATAACCTTTTATTTTTATTTATAAATCTGCACAGTTTAAAAACTAACTGTTTTATACAATAACCCAATTATAATGAAAAGTTAGAATTCGCAGATAGTGAATTAACTTTATTGGAAAGCTGATATAGAATGTTAAGAATGTTGTTTTGTACAGATATTTAAAGCTGTTTTCATCCACGGGCCAAGATCTTTATAATGTGCCGTTGTCACAATATTTCCATCCACTACGGCAGGTTCATCCGTGTAAATCGCACCGGCATTATTTATATCATCCTTAATACTGTAATACCCAGAAATCTTTTTCCCAGCCACAATTTTTGCTGAAATCAATAACTGTGCTGCGTGACAGATGCTGGCAATTACTTTACCGGAAGCATTGAAATCGGAAATAAATTTAAGAATCTCGTTATCCTGTCTCATATATTCCATGGCTTTTGCACCACCGGGTAGTACTAATAAATCATACTCCTCAACTTTCAGATCGGGTATATCTTTTGTGGGGATAACTTTGCTACCGATGATGCCATTCACCTGTTCTCCACCACGCACAGCAACATCAACACCGTAGCCTTCCTCTTGGACCCTATAGTACGGATAAATAAACTCGTGGTCCTGTACAAGATTTCCCGTTAGAATCAGTGCTTTTTTCATGATTTAACTCCTATTATTATTATTATTATTATTAAAATTCTAATGAAATTAAAGTATTTTACTTATTCATAATTAATTATTTGTGTTTTTAATTAAATTTTAAATTAAACCAATCAAAGGTTATTTTCGCTGCATTTTCAAATAAAAAGGCTGGTCCCCAATCAAGTGTAAAAAGTTCCGTTGAGTCAAGTAATTTTTCAGGCATTCCGTCGGGTTTAGAATTATTATATAGTAACTTCCCATGATATCCTACAATCTTCTTGATAATAGTAGCCAATCTAGAAATTGAAAGGGCTGTGCCACTACCTATATTTATGGGTTCTTCATCGTCATAATGGCTCATGAGAAATAGGCAAGCGTCAGCCAGGTCATCTACATAGATAAATTCCCGCCTGGGCTTGCCTGTACCCCATATTTCCACGGTATTATTCCCATTTATTTTGGCTTCATGCATTTTTCTCATCAGAGCAGCCACGACATGTGAATTCCCTGCACTGAAATCATCTCCCGGCCCAAAAATATTGGCTGGTATTGTAGAAATAAAATTGTCGCTATGCTCCTTCCGATAGGCCCGACAAAGCTCAATGCCAGCTAGTTTAGCTGTGGCATAGGCTGAATTAGTGGGTTCCAAGGACCCAGTCATAAGCATGTCCGGATGCATGGGCTGTTTGGAGTGTTTCGGATATGTACAGGAGCTGGCCAAGTACAAAAGTTTCTTAACTTCATATTTATGGGCGAGACTAATAACATTGCTAATAATTTGCAAATTGTCCAGCATGAGGGTGGCGGGCATTTCCTGGTTGGCCTTTATTCCACCAGATTTGCCTGCAAAGAGGAAAACATATTCCGGCCTTAAATCTTTGAAATATTTCTTAACCAGAGAATAATTTGTCAAATCCGGCTCACCATTATCCAGATTGATGATATTGTTGTAGTTCCTTTCCTTGATGAGTCTTACAAGCGCCTTTCCCTCCATAGTACTTTCACCTGCAATGAAGATACGGGAATCCTTTTTCACTCTAAATCCTTCAACTCCACGAAAGGTGTGTGGGCATTTTCCACATGAGATTGCTCTTCTTCTTTATATTCCTTATGCTGATCATGAAAAATGATCTGGCTGCCTTTAGGTTCAAAACTGAAAGGAACATGCAACAGATGAGAAAGCTTTTTCTTGACATCAGGCTGTTTTTCAACTGGCACATACAACAGTAAAAACCCGCCGCCGCCAGCTCCGGAGAGCTTCCCACCCAATGCACCTGCGTCGATTGCCGAGGCATAAATCTTATCCACCTGCGGGTTTGAAACCAACCTGCTCAGGCTACGTTTTTTCTGCCATGCTTCACCAAGGAGAAATCCAAAATCATCTAAATCGCCGTTTGTTAATATTTCAATGGCATCGTCCACCATAGCGTGCATCCGGGTTAGTTGTTTCTCCTTGGACTGGATGTCCTCCACATAACTATTAGCAACATTTTCCGCCGTTCGCATTATACCTGTGTAAAAAAGCATAAGATTTTTATCTAGGTTATGAACCCGTTTTTCAACAATTGTAACGGGGTTTACAATTATCTCATCGTTTTGTTTAAACTGAATTTTGTTTAGGCCACCATGAGCCACGTTTGTTTGATCTTGGGAACCTACCGTTTCCCCAATAATATTTTGTTCAATGTGGATACTCTCCCTTGCCAATTGGTGTGGTGAAATCATTTTGCCCTGGAAACTATAAAGAGCATTAAGGAGGCCCACCGTGAACGATGAACTGGAGCCAAGGCCACTCCTACCGGGAAGATCTCCGTCGTAATGAATTTCCAACCCATTTTCAATGCCAAGAAATTTAAGGACTTCACGTGCTGAGGGGTGATCTAATTCACTGCTATGTTGACATGCTTCAATCTGTGAATAAACTAAACGGAGGCGGTGCTCAAAAAAAGGCGGAAGGTAACGGCAAGAAATATATAAATATTTATCAATGGTTGTAGATAATACCTGCCCCCCATGCT
>Ga0187833_10006794_pt1 | contig 10498 bp, 9 predicted proteins | sample ETNtaG_37_FD_167968 | JGI IMG/M metagenome (GOLD analysis project Ga0187833, IMG submission 167968) | Marine microbial and viral communities from oxygen minimum zone, Eastern Pacific Ocean - ETNP2014_SV_400_PacBio MetaG (Illumina Assembly) | ecosystem: Environmental > Aquatic > Marine > Hypoxic... | reverse complement strand
CCCCGTTGCACTAGAGCCCCCGCCCCGGCTTGTGGAGTCGGCCGGGCGGCATGACATTATCGAATTTGGCAGAGAGTTTCTCGCCGTCCCGCAGGCGGCGGGCGATGTCGATCTAAGATGTGCCAGTGGATACGAGAGAAAAGATATTCTACACGCGCGAACTGTCGACGAAATCAAGAGAGTTCTCGGTTTGATCGGGGTAGAGTGATCGTGATTTCATATTGTTTCATCATTTAGGCCCTGGACCCCTTCGAGGGGGTGGAAAAATCCGCAAGCAACGGCGACCCCGGAGAAAAGATGAATACAATTTTTCGTCTCATTAACCGGATATACGCTCACCGGTTCCTTTTGGCGTCCATGGCCGTCCAGGAACTGCACAACCGGTACGCGGGGACCTTTGCCGGGATTTTGTGGTCCGTCATCCACCCGGTGACACTGGTTCTTATTTATTGGTTCGTCTTCACGGTCGGCTTCAAGATTCAGGTTATAGGAGATCACCCATTCGTCCTGACTTTCATGTGCGGGATCGTGCCTTGGTTCTTTTTCAGCGAAGCCGTCCTCACGAGTTGCGATTCCATTACGGCCAAAGCCTACCTGATAAAAAAATCCATTTTTCCAGCCGAGATTCTTCCTCTTTTGAATTTGTTAATCGCTTTCATCACCCACGTCTTCATGATCGTGATCCTCCTTGTGTTTTTGCATGCCTATGGCATCTACATCTCAGTTTACGCCATTCAGGTTCTCTATCTCATCTGCTGTTTGTTTGTTTTGTGCATTGGATTCGGCTGGCTGATTTCCGCCATTAACATTTTTTACAAAGACATTGGACAGGCTCTGACCATTGTGCTCAATGCCTGGTTCTGGCTGACGCCGGTCATCTGGCCGATCAACGCCATTCCAGAGAGCTATCGTGGGATTTTCCAGGTCAACCCCATGTATTATATCGTTGAAGGATACAGGGCCGCCTTTCTGTATAAAACCTGGATGTTCGCGGATCCTTGGCCGACGGTCTATTTCTGGGTGTTCGCCCTCTTCTTTATCTGGTTTGGCGCCCATGTGTTTCGCAAGCTCAAACCCATGTTCGGAGACGTGATCTAGGCATGGCTGACGACACCGCAATCTCCATAACCGATGTATCGAAGAAATTTCTTTTGTTCGACAGCCCCGTGGACAGGCTGAAGGAAGCGCTGAATCCTTTCGGGCGCGCCTACCACAAAGAGTTCTGGGCGCTTCGCGATATCAACCTGGAAATACCCAAGGGCGCGACCTTCGGCATTATGGGCAGGAACGGGGCCGGGAAATCGACCCTTCTGCATTTGATCACTAGCATCCAGCAGCCCACCACAGGATCAATCCGGGCGGAAGGACGGGTCAGTTCCCTTGAGTTGGGGGCTGGCTTCAATCCAGAATTCACCGGGCGCGAGAATCTGATGATTCATGGCCGGATCATGGGGCACTCGAAGGGGGAAATGCAAAACCGGATATCTGAAATCGAGGCCTTCGCCGGTATCGGTGATTTCATTAACCATCCCATAAAGACCTATTCCACGGGCATGTATATGCGTCTGGCTTTTGCCGCGGCGATCGACATGGACCCAGATATTTTGACCATTGATGAGGTGCTTTCCGTAGGTGATGCCAAGTTTCAGCACAAGTGCTTTCAAAAACTCGAAGAGTTTCAGAATGCGGGAAAGACCATAATCATCGTGTCCCACAGCATACAGACGATTACTCAGCAATGTGACCGTGTCATTTTATTAGAGAACGGCCGTGTAATTGCTGATGGAACGTCTAAGAAAGTGGCAGATTTATATATGGAATGGATCAATGAAGGGAGCACCAATCTCAACAAAAAAATCAAGAACAGGAAAACCAGCCCTAAGAAAGAAACCGAAATGGAGCAGGAGATAGAGGGAGAGCCCAGAGATTATATCGCCCAATTCTTACAAAAGGAGTGTGACGGTGACTCCTGCCCGGATAGAAAGAGCTATAACGCCAACGAACACTGCTCCGGCAATATGCAGGCGGCAGTACTAGACTACCTTGTGGTTTGCAACAATACGGTCGATCCGAGTTTGATACGGTCGGGTGATGTCATAAAAATTTATCTTAAAATCAAGGCTTATAAAAAAATTGAAAACCCCGTAATTGGATACCGAATAATAACGACCGAAGGTATTTTGCTTGCTGCGACCAGTAGCAGGTTTCATGATGTGCGGCATGAACGGCACGAAGCAGGCGTGACAAAAGTATATATGTTCTCGATAAGGATCGTATTACAGGAGGGCGATATTTTTTTAGGTATCGGCATATCGGATAGAGGTTCAGAGAAAGGCAAGGATGCGGTGATTAACGCACGGCAAGACATGATACATCTGAAAGTTTTTACAGATGCCCATAGATTTGACGGATATGTTGATCTAGAAACAGAATTCGCCCCCCCCATGGATGTTAAGTAGGCGTATCAGAGGGGCCGGTTATCATTTATGCATTTGCTAAGATTTGTAGCGACATATTCAATTTGGTCATCACTAAGTTCTGGAAAGATAGGTAGAGATAAAATATTTTTGCATGCATTTTCATTATTTGGGAATGTGCCTTCCGAGTAACCCAGGTCGCGATATCCACTTTCGAGATAGAATGGCACAGGGTAATGTACGCCACAGCTAATTCCATTCAGGGCCATTTTCTCCTTTACAGCATCTCTGTTATAAACCTCGATAACGAAAAGATGGAAAACATGTTCTATTGGTGTTGCCAAGTGCGGAAGCTTGACAAGATTATTAGCTGCCAGGGGAGCTAGCAGCTCACAATATTTTTTGGCTATATCCCATCGCTTTTTATTCCAGTTATCCAGATATCTAAGCTTAACATTCAAAACCGCAGCATGAATGCTATCCATTCTCGAGTTTATGCCAATTTCTGGATAGTGATACTTTCTTTCAGATCCAAAATTTCTCAGGCTTGCTATTTTATTATGCATTGCTTCGGAATTCATGGACATTGCACCGGCGTCGCCATATGCCCCCAGGTTTTTTGAGGGATAGAAGCTAAAACATCCAAAATCACCAAACGTGCCGGCACGTTTATTGCTCCAGGATGCGCCAGGTGCTTGAGCTACATCTTCGACAACTGAGAGAGAATGCTTATTGGCAATATTAATGATCGCATCCATATCGCATGCGCGGCCATATAAATGTACGGGGCAGATTGCTTTTGTGTGGGATGTTATTGCGGTTTCAATTGCGCATGTATCTATAAGATAAGTATCGGGATCCATATCAACCAATACAGGCTTGGCACCGCATTCAAGAATGCCTATTGCAGTGGCTACGAATGTATTCGCAGGGATGATTACCTCATCACCCTCACGTATGCCAAGTGTACGGAAAGCGAGATAGAGTGCATCTGTGGCGCTGGCCAAGCCGACCGAATAGCTGGTTTTTAGAAATTGTGCGAATGACTTTTCAAACTGCTTGACTTGTGGCCCCAACACGAAAGAGGCCGAGTTAACGACATCGAAAATACTTTCGTTAATTTCTTTTTTTAATTGATTATGCTGGGCTACTAGGTCCACAAAAGGAACGTTCATAAAATTGTCTCTTAAAGGGATTTATATAGATAAGCTAAACTATTTATGATTAATCCATCACCTGAGTGATTTCAACGTAAGCATCCGGTTCTACCACCTATTTTTTGAGCCGCTAGTCTGCGCAGTATACTTTTGAGATCCTTCTTCAACGAGCTTCAAGCAAGCATATATCCTGAAATAGTAAAATAGGATATGGCACTTATGGATTTAACTTCGTTAAAAAGAGGCCTTCCAAGCGATTACTTTTGGAATAAAGGAAAATTGAACCTTGTCAGGATTTTATTTGAACGAGTGTTTTCCAAAGGCTATTTCGGCGAGGAATGCAAGTTGCTCTGTGTCGGTGTGGGCACAGGTGATGAGCTTGTGGTCTTGAATAAATACGGTCGTGTCTTTGCAATCGACACCAATGTTGATGCCATCAACGCCCTGCCTGACCAAAACTGCTATGAAAAAAAGGTGGGTAATGTATGCAATCTGGCTTATCCAAATGATTATTTTGACGCTATCACCGCCTTCGATGTGCTGGAATATGTTGATGATGACAGCTTGGCAATCAATGAAATAAACCGCGTTCTCAAGCCGGGAGGGGTGTTTATATTTACCGTCCCGGCATTACCTTTTTTGTACAGTGCTCATGATAGGCTATTTAATCATGTCAGAAGATATACCATCAATCGCATGATGCTTATCCTTTCCGGCATGAAATGTGTTTCGAAGGGTTACTGGATGTTCTTCTGTTTCCCTGCCATAGCATATAAAAAACTGATGAACCGAACAGGCACAAAATTGATCTACACACCTCTTCCATCATTCATAAACAATGTTTTGTACTCAATTGTTAATTTCGAAAATTTTCTGATATCTCATAAATTTAAGATGCCAATAGGAACAACCATATTTGGTATCTATGAGAAATTAATGGTCAATGAAGTGGAGTGACTATCAGTCGTTATTAAATATTCTTCAATCCACCACAAATGCACTAACGTTAAATTGTCAGAAACATGATTCTTTATTGTAGTCGTTAAGTGGATTCACATCACATTGACGGATCAGATGAAGTTCATGGACTCTGGTGATTCTGTTCGTGTTTCCAGCGGTTACATACAGACGATAATACCTAAAAGCACTTTCATTGAAAATCTTAAAAACTCTTTTTTCATTCTCTTTCCAGTCGGTCTGTTTACTTGCAGTATCCAGAATAGACCATTCTTTTCCGTCATTTGAAGCCTGGAGTTGCCATTCTTTAGGCGCCCTTTTCACGCTTCCTGCGATATCGCTTATCTTGACTCCATATTCGACTATCGTTTTCGGCATTTCACTAAAGTCAATTTGTATCCAGTGAGGATGATCACCTACCGTTTCCCAAAATTGTGATTTTAGATTCCTTACAAAAGCCAGGCCCCCTCCCATGTCTGAAATCGGGTGGGACGATACCCGGCCAACCTTGCCTTGGGGATCTATACTTTCCGATCGGGCGACTTGAAAATCGACCTCATGTTCAGTGTCGAAAAAATGATGCAATCTTCTCATATCTATCAGCAATGAATTTGGATTAGGACTATAGTAATTACTTTCTCCGGTACTGTTAGTCAGCTTGAAATTTTTATGCTCCGGGATGAAATCAAGTTCATTCAAAATTGCCTTGATCATTGTTGCGGCGCCGCCAGATGACCACAAAGCACCAAACTCATCACTATGATGCATTCTTTTTCCAGTTAAGGATTTTACTTCCGGACGTATAACGTGAATGCGGTCTATCTTTGTAAGGTCGCTCTGCAAAAGAGCGCTTCTTATAAATCTTATTTCCGATGTTGCCGGTATAATGAAGTAATCGACAACATTTCGATGGGCAGTAAATACACCGTAGAGCGAAGCGACAACGAGGATGGATGTTACAAGATGGCTCTTCCGGCTGTATGGTAAAACAGATCCAAAATTGGCGATAGACCAGTACAATATGATAACAATCAGTGATGAAATGGCGATCAGAGTCCTATACGTGGCGTGTCCGCCGGCGGCCGCTAAGATGGGTAGACAACTGAGAGGGATCAAGCATGCAATCAAGAAATATTGTTGAAATAGCCTGATTATAATTTTGGATTTATTTTTTTGCGTACTTTTGCCGTTGTCATTTATTGCCTTTACCGCACCGGCAAGAATGCCAAGTAATATGACAAATAATATAATGTATGCGGCTATGTCTGTGGATGGCACATACCAAAGATTCAGGGCTTTTATTATTGGGGAACCAAGAAAAAACCATGTTAATTTCCCCATCGGCTCTGTAGAAACAACAAATTTATGACTTTCAGATATTTGGATGCCGTGAAGCATAAAAAAGCCGAAAATGAAATATATTCCGGATGTAATCAGGGGAAGACTGAATAAAGTGACAAGCTTTTTCTTGTTTTTTATCAGAGAATCAAATCCCACGCCCATCAACGGAACAGAAAGCATGACCCAGTAAAACATTGAAGCTGACGGGTAGATCATTAAACTCACCAGCAACAATGCAGCTGAAGCTTTCACATATTTATTAAATACAGTTTTAGGTGTTGTTATTTGATCCGCGCCTTTGAAGGCCATCTGCGAGGCGTAGATTGTAATCAGAAGGCAAAATGAAATTTTGATGCCTGTAGACATCATCGCAATATACACTTGAAATGATGGTAACGTGAAAATGGCAACGACAAGTAGCAGTGCGTGAATCAAGCTTACTGAATTACTCCTTAGCCATCTGTAAAACAGATAAGCCGATACGCCAAAAAGCAAAATAATCAGAAAGCGTGCGAAACTGATATCCGCAAATGTCGATATTAACGAGCTAGCAATAGACAAAATAAGTGCCGAAACAGGACGGCCTACTTTAATCAAAACCCAGGCATCGTAGTTTAAGAATCCTCTCGTCAGCAAATTGTAGTCATGCGAATTCGCATAATAATTCTGGTATACGGGCATATATACGAGAGCCAGAAAGAGCAATAATCCCCAGAACATAAAATGATCCTGTGGCGTAAACGCCTTGGCCATGTCAAAGAGTCGTTGTTTAAGCTGCATCTCTTTACCCGTTGCCATAACAATTGAGTGCATGGCCGATATCTTCCATTGAAAGAACATCGCTTAAGAACTCAAGCGTCAGCCATTTATCATAGCCAATATTACTCAAGGCCTTGGCTATGGACATATGATCAATATGCTTTGCGCTTGGAGGAGATAAAAAAGGATCATTTATGTGTACATGACAGATTAAATCAGCATATTTCAATATTGTTTTTTCAGCATCTTCGTCATTTAAATGCATACATCCCGTATCTACGATCAGCTTGAAATGTGGGTGATCCACCATGTTTACCAATTGGGCAGCCTCTTCGACGGTAGTGATAAAATCACACCCATATTTTTCCGAAAGCGGCTCAATCGCCAGGCATAAACCTTCTTTTCCAGCTGCACTTGCCGCATCATGGAAGAATGGCCCGGCAATTGAAAAAGCCTCCTCGATGCCCATGCTATCGCGCCTTCTGTTATTCCAGTTTCCAAAAACGAGCACCCCCCCCCCCAAACCAGAACACAAGCCAGCCATTTTCCTTAAGTGTATTTGACAGTTCTCACGACTTTCCGATGACTTAAAAATCTGCAAATCATCCTGTTTATAGAAGAGTGACTGCAGCCCAATGATATGAAGCCCCCGCTTGTTGACTATACGTTTAACAACATGCAGTTCATCTTTTGAAATGGCGGCGGGATTATCCCACAATAAAGTAGGCGCAATTTCTATCCCCTTGATTCCAGTGGAACTTAATTCATCTAGCGCTTGCCTGAAATCACATTCCCTAAAGGCCAAATTTGATATGGATAAATTCACGTCTTGATGAGTTTTTTTCAATCTGGCGAGGCACAATCAAGGCCAAGAATTTTTTTTATATTTTGTTTTCGGTGCAAGTATTCTTCCTTGTGCCACCTTAAAAAATTGTCGGATAAATTCTTTAATAAATAAATCTGGATACTTATAAAAATTATGATGGAGGAAATTCTTATAAGACCATAATTCAATTCACCATCACCGAAGACCGACGGAACGATTGAGGCAAACAACAACACAACGCCGATACCTGACAACAATATGCTTGTTATTCCCAGCCTATAAATTCTTTTGCGGTTAAATGTAATCGCAAAGAACACCACTAATAGGTCATCGATGGCCCGCCGAACACGGCTCAGGAAACTGTATTTCGATTCACCGCCTTCCCTGTGATGATGCTCGACAGGAATTTCAACAACTTTAAAACCTGCACGGTAAGCCAAAGAAGCGGTAAAACGGTATAGGTCTCCATAGATTGCTAGGAAATGAATAACGTCTGCCCTGAAACATTTCAGCCCCGAAAAGTAGTCATTGAATGCAAGCCCTGTGATCCATCGCATAATCAAATTGAACATGCGAGAAGTGATCAATTTCCCTTTTGAATCTACCCGTGATATGCGCAGCCCGGATACGACATCAAACCCTTCATCCATTTTTGTTAATAATTTTGGTATGTCTTCAGGTGAGTTTTCAAGATCACTGTCGATAGTCACAATATATTCGCCCCTGGCTATTTCGAAACCCCTTTCCTGGGCGCCTGTCTTCCCCACCCTCATGAATAAATTGATTATAATTACATTATCGGCGTTTTCTTCATAGATTTTCTTCAGAATGAACTCACTGTTATCAGATGAAGAATCATTTATAAATATTATTTCAAAGGAAGATCCGGTCCCTAAAAGTGTCTGGTTGAGCCGGTCAAAAAGTGGCACAAGATTAGATTCTTCATTATGTAAGGGAACAATTACAGAAATTTCTACTTGCATCATGAAATTCTCTATTGAACCCAATTCGTAAGTTCAGTTTTTCCAGCAACTAGCCCAAGATGTGTCGAGCAACCGAATGGGTCATAACACGTTACGCCCTATAAGAAAGTCGTTGTTATTATACGAAACAGAAGCAGGCCCGCACAAGGTGCGTGCTGAACACGATGCCACACCTGTCACACCTCAAAAAGGCATCTGGCGAATATATGTTCGCCGAACTGAGGGGGACGCTGGCGGGCGTACCGGAGCAGATATGCATCGATAGTTCTCACGTTTAAGGTCCATCGCTCCGCAGCAGGTGGAAATTTGTTATTGGGTTTAAATGAGTTTGTATCCTAATATAATTTTCGATTGCAGGGGCTGCAATCAATTATAAATTGATCACAATAAATTATCGAGAATTTGCTCATGGATGTCACAAATCAACAATCAGAACATCGTTTAGCTGGCTATGATTACTTGCAAATTCTTAAAGAATTTTTAGGGGAAAACTACAAAAAAATCTTTTCAGGGGAGGCCATATATCCCCGACAACTCGAGATTCATCTGCCTGCCGATCACAAAACGCCATGTGAATTCAAGTGTTATTATTGCCAGGGAGCCTTGGTGGACCATTCACTGGGGCTCGATGAAAAGAAGACACTTAAACTTCTGGATGAAATAGGGCCCAATAAATTTGGCTATCACATCTACGGCGGTGTTTACACTGAGCCGCTGGCAAGTCCCTATTTGCTTGACTTCATCCACATGTCAGTAAAACACGGTGTAAATTTTGGCATTCATACAAATGGGGCAAGCGTAAAAAAGCTTGAAGAAGAAAAAGGAACGTTTACTGAAATTTTCAGTATCATGAAAAAAGAGGACTATATTTCTGTAAGCCTTGATGCAGGCACGCCAGAAAGTCATATGAAGACGAAAGGGCTCAAGCAGAATTTTTTCGATGACATCATCGATGGCATCAGAATAATGACAGCCCTCAAGTGCAAGAACCCTGAAAATCCTGCAGTGCGTATTTGCTACCTCTTGAACAAGTTCAATTCATCTGAGAAAGAACTTCAGAAAATGGTTGAACTTGCCACAGATTTGCAGGTCGATTCCCTTCGCTTTTCCATACCATATGCACCCTATGGTCAGTCCTTTAATAAAGTTCGAAATTATAAAAAAAGGACGGAAACCTCCGGTCATCAAATATACGAAAAGCGGCTGGAAAAGTTCACCTCAAAGTCATTGAACAAAAGCCCTTACGTATTTTACTTCCCCCCTGTCAACCAGGATGTTGATAGGATGAACTACAGGTATTGTGTTTATGGTTACTACCAGATCACATTTGGCGCAGATGGTAATGTTTACAGATGCTCAAGTATTGCTTCCCCGTCCTTTTCCTATGGCATTCTAGCACCGCTGCCCGATTCAAAGAAGAAGCTCGAAAAATTAATACTTGAAAACCAGGATCCAGATTTCAATTGTTCAACATGTTTTAATGAAAATGCACGATGTAACCGTCTCGCTCTGGAAATTAATAGCGCCTTTAATGAGGGTGAGCATTAGCGTTCAATATATTATTGGCGGACTCTCTCTCCGCCATTTACCCGTGAAAAATGCTGTTTTTATAGGCTAAATTGTAATTTATCCACAAATATACCCACGTCGTTGACACGTTTCTGGGACCGACACAGGGGCTGACCAATATAGATAGGCTGACGGGCGGGGCGATTTTGAGGAAAGCACGACGGATGGTTCCGAACGCCGCCTTGCGTCAGACTCTCTCATAGGCGCTGGCCTCCTTCGGGAGGCAGGCCACTAACATTTCATTTGCGGCCGGACTTCCAAGGAATATCAGCTTGAAGGGCTTTTTCGCCGTGTATGATTTTTCTAGGCGTTGCCGTAAATGGAGTTATTGATCATCCGGTATCCCTTGATCAGCTCCTTGATGCCATCGTCCAGGGAGTGATCCGGCGCCCACCCGGTCGCCTCCAGCTTTTCGTTCGACACGATATAGTCGCGTTTGTCCGGATCCTCGCCGATGGGCGCTTCCAAGAAAACGAATTCTGGTAAGTG
>Ga0187833_10006792_pt1 | contig 10500 bp, 12 predicted proteins | sample ETNtaG_37_FD_167968 | JGI IMG/M metagenome (GOLD analysis project Ga0187833, IMG submission 167968) | Marine microbial and viral communities from oxygen minimum zone, Eastern Pacific Ocean - ETNP2014_SV_400_PacBio MetaG (Illumina Assembly) | ecosystem: Environmental > Aquatic > Marine > Hypoxic... | reverse complement strand
CGGAAACGGTGGGACGCAAAACAACCGGCCTACGGCGAAAGCCACGGCGGCGGAGTTACCGAAAGGAGAAACGACATGTTTTACACATTCCAGACGCTGATCATCGAAACCTGGGATTCATGGTGCGGCCTGTTCTCGCCGCTGCCTTACGGGGATCCCTATATCGCCACCTTCATCCTCATCGCGCTGCTCGGCATGACCGTGAAATTGGTTGCCGGCGGAGAAACCGCATGAGCCGGCTGCGGCGGCCAGGCACGACAATACATGGAACATTATGAGGGGTATGTAACAATGTTGATGAACAACCTAGGTGAAATTTTAATGGCGGCCGGATTAATACTGGTCGCGGCGGCCGTCGTCATTCCCATGGTCATGGGCCGGGACAACGAAGACGACATGGTCGACTTTCTGGATTGATCCCGGCGACACCGGCAAGGTCTTTAATCCAGGGCACCCCATCCCTTGACAATTCGCTAAATTAGGCTTATATTCATGATTGCTCTTTTAAATCGTGAATATGAGGTAAAATAATCCTGTTTTGGCGCTGAATCCGGCTGAACGGGTAGGTATAACCGGGACATTTCGGGACATATCCGTACATTTCGGGACGTTTGTATGGGAGTTTTCCATAATGCCGGAAAGGCCGGAAACCGCCCTCCCCGTTAAGGACCTTTATCACTGATCTTCGGTATTGCCCTTGAATTTACAGGGAAAAAGTACGACTAAGGCGCAGCTCAAGGAAATCAAAGCGCATGAAATTCAAGACCATCGCCATCGTCGCCGCCATCGGCGAAGAAGCTCAGGCCGCCCTGGCAAGCCTGAACGGGCGTTATCCGACGGTTTCGCCGGACGACGCCGATATCGTTGTCGCGCTCGGCGGTGACGGCTTCATGCTCGAAAGCCTGCACCACCACATGCAGGGGAAAAAGCCGATCTACGGCATGAACCGGGGGTCTATCGGGTTCCTGATGAATACCTTCAACGAGGACGGCTTGCTGGAGCGCCTGGCCGCCGCGGAGCCGGTTGAGGTTCATCCGCTGCGAATGACGGCCACCGACACCGCCGGCGACGAACACCAGGCGCTGGCCATCAACGAAGTATCCCTGCGGCGCCAGACCCGTTTTGCCGCCAAGCTGGGGATCGAGGTCGACGGCATCCAGCGCATGGACGAATTGATCTGCGACGGCGCCCTGGTATCGACGCCGGCCGGGTCCACCGCTTATAACGTTTCTGCCTACGGCCCCATCCTCCCCATCGGCGCCGGCCTGTTGGCGTTGACGCCGATCAGCGCCTTCCGGCCGCGGCGATGGCGCGGCGCGCTGTTGCCCGAAACCGCCCAAGTCACCTTCGACGTGAAAGAGCCCGGCGTACGCTCCGTCAGCGCCACCGCCGACTTTACCGAGGTCCGGGACGTCGCCCGGGTCGGCGTTAGCCACGACACCTCGATCACCGTCACCTTGCTGTTCGACCCCGAACACGACCTCGAGGAACGCATCGTCAAAGAACAATTTTTGCCGTGACAAGAGGCCCCGGGGGCGCCCCCCGCACACCAAAAAACGGGCGCAGCCCGGACAGGGATCAAACAACAAGAGGCGAGGACGGGCGCAGCCCGGACAGGGATCAAACAACAAGAGGCGAGGACGGGCGCAGCCCGGACAGGGATCAAACAAAGAGTCTACCGGCGTTTTTGAAATTTAATCCAAAACTAGTTTTCGGGGCATTTCTGACGCTGGCGTTGAGCGCCGTCGGCGGGGCGCTGTTCGATTGGCTGACCATGCCGCTGGCGTGGCTGGTCGGGGCCATGGTCTTTACCACCATCGCGGCGCTGGCCGGGGCGCCGCTACAAAGCCCGGGGCGGTTGCGCCATCTGATGATCGGGGTGCTGGGGATCATGCTCGGCAGCTCCTTTACCCCTGACGTGATGGATAACGTCGGCCAGTGGTGGGTCAGCATGGTGACGCTGGTCACCTTCGTCATCGTCCTGACGGCGACGGTCGCATTGTTCCTGAACAGGATGGCCGGCTACGATCCGGTGACCGCCTATTTTTCCGCCGCCCCCGGCGGTTTCGCCACGATGGTGGTGATGGGCGCCGAAATGGGCGGCGATGAGCGCGATATCTCACTCGTCCACGCCATCCGCATCATGGTGACGGTGTTGGTGATTCCGTTCTGGTTCCGGTTCTACCAAGGCTATGTGCCGGGCGGCGCCGGCGGCATGACCGGGGTCGGCTCCATCAGCGATATCGCCGGTGTGGATTTCGCCATCCTGGCGGCTTGTGCGCTGGGGTACCCGTTGGCCAAGCTGTTCCGGTTTCCGGCCGCCGCCTTGTTGGGACCGATGATCCTTTCCGCCACCGTTCATCTCACCGGGTTGACCTCGGCGAAACCACCAAGCGAGATCGTCATCCTATCGCAGTTGGTGATCGGCGCCGGGTTGGGATGCCGTTTCGTCGGATTGCATGTGAAACGGGTCCTGAAGACGATGGTGCTCAGTGTCGGGGTGACGGCGTTCATGCTGGCGCTGGCCGCGGCCTTCGCCTTCGGGCTGTCTAGCATCACCGGGTTGGAGTTCCCGGCGTTGTGGCTGTCGTTCTCGCCGGGGGGGTTGGCGGAAATGACGCTGATCAGCCTGGCCATGGGCATCGACACGGCGTTCGTGTCGACCCATCACCTGGTCAGAATGTTGTTCCTGGTGATCGCCGTTCCGGTATTCTTCACGGTGTTCCGGAACCAACTCGGCGCGCCGGCCAAAAACAAATAGCCTTCTATCGGTGGTCGGCGCCGATCGCCGCGGTGACATCGGCGAAGCCGTCACCGGCAAGCAAGTCGGCCAGCTCGCGGTTGATGCGGTTGACCAAGCCGGGGCCTTCATAAACCAGCGCCGTATAAAGTTGCACCAGCGAGGCGCCGGCCCGGATCTTGGCATAGGCATCGGCGCCGGACGCGATTCCACCGACGCCGATCAACGGCAGGCGGCCTTGGGTGAGGCGATAAAAATCCGCCAGCACCCGGGTCGAAGGATCGAACAAGGGCCGGCCGCTGAGCCCGCCCTTCTCGTCCCGATTGGGATCGGCGAGACCCGCTGGGCGATCGATGGTGGTGTTGGTGGCGATCAGCCCGTCGAGATTTTGTTCCAGCGCCACCTCGACGATATCGCGTTTGTCGTCGTCGGTCAGGTCCGGCGCCACCTTTAGCAGCAAGGGGGGCGGGCCCGACGGGGCCACCGCCCTCAGTTCCGCCCTGACGGCGCCGAGAAGATCCGAAAGCTGGTCCCGGCTTTGCAGCGCCCTCAGACCCGGCGTGTTGGGCGAAGATACGTTGATCACCAGATAGTCGGCGAGCCCGGTCAAGGCTTTGACCCCGGCAGTATAATCGGCGGCGGCATCGTCACTAGCGGCGTTCTTGCCGAGGTTGACGCCGATCGGGCCCGGTCTTTTTCTAACCCCTTCGATTGCGGCGGAAGACGTCCATACCGGCACCGTTAAACCCCAATCGATTAATGACGGCGCCGTCACCGGCAAGCCGGAACAGCCTGGGCCTGGGATTGCCGGCCTGGGGTTTCGGCGTCACCGTCCCGGCCTCGACGAAGCCGAAGCCCTGGCCCAGCATGGCGCCGGCGACCTCGGCGTTTTTGTCGAACCCGGCGGCGAGACCGACCGGATTGGCGAAATCAAAGCCCCACAGGGTTTGCCGGAGACGGGGATCATCGATGGGCTTGGCGCTCGGCACCAGGCCATGCTTAAGCGCGAAAATGGCAAGGCCGTGGGCGGCCTCGGGATCCAAGTGGCTGAGCAGCGGCCAAATGAAAGCGTAGAGGCCGGTCATTCTCCGGCCTCCGGTCTCGATAAACCGGCAGGAAACCCGGATGGAAAGCGGTGCCGGCCGTCGTCCCCCAACGGCAAATCATCGACGCCGATCACCGCCGCCACGGGCAACGGGCCATAAAGATGCGGGAACAAGGCCCCACCCCTCGCCGGTTCCCATTTGAGGATATCGCCGAGAAGTTCGGGATCGACACTCAACAACACCAGCCCGGATTGTCCGGCGCGATGCTTGGCGGCGCTGGCGACGATCTGATCTTGGGTGGAAAAATGGATGAAGCCATCGACGGCGTCCTGGGAAGAGCCCGGATATTCACCCTTTGATTCTGCCGCCTGCCATTCGGCATGGGTGCACATGTGATAAATGGGCTGGCCAGGGCTCATTATTCGCTCACCATTCGACCTTCTCGCCGCCTTCCAGGATAAGGTCGTTGCCCTCGGCGATGGAAATGGCGCCCTCCTCGATTTCCGGGGGAACGTCCATGACAGGGTCTTCCTCGGGGACGTCCTCAGAAGGAGGCTCTTGAGGGGACTCTGGGTCGGTCTCTACCGGGGTATCCAAGGTGCCGAGACTTTCGGGCCCCGAGGCCTCGGCGGGAATGGCCGAAAAATCAAGAGCCGAATCCACATCGGCAGGTTGCCCCCCCGTCATCATTCCATTGACCCCGATGTGGCATAATTCACGGACCTCGGCGGCATTTAACGGGTCGGCGTAAATGGCGATGTCGTCCAGTTCACCATGAAAGAAATCACCGACGGTTTCGAGGGCATCGCCAGTCTCGGCGGCGCCGAATATCCACGGACTTTGGTTTCCGGTCAGACCGCCCGCATAATCATCGGCCCCGGCCAATTCACCATTCATATGGGCCTTGAGACCACTCGGCCCCCAGGTCAGGGTAACTTGATTCCACGCATTGGGGCCGAAGGATCCGCCGCTCACTGCATGGGCGCCTTCCGGTGATTGGATCAGGAATTCGAGCTCGGCGTTGTTGATCCTGAGCGCCAAGTGACCGGCGCCGCCGGGGGGTCCCTTGGCGGCAAGAGTCCCGGAACCGGTGGCAAAGGCGCTAAACCAAACCGTAAACGTGCCGCCGTGCAAAGTCATTTCGGTGCTATGGGGCGCTTCGATGTAATCGTCGATGCCGTCGAAACTGGCGATCGCCTCATAGGGGCCGCCGCTGTCTCTTGAACCGAAGACCCGCCCGGGGTGGCTGCCGATTTCGTCGACGGTGGTGTCCCCGGCGCCCTCGTCAAGCTTCCAATAGGCGATGGGCCGATGGCCGGATGTTGGGGCGGCGTCGATATCGGTGGCAACGATGGGTTCGAGGGGAATGTCGACATCGGGCCCGGGGTCGAGTTCAGGTGGCGGCGCGGGCTCCGTAATGGTTTCCGGTTCCGGCTCAGGCGGCGGCGCGGGCTCCGTAATGGTTTCCGGTTCCGACTTGCTGGAGGCATCTTCCTCCCGGTCTACCATCAGACTTCCCGATGCCACCAGGCTGTCCGCCGCCAACACCCCGATTCCGAGAAAGAAACCTCCACCTGTACCAGGCGGCAAATGAATGTTCAGCCCCTCCAGGTCCGCCGCCGAAAGCGCCCAGTTTCCATTGCCAATGTCGGTACCGGCCGACAACCGGGCGTCCACCGGCATGCCACTGATGAGAATGCGTAGGTCTTCGGGGGCATCGGCCGTTGAAAACCCGGTGTCTATGTCGAGCGCTATCGCCTCGCTTTCCGCTGCACCGGGTATAGGTTCTTCGTCAGGCGGAGACTGCGGCTCGGGCTCTACTACCGGGAGAGGCTCCGTTTGGGACTCCATTTCCGGTTCGTCAGACTCACCGGGAGGAGCCGGAACGGCCATGGCGAAAGCCGTGGTGGTGGTGCTAGTCGGGGGCGCCCCGGCCGCGTCATCGGTTTCCGGCCGGGTGACCACTGTGATCGACACGATAGTCTCACCGATGCCGCCGGCCGGCACCGTGTAGGTGAGCCCCTCCAGATCGGTTTCCGTCAGCGACCATATGCCGCCGCCGTTATCGGTACCGGCGGAAAGCCGTGCCGAAAGCGGCACCTTGGATATGGTGACGCTCAAAATCTCGGGTCCGTCCCCGCTGCCGAGGGCCCTTTTGATCTCCAACGAGAAAGAGGGTTCCCCGGTGCCTTCTGGTTGTTGAGCCATCATAAACACCCTGACTACAGACGGTTTGCGCTTCTGTCATGCATTTTCGCGCATTTTTCGCTTAGAGTCTTTCTGGTTAATAGCCATGAGGGGCGCCTCCGCGCTAGACTGTTTTTTTCTTTTTTGAGGATAAACCGTACCGATGCCGGAACATGCCGCCGTTCTTTTTGCCAATGACGCCTTCTATCTGGCCTTCGCGAACCGGGACCTCGACGCCATGGAGGACATTTGGGCCAGAGAAACGCCCATTACCTGTATTCATCCCGGCTGGGAGCCTTTATTGGGCCGCGATGAGGTCATGGAAAGTCTGGAAGCCATCCTCAACAATTCGCCGGCCACCAACATCACCTGCAAGAATCCGACGGCCCGGGTGTTTGGCGGTTTTGCCTGCGTCATATGCTACGAGGTTCTGGACCAGGGATTCCTGGTAGCGACAAACATCTTCGTGCATGAAGGCGGGCAGTGGAAGATAATCCACCATCAGGCCGGCGCGTCGCCGCCCCCGGAAACCATGGAAGACGATCCCTCCGACGTCATGCAGTAATACCTAGGCCACCATGAAAAAACTCAAGATGACCATCGGCGGCGTTGAAATCACCGTCGAGCTGTTCGATACCCCGACCGCCGAGCTCATCCATCAGGCGCTTCCCTTTTCATCCCAAGCCCGCACCTGGGGCGAGGAAGTCTATTTCGACACCCCCGTCCGCACCGAGCCCGAAACCGACGCCCGCGATGTCGTCGAGGCCGGTGAGTTGGCGTTCTGGCTGGCCGGCAGCGCCATTGCCATCGGATTCGGGCCGACCCCGGTTTCCCAAGGCAACGAAATCCGGCTGGCCTCGCCATGTAACATCTGGGGCCGCGCCGTCGAGGATGTGCGCGGACTTAGCCAAGTCCGGGACGGTGCGCCGATCACCGTCGAGGCGCTTTAACCATGCCCCGTATTACCCAACTCAACGACGCGCTCTACGATTACATGCTTTCCATATCACTGCGCGAGCCCGACGTGCTTCGCCGATTGCGCGAAGACACCGCCACCCGGCCCCGGCACGGCATGCAGATCAGTCCCGATCAGGGCCAGTTCATGGCCCTGCTGGTGGAACTCATCGGCGCCAAGATGTGCCTGGAAATTGGCACCTTCACCGGCTATTCGGCGCTTGCCGTGGCGATGGCGCTTCCCGATGACGGAACGCTGATCGCGTGCGACATCTCCGAGGAATTTACCGCCCGCGCTAAGCCCTTCTGGGAGGAGGCCGGCGTCGCCGGGGAAATCGATTTGCGCATCGGCCCGGCGCTCGACACCCTGGACGGGCTAATCTCCGAGGGGGCAAAAGGCAGCTTCGATTTCACCTTCATCGACGCCGACAAACCCAACTACCAAGGCTATTTCCAGCGCGCCCTGGATCTCATCCACCCGGGCGGCCTGATCCTGATCGACAACATCTTTTGGGGCGGCAGCGTCATCGATGCCAGTCACGACGACGATAACACCGAGGCCGTCCGCGCCTTCAATAGGGCGCTCGCCAACGACCCCCGCATCAGTATCAGCATCATCCCGATCGGCGACGGCCTGACCCTGGCCCGCAAGCGTTAGCGCTCGGGATTTGCTTATTTCACGCAAATGCGTCGTCGTGGATGTTTCACATCCGCTCGGGATTTGCTTTATTTATTCTTCCAATCGGGCGGGCGCTTGGAGGCGAAGGCGTCCATGCCTTCCTTCTGGTCTTCGGTGGCGAAGGTGGAATGGAACAGGCGACGCTCAAAGCGAATGCCTTCGGCCAGCGTCGTCTCTTCCGCCCGGTTGATGGATTCCTTGACCATCATCGCCGCCGGCAGCGACATGGCGGCGATCTTGGCCGCCGTCTTCAGGGTTTCCTCCAACAAATCATCGGCGGCAACGACGCGGCTGACCAGTCCGGCGCGCTCGGCTTCCTCGGCGTCCATCATGCGCCCGGTCAGGCACATGTCCATGGCCTTGGATTTACCGACCAGACGCGTCAGCCGCTGGCTGCCGCCGGCGCCGGGAAGAACGCCCAGGGTGATTTCCGGTTGCCCGAATTTGGCGGTATCGGCGGCGATAATGAAGTCGCACATCATCGCCAATTCACAGCCGCCGCCAAGCGCATAGCCCGCCACCGCCGCAATCACCGGCTTGCGGCACCTCGTCACCCGTTCCCAATTGCGGGTGATGAAGTCATCCAGATAGGCATCCATGTAGCTTTTGGACTGCATCTCCTTGATGTCGGCGCCGGCGGCGAAGGCCTTCTCGGAACCGGTTATGACGATGCAGCCGATTTCGGCGTCGGCCTCGAAATCGTCCAACGCCGCCGTCAACTCCTCCATCAAGGCGTCTGATAACGCATTCATGGCCTTCGGGCGGTCAAGGGTAACGATGCCGACTCCGCCGTTTTTCTCGGCGGTTATGGTTTTATAAGTCACGCCTATCCTCTTTTCTTATTTGTTAAAACTTAAAGCGCATCGGACCCCGTTTCACCGGTCCGGATGCGCATCGATTGGGCAACATCGAGGACGAAGATTTTGCCGTCACCGATCTTGTCGGTGTTGGCGGCGTCGCGGATGGTTTCCATCACCCGTTCCACATCGTCGTCGTCGATGACGATATCGATCCGCACCTTGGGCACGAATTCGATTTCGTATTCGGCGCCACGATAGATCTCCGTCTGCCCTTTCTGACGTCCGAAGCCCTTGGCTTCCGACACCGTCAGCCCCTGCACCCCCAATTCGGTCAGGGCTTCGCGCACGGCATCCAGCTTGAACGGTTTGATAATGGCCATTACCAGTTTCATGGCTGTTGCTCCTCTTTTTTTTGTTTCCCGGTCAGGCCTCCGGCCTTCCTCGCCTCTTTTCTTTTAAAGGTCATAGCGTGTACCCGCTCTCACCATGAGCGGCAACATCCAGCCCTTCGGTGATTTCATCTTCGCTGGCCCGAAACCCAACCATCGCCATCGTCACCTTGACGATAACGAACGTCAACGCCGCCGACCAAACGACGGTGGCGACGACGCCGATCGCCTGGACGCCGAGCTGCTGGCCCATGCCGACGCCTTCGGCCAGTCCGCCGCCGCCGAGCGCGGCGACGCCGAACACCGCCGCCAACAAGGTGCCGGTAACACCGCCGACGCCGTGAACGGCGAAGACGTCAAGGGAATCGTCGATTTTCCAGGTGCTCTTGACCAGGCCGACCGCCCAATAACAGATAAACCCGCCGGCAAGGCCGATACACAAGCCGCCCAACGGCCCGACATAGCCCGACGCCGGTGTGATCGTCGCCAGACCCGCGACCATGCCGGTAATGATGCCGACCAGAGAAGGCTTGCCGAATTTCACCCATTCGATTCCCATCCACACCAACGAGGCGGTGGCCGCGGAAATATGGGTGACCAGCATCGCCATGCCGGCGGAGGTGTCGGCGGCCAAGGCGCTGCCGGCGTTAAAGCCGAACCACCCGACCCACAACATCGCCGCCCCAATCATCGACAAGCCCGGATTGTGGGGGGGCCGGAGCCCGGTAGGAAAGCCCTTGCGGGTGCCTAACAAGTAGGCCAGCACCAGTGCCGACGTGCCGGCGGTTGCGTGGACCACCAGGCCACCGGCAAAATCCATGATCCCCATCCCGGCCAGAAATCCGCCGCCCCAGACCCAATGGGTCACCGGTGCATAGACCAGGATCAGCCACAGGCCGCTGAACACCAGCACGGCGCCGAACTTGATGCGTTCGGGGTAGGCGCCGACGATCAGCGCCGGGGTAATGATGGCGAAGGTCATCTGGAACATGAAGAAGACGCTTTCGGGGATATCGCCGCTGAGCGTGTCCTTGCCGACGCCGGAGAAGAATGCTTTCGAGAGCCCGCCGACGATGGGAGTGCCCTCGGCGAACGCCAGGCTATAGGCCCCTACCAGCCACAACACCGACACCAGGCAGGCAATGGAGAAACAATGCATCATCACCGACAGCACGTTTTTCGATTGCACCAGACCGGCATAGAACAACGCCAGGCCCGGCAGCGTCATGAATAAAACCAACGCCGTCGATGTTAAAATCCAGGCCGTGTTGCCGTCGTTTAATTCCGCCGCCTGGGCCGCGCTCGGCAGCAACCAGACCAAGCCCGCCAGCGCCATGGCAAGCCCGTTAAATCCAAATCGTTTAAACACTGTTCCTCTCCCCCATTGTCGAAGCACACTCAATCGACGCCCCCCGAACCGGTGTCACGCCGGCCCCTTGGGGCACCGCCAATTTATTTATCTGAAGGGTCCCAGCCCCCCATCCCAAGCCGCCTTGACGGCGATCCCGTAATTCGTTTTTCAAGTCGCCCGGCACAATGACTCGAATCCGGTTTCGTTGCAATTGATGATCGCGACGGCGGATTGGTCCTCCCCCAAAAAAGTGGTCCACCGTTATAGTTAGTAAACGGAGGATCAGAAATGGCGAACAGACGTCCCAAACCCGAAGAAATAGTGACGAAGTTGCGGCAGGTTGAAGTTCTTGTC
>Ga0187833_10006790_pt1 | contig 10504 bp, 14 predicted proteins | sample ETNtaG_37_FD_167968 | JGI IMG/M metagenome (GOLD analysis project Ga0187833, IMG submission 167968) | Marine microbial and viral communities from oxygen minimum zone, Eastern Pacific Ocean - ETNP2014_SV_400_PacBio MetaG (Illumina Assembly) | ecosystem: Environmental > Aquatic > Marine > Hypoxic... | reverse complement strand
AAAATAAACATGCCCACCAGTTTCGGCGGTTTAATGCGATACAACGAAGAGTACGAAAGCCCTTTCAAACTCAGCCCCACACAAGTAATTATATTTATAGTAGCTATTGTAGCCTTCGTCGCAGCACTCAAAATCTTCTGGCCAATCACAGGATAGAAAGATTTTTAAACATTAACATTACATATAAATCAAGGAAAAAGAGTTCTGATAAAAATTGAAAATGCCAAGAAAAACAACTCTCAGAGATTATCTAACAAAGAAGGAATATATAGATGAAAAAGGAAGAATAGTTATCGAAGATAGTCAATCCTATAAAGCTAAATTTGAAGTTCCAGATCTAACCTTAGAACAGCTTGAAGCATTGGAAAAAACAGACTTTAGAGAAGGTCCAGTTGAATTTTCAGTCACTATAATGGAAGGAGAACTCAGAGATACTCTCTTTGAAAATAACCCTATTAGAACTATATTAGCAAAAGCAGTTGCTGATAGAGAAAAAGTTACTTGCGAGTATGAGGTCAACAGAAATTATTTTGAGATTATATATACAACAGTTGCAGCAACCAAAGACCAAGCTGATAAAATGGTTACTGCAGTAAGAACTTATGATTTAGTAACAAATAATGAAAACTTAGATGAATTAGCAAAAAAACTTAAAACAAAAGCTAAAGCAGACATCACAAAATTGCTAAAATAATTTCTTATTTCCACAATCTTTAAATAACTCTAATTATTCAACAAATCATGCTACCCGGAATGGACCCCAAAAAAATGCAAGGAATGATGAAACAACTTGGCATAGCCCAAGAAGAAATCAACGCAAACAAAGTAATAATAGAAACAGACGACACAAACATAATAATCAACAACCCTTCCGTAACAAAAATCAAAATGCAAGGCCAAGAAACTTTCCAAATCATGGGCGATATTTCTGAAGAACAACCAGCCGAGGAAGACAACTCAGAAGAAGACATCAAAACAATAATGGAAAAAACCAACTGCTTAGAAGAAGAAGCCAAACAAGCCTTAGAAAAAGCAGATGGCGACTTAACCGAAGCATTACTTGAACTGAGTTAAGTCCCTACTATCCGATTTGACAGAAGCTCTGCTCGAATTGAGTTAATCACACCCTAAATCCATTATGCACTGAACATTTATCAACAACATTATCTCTCCATTTCTCTTTCTCATAATAATCCGTTTGACAAAACTGCCAAAACAACAACTTCAAAATCTGAGAATTATATTTCTTAGAATTAATATCATGCAACTCCCTAGGATCCTCGGTCAAATTATAAACTTCTACCGCCCTAGAGTTCATATCAACAATCACCTTAATATCATTTTCTATGATACCTATTTTATACTTATGCGATTGCGTGACAAAATATATTGGTCTATTCTTCTTCATCGATTCTCCCTGAAACTCTTCAGGAATATCATAATCAAATAAATCAATAAATGTGGGAACAAAATCTATATGACTAACCTTTTCATCTACAACATTAGCCTCAACTCCGGGTAGATAAACAATTGCCGGAACTATCAACTCCTCATCATAAATACTAAAACCATGCCCCGGCAAATTATGTCTAAACTCCAAATCATGCCCATGATCAGAAGTAATAGCAATAATTGTGTTGTTACTCAAATTATTATACTCAACAAACGAAACAACCCGCCCAACCTGCTCATCCACATACCTTAAAGAATTATCATATTTACTTATCTTCTCAGAGTCCTCTAACAACACATCAAGAATGTTACCCGATTTAAAATAATCATATTCATCAGGATATGCATTCGGATTATGAGTAGATTGAAAATTCAAATAAAGAAAAAAAGAACCGTTATTACCTACCGTAAGATTCAACCAATCAAGAGCCTTATCTGCAGTTATATGATCATAATCCTTTTTAGCAAAACCACTCCCATAATCAGTCTTCCCATCACTTATTGAAAAAGAATACTCATCTAGATTCCCATGATCTAAATATTCATCCATTTCCTGCCACCTATCGTCCTGAGAAGAAAAATATCCCGTAGAATAATTATTCTCTTTAAAAACATCCCAAATAAATTTCCGGGGAGACTCCAAATCACCAAGGTCAGTTCTAATTGGACTAGTAAACATATACCTAGAAGACAAAATACCCGGTTGAGCATAATCTGAATGACTTGCCGTAGTATAAGCATTAGAAAAAACAATACTTCTATTTGCAATCTCGTCAATATTGGGAGAAACATCTCTCTCATAACCATAATAACCCACCCTTTCTGCACTCAGCGATTCCAATAAAATAAAAACAACATTATACCCATCAAAATTCTTAGATATATTAGACACCTCAACTAAATCAACATCATCATAATCATAAGCAATCAACATACTAGTATCACTAATAATTGACGCATCAAATTTAATAAATAAAATATTAATCAACACCACAATCAAAAACAAAATAAGATTCAACCAAAACAATATTTTAATTTTCTTTCTTTTTTTCCCTCTCAAATCTTTAACCGTACTCTTCTTATTAAGTACAAATATAAAAGTCACTCCAATTAAAATTATTCCCGCCAAAACAAATAACATCGTTCTTAAAGGCCCTATCCCAAGAAGAAAAATCAAAGTCTGAACCCTATATATCTGATCAGTTTTTATAAATGAAATTAAAGCCATAAAATACAATACAGAATATATCAGTATAAAAGAAATTCTTGCAGGTCTTCTAAAAATTTCTGGAACATATCTTCTCTTCTTCGAAAAAATAATAGCATTTAATGAAAAGATTGTAAAATTTAAAAACATAAAATAAATAATATTAAATACATTCCTTGCACTCCAATCTCCAGATATCGCAACAGCAATAAGCGTCAATAAAGACAAAAAAACAGAAAAGAAAATAGCAACAGAAGTATGACTAATCCTTCTAGCAATATATTTAACAATAACCCTCAACAACCTCTTTTTCATAATTATATAACAAACAAAATATATTTAAACCTTCTGAGATAGTCTTGCCCTCGCTTCTAGCAAATAAAAAACTAAACTCAACAACACCACATTAACAAACACAATCATAGTCAAAACAAAACTTTCATTATATACAGAAATCTCCCTAACCCTATCACTAACCGAAAACAACCTTGATACAAAACTATCAAAAACACTCCCTAACCCAAACCCCATCAACCCAACCGAAAACCCATCAACCCTATAAAAAACCAACAAAAGACTAGCTATCAATACAATTATCAACCCATAATGGTAATGATGTATAGTCAACCCAGTAACCCCTCTCAAAAAACTCACCCCCCCATCACTATAAAATAATAAAACCCTCAGCCTATAATAAATAAATGCTAACACAAAAAAACTTACAAAAACCAACAGTTTCTTCCTAGGATTCATAAACCAATTCTCCTAAATATATTTATAAATAAATATGTGAAGAAGGATATACTTTGAAATACGTCACCAATCAATCCTAATTCGGCAAAGCCGGAGGCTTAGGAATCGATCCACCACCGATTATAGACCCACCATCCCCAGACAACCAAAAATACAACCCAACGCCTACTACAATCACAATCAAGATTATTAAAACCCAGATCCATAATCTAGACTTCTTTTGTGCAACTGGTTGTTGTGCTATAACCGGTTGTGTTTGTGCTTTTTTATTTTTCATTTTAATCTAACATTATTTAGGCTGATATTTTGTTATAAACCAATTAGTTATAGGATGCTCAATAGTCGCGGTAGCAGAATAACCGTATGAGAAACCATTTGGAGAAGGTTTTTGAACATATTCTTGAATAACTATATAAAAATTGTCTGACCACCAATATAGTTCCCAAGGTTCACCTGTTCCATAAACACCTTCATTTTTAGTTAAAGTTAAAACTGAAAGTATTCTATTTTTGTATACATCCTTGCCTTGATCAAATCTTGCAATAGTTAAAAATACCCCCTTTTTATTAGATTCTTCATCATTCTTATTATAATAATTAAAAGTAGCACCCTCAATACATACAGTATCCTCAATATCAATTCCTAATCGAGGTCCCAAATTATTTGCCGGCGCACATCCCTTTTCAATATTAGGCACTTTTTCTAATATATAATCTCCGACCTCATTGGGATATTCTAATAGTTTTCCATCAGAATCCCCCTTCCCATTCGGTAACCCAGGAGGACCATCAACATTCCCAGAACTTCCCAAATTACAATCTTCAGAAACTTTTATTACCCACCCCAAACCAATAAAATCTTCATCTTCAGGACCATCTATCTCATTAAATAAATCACTTAAGGAATACCGCACCCATTCTTGACTCTCTGCATTATAAAAATATGACTTTTCAATATCGCAAGTTCCTACATTCTTTTCATACAAAGTCTTTGCAACCATAGGATCAATAACAGCAAAATTCCATCCAGAATACAACAATCTATCATCTAAACTTTTGTAATTTTCCAAAGTATTATATTTTAATACACCGTTATTTTTAGAATAAATCCACATAGCATTTCTTATCATCTCAGTATCATCATTTTGGTGAATTCTATCCAAATCAGGATTTGGATAAGCTCTTACATACTCCCCACTTGGACTCAACTCTCCGAATTTTGTTGTAAAAAGCCACGCAGCTTTAATGTCACCTAATTTAATTTCGCTATCTTCACTAATCCCCTCTTCAGGAAGAGTTGCAGCAACTATATTCCAACCTTCATAAATAGAAACTTCAACATCGTAGGAGCCATTAGAATTAAGAACCATAGTTGCCGAGACAAATAAGCAACTTATGACAATTATACAAGATAAAATAAACAACACTCCCCTCATTTACTCACTAACCCTCAACTATATATAAACCCTTACATATTAAAACCCCCACCACATCATAACAATACCATGAATCCAAAATTAAAATTCGAAATAAAAAGAAAATTCATCCATTTATTTGCACTTGCTTACATAGGAATCTACCTATACTTTCAAACCAACTTCAACCACTCAACAGGACTAATAGCACTAACATCAATCCTAGCTTTCTTCCTAATTCTCGAATATTACAGAATCCTAAAAAAGAAAAAAATCCCAATAATCCATATATTCTGGAGAGGATCTGAAAAAAACAAATTAGGGGGACACGTTTATTTTGTTTTAGGAGCAATAATTGCATTCTCAGTTTTCGATATTCAAATTGCAATCACCGCACTATTAATGACAATATTCGGAGACATGGCCGCCGCAATAATTGGAATAAGTTTCGGAAAACACTGGATCCAAGGATTAAAAGACAGAGCATGGGAAGGAGTGATAGCCCAATTCATAGTAAACATCATCATAGCATATTTAATCCTAAACAATGTAATCGTATCAATCGCAATGGCCTTAGCCGCAACAATCGTAGAAACATTATTCAGCCAAGTTGACGATAACCTTTCAATACCCTTATTTTCCGGACTTACAGCACAAATACTCGGAATTTTAATCAACTAAACGCTTCTTAACCAACCATCCAAATTCTTATTAACATTCCCTACCTCCAACAAGCATGGAAAAATACCAACTCCATCTACAAGAATCAATCAAAGCACTACAACTAGCAGACCACATAACCTACGTGACCTACCCCCTAGTCAAAGAACAACGTTTACTACTAAAAATATTCGACGAAATCTACAAATCAATAACCAACTCCATAAACGCCATCCTCTACTACGAAACCTTCTACAAACGCATCAAACTCTACGACAACACCAATGACAACCTTCAAACCTTCGAAAACAAATGCGCAAAATCCTACAACCTCTCAAACGAACAAGTAAAAAAAATAATAGAAATAATAAACCTCAACAAAAAACACAAACAATCTGCAATGGAGTTCGTCAAGCAAGAAAAAGTAATCATCATGTCAGACAATCTATCCACAAACACCCTCGACCTACCAACAATAAAAGACTACCTCCTATTATCAAAAGAACTCCTACTAAATATCAACAAAAAAATAAACCCTCCAAAGCCTAATTAAACCCACAAAACCCAATTAAACCCATTCTTAACACCCCTTAACCAAAGATCCAACCCGCAACAACATTTAAATACAACTCATTCCTCCTAATTTAACACAAAAACTTCTAGACACTTAGATTTTTTCTAACCAATAGGGGTTAATAACGCAAATATTACAAGTGAGACGATAATGCCGGAAATATTAGAGAAAATACTAAAAGAAAAGATCAGCGCAGACCACCTGCTTTATGTTAGCATGAAGTATACAAAAACTTGCGATGTGATGATAAATCTATTAAAAAGATGGAAAATCATGATGGACTATGCATTCGACGCCCTCCTAGAAAAAGCAAAAAAGAACAAAAAAATCAAAAAAATCCCCGACGCCCCAAAACTCAAACTAGATTTAATGAAAGAAGTCTTCTCAGACCAACCTGAAATCATGAACGCCCTAAACGAATACCAAATGTTCAAACTCATCGATATTCTTAAAAAAACAAAAGAAAGCGAATTCAGAAAAGGCGTCTGCCTAAGAGTCACTTACAAAATGCAAGAAGTAGCTATTAACCTCGACAAACTCAAAGAATACGCAGAAATCATGGAAAACTTCATGAACTATACTAAAGAATATTTGATGAAGAAATAAGAATCTTATTTTTCTTTTGGTATCTTATACACCTAATTAATAAGCAAGACCATTTTCGCTCTCGAAGTTATTTACAACCTTTCAATAAAAATAAGGGAGGATTATGGCGAAGCCTGATCCGGAATAAAACCCAAAACAACTAACCAAACCCCATCAATAACTATTTAAACCAAATTTATAACCTATTAACATGACAAACCCAGAAAACGTAGCATTCGACAACTGGCAAAAACTAGATCTAAAAACCGCAGAAATCCTAGAAGCCGAGGAAATAGAAGGAGCAGACAAACTCTACAAACTCAAAATCGACCTAGGCACCGAAACAAGAACCCTAGTCGCAGGCCTAAAACCATATTACACAAAAGACGAACTAGAAGGCAAGAAATGCATAGTCTTCACAAACCTCGAACCCAGAACCATAAAAGGAATAGAAAGCCAAGGCATGATCCTAGCAGCCTCAAACGCCGACATGAGCGAAGTCAAACTTCTCCAAGCCGATGGAGTAGTCGATCCCGGGTGGAAGATTAGTTAATTATCTATTCTGTTCACCATATCTCATAATGTTACCATCCCTCATAATCCATCCGCCACCATACTCATGAGGGAAAATTTTTTAATTCTTCTTGCGAATCATAAACTCTCAACTCAAATATAGCCCCATTAGGAACTAAAGGATTCGTACTACCAGCAACATACTTAACTTCTAAGGAAACATTTTTAGATCTAATATGTTCAATTTCGATCATCAAATCATCATCAAATAATTTTACTTCTAATTCTCCATTCTCTGATCTTAACTCACTACCCATAAAACAAAAAACAATTTCATATTATTTAAACTTATATCTAACAAAAAATAATCATTCAACCCTCTTAAACAAAACCTTTCCTTTTTTTATCTTCTTAACCTTCACCCCTTTCTTAATCCCATCATATTCTATAGAAAACTCAAACCTCTTCGCAATCTCCTCAGAAGTCGAAGGAATAAACGGCCAAAGCACAATAGCAATCGCCTTTATCGAATCAACCAACTCATACAACACTTTCTTATCCTTAGTCTCCCAAGGTTTCTTCGATTGAACATACTCATTACAAACATCCACAAACTTAAATATCTCATTCAAAGCTTTATCCAACTCATAATTTTGCATAAACTTCTCAATCTTCTTCAAATCCAATTTCTTTACTAACCTATTAGAACATTTCGAAAGACCATTCTTCTCAACCAACCCCTCAACCCTACTAACCAAATTCCCCAACTTACTCGCCAATTCATTATTATGCCTATCAATCAAAACCTTCTCCGAAAAATCTCCATCATCTCCCTCAGCAAACGGAAAATTCCTAACACAAAAATACTTTATTGTATCCGCCCCATATTTATCCACAAGCGTCTTTATTGATATAGCATTCCCCAAAGACTTGCTAATCTTCTGACCATTAAAAGTCAAAAATCCATGATTAAAAACCGTTTTCGGAAGCTCAATTCCAACTGACTTCAACATCGCCGGCCAATAAACACAATGAAACCAAGAATTATCCTTTCCCAAAATATGCAAATCCGCCGGCCAATATTTCTCCTTACCTTTCTCCTTAACAGCAGTATAATAATTAATCAAAGCATCAAACCAAACATAAGTATAATGGCCTTTCTCCAACGGAAACGGTATCCCCCAATCAAAACTAGTCCTAGTAATACTCAAATCCTTCAAACCATCCTTAACCCTATTCACAATTTCATTTCTCCTCTTATCAGGCAAAACAAACTCAGGATGTTTCTCAAACAAATTTAACAAAAAATCCTGATACTTAGACAATCTAAAAAAATAACTCTCCTCCTTAATTCTCTCAAGTGGCTTCTTGTGAGTAGGACAAACTAAATCGGGAGAATCCTTCTCAGTATAATAAGCCTCACACCCAACACAATACCACCCCTCATAAGACCCCTCATAGATATCCCCAGCATCATTAGCCTTCTTAATAAATTCCTCCACAACTTTCTTATGATCCTTATCCGTAGTCCTAATAAACCGATCATGGCTCAATTCCAACAATTTCCAAGCAACCTTAAATTTCTTAGAAACCTCATCAACAAACTTCCTAGGATCCTCACCAGCCACTTCAGCAGTTCTCTGAATCTTCTTACCATGTTCATCCGTACCCGTCAAAAAAAACACATCCTCTCCCAACAGCTTATGCCACCGAGCCAGAACATCCGCTATAATTTTCTGATATGCATGACCAATATGTGGCTCAGCATTTACATAATCAATCGCCGTCGTAACATAAAACTTATCTTTCTTCCTTACCATATCCAACACAAAAAGTAAATATTAATAAAACTATGTATCAAGACCAAAAACCCAAGATATCAATAAATTTATATAATTCAATTAATTATCCCAATAATGAAAAAAAAGGTGCCTAAACTACTAGGATATGTTACTCTCATCTTAGGAATCTCAATCATCGCAATTCAATCACTTAGTTCTATCACCGGTGCAACCATAGGTATCACCATCAAATTCAACACATTATATTTTATCTTAGGGATAACACTTACCATAATTGGTATAATTCTATCAACCATTGAATCAGTTGTTCAAGAACCAATAAGAATAACCAAAAGTAGAAAATTTATAAAAGAAACCAAAGGCAAAAACGAAAGAGCTATAAACAGAGCTATTGGAAAATTAAAGACAGGACTCGGAGTTCCTAAATTTCATTATCAGACTAATGATAATTATTTGAAAGTAGATAAGGGCGGAAGAATTACATATGAAAATCGTCCAGATGGATCAATAATTCTAACTGGTTACATCCCTTCTTCCGAACACTATTAACCCACGTATATCCTTCGTATACACATATATACTCCGTATACACACACCAATCAAATCACCGAACATAAAAACATTTATATACCGTATATCTATTATATATACGCTCTGAAAGGGATAAAGAGGTACACCAGGGGAATTTATTCCCCAGGTGTTCTAAAACTATTTTTACTCATTCTCAATAAGGGCCACCTAAACAAAACAACAAAAAGAAAAATCGTAAAAAGAAAAATAGACGTCAAACTAAGAAAAGTAGGAAACTCCCACGTAGTCACAGTACCCAAAGACACTATCGACAGATTCAAACTAAAAGAGGGCGACTACCTAGCCATAGACTTCGACCCCGAAGAAAAACAATGATCCTAGACAACAAACATTTCACACTAGTAATGTCAATCTCAATAACAGCCGTAGCCCTCTTACTAACCTTCAACGTAATAGGAATCTTAGAAGAAGACCTAAACATCAACCAAGACATAAAACCAAAAGGACTAACCGGACTAGCAGTAGAAAACGAAGATCAAGAAAACCAACAACCACCAGAAAACCAACAAGAAGAAAACAAAAAAACAACCAACCAACTACCAAAAAAACTCTCAACCGAACCCATAGGACAACAAGGCGAACTCTACACCACAGGCTCATACTTCATCTACGTAATCATCATAGGAATCCTAAGCCTCTCAATAATAGCATTAATAACACGTTTAGTTCTACCAAGAATAAAAAAGTTCACTTAATCATCAATTACTTAACATCCAACTCCTTCCTAACTTCCTTAGCATACTTACTAGCCAAATGAATCGGCTCAGGCCTCTTATGTGGCAACTTTATCAACTCCCTAGAAATCTTATACGAGCTATCAACCCCAACATTATGCCCAGGACTAACAAACAAAGGTTTACTCCCTTCCTTCCCAATCAACACCTTCCCTATCTTCTTCCCATCACGAACAATATCATCCCCATCACTCTTACCAGCCTCACAACCAACCAAAG
>Ga0187833_10006789_pt1 | contig 10506 bp, 8 predicted proteins | sample ETNtaG_37_FD_167968 | JGI IMG/M metagenome (GOLD analysis project Ga0187833, IMG submission 167968) | Marine microbial and viral communities from oxygen minimum zone, Eastern Pacific Ocean - ETNP2014_SV_400_PacBio MetaG (Illumina Assembly) | ecosystem: Environmental > Aquatic > Marine > Hypoxic... | reverse complement strand
CCCAATATGTCCCTTTTTACCATGGTTGCAATGCTGATCAAAGATGTCATTCAACAAAGGATCATCTCCATTTGTCATACCACTCCACTCAATATCAAGTTGGCACTGTACAACTGCAGGTCCAGAGGTCCTTCCAACCCAGAAGTCTACTTCATAGTTTTTAGGATTCGTGGACGATTCATCAATATCATGAGTATCATCATCTGGATGGACATAGGCAACAACACCAGATATCGGAACTCTTAGTTCCTCAGCATGATTTGCAGGATACTTTAACCAGCCCTGCTTATCTTCTAAATCAAGACTAGTTGGATTCCCTCCATTGCCTGCTGTATTATTATCAGCTGGGCGATCCTTCCATCTCACAACAATACCTGCAATAGGATCCCAGCCCCAATCTGTTATGTCAATCATAAAATTGCCATGCACATCTGTTCTTGCTGCAGCATCCTTAAGCTCACCACTTGTTGGATGCACAGCCTCAACAAGGACTCCCTCAACAGGACTATCCCAAGGCCCAGAAGGTTGTGCACTTACTGTTCTTCCATTAATTAACCTTCTTCCATGACCAATAATAACATAGTCATCATAGAAATTTCTTAGTGTAAGTGTGATAGGCTCTGGAGGTGCCTCATTTTCAGTCGTGCCTAACCCTTTTCCTCCTCTTCCCCATGGAGCGTCTGTGTGATACGTTAGCCCTCTGCCCAATAAAGCAAAATAAGTTGAATAAAGACCTCCAACATATTGCTGGTAAGGTCCATTCATATCTCCCTCATATCCTACCCTCACCGCAGTATTAAGTGGAAGTCCAAAAATTTCAAAATTTCCTGTAGCAGCTTCATAGTTCTTTAATTTACTAGGTATATTGATTTCAGTGGTTCCTTGATACGCATTAATATCATCAGGATTTACTGTGGTACTAATAACAACAACAGGTGGGTCTGGAGCCTCCTCAATCTGCTTTCCAGTCTTTCTTATTCCACCTGCCCTCTCCCAACTCATGTCTGATCTAACACCATCAATCAACCTTCCTTGTATGATTCCTTTTGTGCAAGGGACAACTACATTAGGCTCATCACTATCTTTTAGATTAATCTTCTTAATCCTATCAGATGGATTGTTTAAACTGCCAGAACCTCCTCTTCCCCATGGAGCTTTTTTATGCCTGTAGGTTTCTCCATCATCCTGATATTCAACAATCAAACCCTTCATCCTAGGAAGATTCCTAATCTCAAAGGTTCCATCATCAGTATTAATGTCAATATTAGCAGGATCTATGGTGAGATATTTATTACCAAGCCTACCATAAACAACTCTCAGCTTTGCAGGGTCTCCATTCACTATGGGCATGACATTTGGAAAATTGCTAGGATCACAAAGTATATCTCCTGGTTGGGCTTTAAATGTTTCATCTGATTTAAACTCAGTAGCTTCAAAATCCAATAAGATTCCTTGTATTGTTCTATCTCTAGGATCGTCATCATCTTCATCTTCGTCTTCATCACCTTCTTCATCTTCTTCTCCTGGAGGGGGTGGTGGTGTAGGTGGGGGTGGTGGGTGTCTTGGCCCAGGTCTCCATCTTCTTTGTTCGCCTGTATCTCTATGAGGGCCTCCGCCTCTTCCACCAGTGCCTGCACCTCCTTCTCCGCCGCCGCCAAATGAACTTGCAAAAGCTCCAAATAATCCAATAATAAGTAATACCCATCCCCATGACATGGCATTAGGGCTCTCAGTAAGCTGTCCCCAAAACAAGAAAGCAAGGCCGCCTGCAATAAATGCCATAGCCCAGTTTTTATTACCCTCTCCATCCTGCATAGTATACCAAAAGAATCCGAAAACCAGGAATGCTAACGCAACACCTCCAAAAAAACCGATAGGGGTTAATATATTCGCTAGCGTCTCCTTTATACCTTGTGCAATAAAATAATACATAAAGCCTGTAACAGCCAACATAGCCAATCCAGCGCCAATCTTACCAGTATGGCCTCCCTGAGCTATTGATGGAATTCTATTTAGGCCTGCTCTAAAAACACCATAAAGTAGAATATACAAGAAAATGATCATTACAAAGAAAACAACATAATCATTAAGGAAGAAATTAAATATTGTTGTGCCTACAAACTCTATTGAGCTTTCAATCTGAGCATTAACAATAGGCAAAATCAAAGCAAAAAGTACTACAAATAAGATTAGTTTACTTTTTCTCATCTTTTACAGACCTCAATACTTCTTTGTGCTGCTCAATAAACTTCTTCATAAATTTCTCAAGCTGCTTGCTCCTTACCATTCCCTCTTCATCACAAATTAAAGAAAAATCTTCGTAGACATCTCGATCTATCAAAAAGTTATACCGGTCCTTGTTTGATTTTGGTCGAGCCATGTATAATATTACTTATTCTAATGTATTTTACAATAAATTTACTTAATTCTACACACAGTATTTAAATCTTTTGGTTTTAACTCAAAAAAAGTATGTATTTTTACTTATATTTAAGTATTTCTATGTAATAATACTTAATAATAAATAGAATTACTTAATAATACTTATTTATACACACGTTTAATCAATCTGAGAATGAGATTTTCCTTTCCTAACACACTTTTATTCACTCCTGCCATGGCTCGTAGGAAACTGTCATAACCATAAGATTCAGGCAATATCCTTCCTGAAAAAGGTGCTGCAAAGAATGACTCCAAAGCTTCTGTAATATTGTCTTTACTAACAGCTCCAATGCTCTTTGCTAAACCCAAAGAGATAAACTTTTCCTTGAAAACAGGAATATCGCTCATTAATATAGGGATTCCATAAGAAAGGCCTTCTAAAGCTACTAGATTAAAACTTTCAAAAAAAGAGGGTATAACAAGCACGCTTGATGTAGTATAGTATTTTCTCAATTCTTCTTGTTCAACCCAATCAATCCATTGATATGAGGTTCCTTCCAATACCTCTTTGAGCTTATCCAACAAGAACCTATCAATACAGCTCCCCACAAGCAATAATTTATACTCAGGATCTTTCTCATAAAGTTGCCTATACGCCTCTGCAAGCTCCTTAGTGCCCTTTTCCCATGCTAATCTACCCACATAGAGGATAGTCTTAGGTTCTCTTTCAATCTTTGTTATTGGAACTTTCTGAATACCATGATTCATAACAAATGTCTTTCCCTCTAAGCACTCATACTGATTAAGGGCTTTATGCTCATTGTATTGATTAAAAAAAACAACCTTATCCACCTTCTCAAACAGCTCTTTCTGAGCACCTTGCTGCTTCTCTGTCATTTCCTTGTTTAAATAAGGAGAATCATAAAAATCTTCAATTAATGAATGACAAAAATAGACAGTAGGTATGCCTTTGTAGGTATCTATTAATCCTTCAAAAGATGCAGCATCTAAAATAGACTGGATATGAACTACATCTGGCTTAATACCCTTGATAGCCTTTTTTACGTTTTCTACCACCTGCCCATCTAGCAGATATGGTTTGCTCATATTTTTCCTCATCAAGATATAGGTATCAGCATTAACAGAAGCAGCATATCTCTCTACAAAGCGCTTTATCCCCCCATACATCTTGGTAGCAGACTGAGCACTAATAAGAATCTTCATACTAAAATCCAATCAAAACAGGATATAAATGTTTCTGTTTACGGCTGTAATAGTTCATCAGAAACAAATGACAACGAAAAGTTAATAAACCTTTGATGTCTAAATAGGTTATTCATACTAAAAAGGTGATAAAATGGCTACAGGAGATTTTTTCGGCGGAGAGTCTGCATTCAGTTTACGTTTAACTCCAGATATGTTTGTAAGCATGGAGGGAATTCTTGATTTTAATGTTCTCTTTGTCAAGGAAAGAGATAAAAGAAAAGAGATTATAGCTCAGTTTGAAGCGGCAGTTCAAAGAGGCAAGGTTGAAGAGGTAGATAAAGCTACTGAAGAAGAGATTGAACTAACAGGTGATGAGATTGGACGCCTGGTTAAACTTGCTGACAATTCAGAATTAGTTCTCTATCGTGAATTAAGAAAAATTTTAGAGCCTGCTGAAAAGAAAGCAGAAAAATTAGCAGATCCTCCCAAAGCTACAGTCGAGAATGCCCTAGCAGATGTTGATTCAAAAATAGGTGATGCGTGTATGGCGATTCGTAACGACTGGGGAAACATAAGAAAGGGCGATCTCCGAGTCTGGCAACAAAAATACACCACAGAAGCTATGCAATTCAGTGAAGGAGCAGCAAAGAGAAGAAAAATAGGTAGTGATGTCTCTCAAATTAAAGTACACGTGAAGGGGTTAGTCCAGGCAAAGGATGAGGCAGCAGCAAAGCCATTTATTGAAAGACTTAATACGGCAGTAGATAGCGAATGCCAAAGAATCAAAGCACTCCATCTCGTAATGATCAACATCCTTCATACTGTCATCGGGGAAGACGCAAACCATGAGGCCAATTTTAAAGCACTAAAGAAAGAGGCTTTTCCTGAGGAAGATTTAAAATCAGAAGACGAGCATTGGAACAAAGCTCATGCAAGTGAACTTAAGAAAATCAAAACTGTAGAGGATCACGCAGTATTACTCTATCGTTTGTATAAAAGAGCTCGACAAGAAGCCAAGAAAGCTGCCAAAGCTAAATAATTTTTAATCCCAAAAATTAATTAAGGTTTTTTTTATTCTATCTTAACTTCTTTACCTAGACTCTGTCCAGGCATGCCTGTCTCAAAGATAACTCTAATAGCTCCTTTTCCACCGTGTGCAGAAGCTACCTTTCCAGTAAGTTGTTTTTTTAGCTTACCTGGAGCTTCCCAGACAACTTTTTTACCAACTAAAGAACTTGCTTTTTCTTTATCAGAAACACCATCTACCTCAATAATAAGATGATTATGTTTAATAGTGTGTCTTCCTTGCCTATAATTTACTATTACGCCTTTCATACCTTTCAGAAACCTGAGACCCTTTAAAAGCTTTTCGATGCCCTTTCTACCATGGCCAAAAGCCACCTCCTAGGCAAAAACTTAGCAATTAACAGAGAAATATTAGTCTTAGCTCCATAAACAGAGATAATCCTCTTCTTCCTACAATCACGCAATGCCTTCCGAACAACATCGCTACTCCTAGCCCCTCTATTCATATTACTCTTCGCCACCTGAAAAAACTCAGTCTTAACAGCTCCAGGACAGACAGCTAATACATGAATCCCTTTTTTCTTCAACTCCACATAGAGGGAATTGCTAAAACTCAAGACAAATGCCTTCGAAGCTGCATAGATACTGAAACGAGGCATAGGGATAAAGCCAACAGACGAGGCAACCTGGATAATTGCACAACCTTTTTCCATAAACTGCAAACAATCATAGGTCAATTCTACAACTGCATCCATATTGAGTTTCATCATATTGAGGTACATCTCCTTTGCAACATTGGTAAACTCACCGAGAGGACCATATCCAGCATTATTAACAAGCAATCTTACAATAGGTTTCTCCTTAGCCAACGCAGACCTAATCCGCTCCAAATCCTTATCTTTGGTCAGATCTAGATCCAACACACGAACCTTGGTTTTCAATTCCTTACTAAGCTTCACCAGTCTCTCCCTCCTCCTGGCAATCAACCAGATCTCATCCAATCTATAACTAGAATCAATCTGCTTGGCAAAATCATATCCTAAACCAGAAGAAGCTCCAGTGATAATCGCAATATTCATTTTATCAGAAAAATACAGTGATCTATAATAATCTATCTCTTAATAAGGCCCATCCTGCAACTCAGCAGCCCTCTTTTGCTCAATCAGATATAACCCTCTTGCTAACTTTAGAGAGACAGCAAATTTATTGCTCTCAATATGCTTCCATTCATTCATTGTTTTTCTTTTTCCCTTCCGGTTATTCAGTTTATAATCCATCGCTCTGAGCCACTCAATTTTCCCATCTTCTCCAGCTTCTGTATATCCTGTAATGGTTTCATTCAGAGCAAGCCACTCTTTCTTATCATTAGCCTTCCTCATAGCCCCTGCCTGATCAACAAGATTTCTTCTCCTACTATTAAAATAATTAATCGAAACCTCCTGCCCAAGCGTTTCTACTGAAGATTCCTGTTCACTCTTAGATTTACCAAACCTATCCTTAAGATCATATGCAATCCCTTCTCCCAAACAACCAAACTGGCTTATTAGCAAAGCAGTACTTACAAGATAGGTAATTCCCCTCCTAAAACGATTCACAACTGAACCACTAACCTCTCTCATCTGACTCATAACTAGGGAATCCATATCCATTGGAGAACTCCCTCCTCCAAAAAATACATCCCTCGGCCGAGAACCATATTGATTTAATCGATTGGAGTCATGAGGCTGAGCAAAAACATTAACATCTGATGAATAACCAGAAGAATCAGGAATACCATACGATATTGAATTTCTTCGTCTTAGGATCATGATATATCACTCTAATGAGTTGTAGCTTAGTCACCCTGGTAGTATTTAAACTCTCCTATACTACAAACTATATGTTTACGAATCCGCATGTGTCTTTCTAATAAAACTCAACGCAGATCCTTGCTCAAACCATCTAATCTGCTCATCAGAAAAAGTGTGCTTAGTCTTAATCACTTCAATAGCTCCATCAGCATGCTTAATCTCAACCCCAATTTCCTCCCCAGGTTTAATATCCAAATCCAAAAAACTTATCATATCATCTTCCAAAATTTTATCATAATCATTTTCATTAGCAAACCATAACGGCAATAAACCCTGTTTCTTAAGATTAGTCTCTGCAATACGGGCAAAACTCTTAGCAATCACTGCTCTACAACCCAAGTATCGAGGCTCCATGGCAGCATGTTCACGTGAAGAGCCTTCACCATAGTTGCTATCTCCAATAACCACCCATCCTTTTCCATTTTTTTTGTAGTTCCGGGCAATTGCAGGGTAAGATTCATCCTTACCAGTCAGAATGTCTTTTCCCTCTCCTACTTTATCAGAAAAAGCATTTACAGCTCCAGTATACATGTTATCACTAATCTTATCCAAATGTCCTCTATACTTTAACCAGGGTCCTGCAGGCGAGACATGGTCTGTTGTGCATTTGCCTTTTGCTTTCACCAACACAAACATATCGTTAAAATCCTTGGCTTTATCCCAGGATCCAAACACCTCTAAAAAAGCTAACCTATCACTATCTGGATTAATATCAACTTCTCCCTTACCATTGCCCTCAATAAATCCAGTCCTGTCAAAAATAAAACCAGAAGAAGGCAACTCATCTCCTTTTGGAGGATCCAATCTCATCTTGCCCCCATCAACCTCAATCTCATCTGTAAGAGGATTAAAATCCAAGCTACCGGCAAGAGCATAGGCAGTCACAATCTCAGGGCTACCAATAAACGCATGCGTCCCTGGATTTGCATCATTTCTACTTTTAAAATTGCGATTATACGATGAAATAATAGAATTTTTATCCCCTTCCCCCACATCAGTTCTCTTCCACTGCCCAATACAGGGTCCGCAAGCATTAGCTAAAACTTGCCCACCAATCTTTTCAAATGCTTCAAGCTGGCCATCCCTCTGGATTGTTTTATGGATCTGTTCAGAACCTGGAGTTATCATAAACCCGCACTTTGCCTTTAGCCCTTTGGCAGCTGCCTGCTTAGCCACGCTTGCAGCTCTAGACATATCCTCATAAGAGCTGTTTGTGCAGCTCCCAATTAAAGCATACTTCAAATCCACAGGCCAACCATTTTCCGCAGCATCAGATCCCATCTTGCTCACACCCCTAGCAAGATCAGGGGTAAACGGACCTACAATGTGGGGCTCAAGCGTTGTAAGATCAATCTCAATAACTTTATCAAAAAATTTCTCAGGATTCTCCTCCACTTCATTGTCAGCTTCTAAATCATTCTTAACCGTGTCAGCCAGCACCCTTACCTCTTGGCGTTCTGTCGCATCCAGATATTGGGATGTGTGATCATCATAGGGAAATAAAGAAGTTGTTGCTCCAATCTCAGCACCCATATTAGTTATGGTTGCCTTTCCAGTAGCACTTATTGTCCGAGCACCCTCACCAAAATATTCAATAATAGCTCCTGTTCCACCTTTAACAGTCAGCTTCTCAGCAACTTTTAAAATAATATCTTTTGGAGCAGTCCACCCACTTAGCCTACCTATCAACTTAACTCCAATCAATTTAGGCATCGTAACACTCCACGCTTCACCAGCCATGACATCAACAGCATCAGCACCACCGACACCAATGGCTACCATCCCTAAACCACCTGCATTTGGCGTATGGCTATCTGTCCCAATCATCAACATCCCAGGAACTGCATAATTCTCCAAAACTACTTGATGAATTATCCCACTACCAGGCTTCCAAAATCCCATCCTATATTTATTCGCAGCACTTTTAAGAAATCCATACACCTCATTATTTTCATGCTCAGCAACCTGCAAATCCTTTTCTGCACCAAGCTGAGCCCTAATAAGATGGTCACAATGCACTGTTGAAGGAACAGCTACCTTCTCCTGATTAGTCAAGATAAACTGCAGAATTGCCATCTGGGCTGTTGCATCCTGCATCGCAACCCTATCTACCCTCAAATTAACATCTCCCTCTCCCCTCTTTACAGGGGAATTATCGATCATATGAGCATAGAGAATCTTCTCTGCATAGGTCATGGGTTTTCCTAATTTTTCTCTAGCTTTAGTTACCCCTTTAGAATAATCCTTGTAAAATTCCTCAACCTTTGATACATTTAGCAGCATATGCTCTCACAAAAACAGACGAGCCCCAGATTTAAATACTTTTAGTTTGGAACTTCAAAAATGATTTGAACCTCACAGTATACCTTTAAATAGAAGCAACCTTTTCCTAGATAGATGGGGGAAAAAATAACTTTTGCAGATAACAAATGGAAGATTCCTGATAATCCTATTATTGGCTTTATCGAAGGAGATGGTATTGGGGTGGATATTACACCTGTGGCAAAAAAAGTTCTAGACGAAGCAATAGCCAAAGCATACAAAGGAAAAAAGAAAATTGATTGGGAAGAAATCATCGTGAGCCAGAAAGCCCAAAAACAGGGCAAAGAACTCCTTCCAGAGGATTCATTAAAAAGAATCAAAGAACTCGGCATTACCATCAAAGGCCCCCTCGAAACTCCGGTGGGTGGAGGTCACCGAAGCCTCAATGTCTCCTTACGACAAATTTTCGACTTATACCAGTGCATCAGACCAGTACGCTATTTTCAAGGCATACCAGCACCGGTGAAAGCACCTGAAAAGGTAGATGTGATCATCTTCAGAGAAAATACTGAAGATGTATATGCTGGAATAGAATATGAAGCCGAATCTCCTGACGCAAAAGACATTATCACATTAATAGGAACAAAAGGTAAAGAAATTAAACCAGATTCTGGAATTGGAATTAAGCCCATAAGTGAATCCGGATCAAAGCGAATTATAAAATCTGCTGCAGATTACGCAATAAAAAAGAACAGAAAATCAGTTACTTTAGTGCATAAAGGAAATATTATGAAATTTACAGAAGGTGCTTTCAAAGCATGGGGTTATGAAATGCTAAAACAAGAATACCCAGACAAGGTTGTCTTTGAAGAAGATCTTGAAGGTCCTACACCTGAAGGCAAAATATTAATAAATAATCGAATAGCAGATGCAATGTTTCAGCAACTCCTCCTCCGTCCAGATGAATATGATGTCATTGCAACCATGAACCTTAATGGCGATTACTTATCAGATGCAGCAGCAGCTCAAGTAGGAGGATTAGGTATTGCTCCTGGAGCAAATGTCGGAGACGGTTTGGCTATCTTTGAAGCAACTCACGGAACCGCACCAAAATACACTGGACAAGATAAAGTAAATCCCGGCTCCTTAATACTAAGCGGAGTTATGATGCTAGAATTTATGGGGTGGGAAGAAGCTGCAAACCTTATTGTTAAAGCATTAGAAAAAACTATCCAAAATAAAACAGTTACCTATGATCTTGAAAGGCAAATGACGGGAGCTACACTTCTAAAGTGTTCTGAGTTTGGAGATAAGATTGTTGAGAATATGTAAATTAAGAAAACCACAATCTATATCTAAAATCACCACTAACTTTAAAAATATTAACTTCTAACCACAATGATGCTTAAAGCTATCCATCATGAAAAAAATCTTACTAAAGGAACTAGAGATGATATTGGCATAGTAACTCTCTGGACTAGAAAAGAAGCAATTACTAAACACTTAAAAAAAGAGGCATATGGTTTTGTTGGTCAATTATACTCAAAGGATGAAGGCATAAGTTATCTGATAAGAAATTGTTTAGCAAATAAAACCATCAGGCATCTTATTCTCTTAGGAGTTGATTTATATAATTCTGGAGATGCACTTATAGCATTAATAAAGCATGGGATTGATGAAAACCATAATATCGTGGGGATCTCCAATGCAGTAATTCATAAAGAAATCCCTAAATCAGCTATCGATAAATTTAGAAAGAATATAAAAATTCATGATTATA
>Ga0187833_10006786_pt1 | contig 10506 bp, 10 predicted proteins | sample ETNtaG_37_FD_167968 | JGI IMG/M metagenome (GOLD analysis project Ga0187833, IMG submission 167968) | Marine microbial and viral communities from oxygen minimum zone, Eastern Pacific Ocean - ETNP2014_SV_400_PacBio MetaG (Illumina Assembly) | ecosystem: Environmental > Aquatic > Marine > Hypoxic... | reverse complement strand
ATGTCGAGGCAGCACAGAAGGCTTTTCAGAGTAACCAGGTAAATGAGGAAAAACTCGAAGGAGGAGTTGATCGAGTTATGTTTGTTGTGGAGGGTGTTTAAGAACCTGGGTTGATGACGAAATACAGAATCTATGACACCAGCATGTGCGCATGTGAGGAAGGCAATCCCCAAAAATATAAGGATAATCACAGAAGATGTTTGGGCACGCCACTGCCAACAGTATTATTGTTGAATATTACTTATTATCATATCAAGATTTATTAAACCTCCAACTTTTTAGTAACGAAGAAATTTTTATTCTTTATTACGAAGAAAGTTTTTGATTTCATCTCTATTTGGTATCGATTTCCGACTACTACTAGGTCTTGAACAATGGATAGCTGCCGCTGCTGAAGCAAAGTGTATAGAGTTTTCTTCAGAATTTCCCTCTGCCAAACCCAAAGCGAAGATTCCATGAAAAACATCTCCGGCACCGAGAGTGTCAACAGTTTTTACTTCGAATGCTGGGAAATGTCGGAGAATACCATTTTCAAGCCATCGTATTCCTGAAGAACCTTCTGTTACGCCCACCCAGCCATGATTTAGTCCCATGGCATAATTAAGGGCTTTTTCTGTAGACATACCGGCGGTAAACTTACAAAGAGCTGGTTGTGAAAAAAGAACGTGGGTAGCACTTCGAATTATGTCCTCATTAAAACTTCCTGAGGACAAATCCGCATCAAGAACAGCCGGCAGACCAAGTTCTCGGGCCCTCCTGAGGGTTTTTATGGCACCTTCGTACCAACCAAAAGACACCAACACTGCGTGGCTTTCTTTTAGTCTTTCTAGTGGAAGCCAGTTTGCGTCAGTATTAAGTTTCGGGTCATTGTAATTGGTGATTAGTCGTTCTCCACCACTATCGACTAACACGGAAGAAACCCCTGATTTAACATCCTTCTGTACGAAAACATCCCGCACATCAACACCTAATTCTTCAAGTTCTTCTAAGATCAGGTGACCATTATGGTCATTACCGAGTCTACCCCAGAAAACAGCATGTCCGCCGGCGCGATTAATTGCAACTGCTGCTCTAGGTGATGTTCCTCCGCAAGCTTGAAAGTAGTTTTTAGCAAAGCATTTTATAGGTGTTTTGGCGATTTTTGGAACTTGAAATATATGATCAAGAACAGCATTTCCAACGCATACTACTTTTTTCATAGGTTTCAGCTAACAAGAATAGTTTGAGTTTGAATTTTATTGATCTTGAAAATTCAAAAGATTATATCCTTAAGAGTTAAATAAAATTATAACATGATTTTTTTTTCTTGCATATTATTTAATTTCTGCTAGAATTTAATTTCTATATGAAATATATTATGAAAAATGAATACAAACTAAGCACTGGACTGACTAAAAAAAATGTCCAAGAACATAATCTAACAACCATTCTTCGTGGTATTTACGAATCTGGTATATGCTCTCGTGTTGAGATAGCAGATAAAGTGGGTTTGGATCAAGCAACAGTAACACGAGTCGTTCAAAAATTGGTTGAAAACGAGATTGTCTTTGAGAGCATTTTGGGCAAGGAAACAGGCCAGCGTGGTAGACGTTCCATCGGACTAGAGTTATCTCCTAATCGCTATAGGCTTGTAGTAGTTCGTTTACAACGACTTAGTTTTAGAGTTGCTTTACTAGATTTGACCGGAAATATCATGCAAGAAACTGAGTGTCCTATAGACGCTTTGAAAAAGCCCTCTCATATTTTTGATCTGATTGTGCAATCGATTGAAAAAGTTATAACTGATTGCTCAGAAGCTGTTTTGGGAATGGGATTAACACTACCAGGACCATTTTTAGAGCGATCTGAACGTATCATTTTAATGACAGAATCACCAGATTGGGAAGACTTTGATATAGTTCATAGGCTACGTAAGCATTTTAGTGACATTCCTTTGTATTCGAAGCATGATGCAAAGGCTGCTGCTCTATCAGTCTGGAAAACGCAGGGGATTACTACAGGATCTAGAATGATGCTTTATCTCTCTGCTGGTCAAGGGATCGGTGCTGGGCTTGTGATAGACGGAGAAGTCTTTAGAGGAAGTCTAGGTACAGCTGGAGAGATTGGGCATACTTCTATCAAAAATGATGGACCTAAATGTTACTGTGGAAACTATGGCTGTCTTGAAATTTACTGCTCAAGACTTACCTTGTTTAGAAATTTGAAGGCAAACTCTAGACATAGTTTACCATATCCTCTCAATTTTGATGATGTAGTGGAGGCATATCAAATGGGAGATAAGGAAGTTATGAAAGAAGTAGATCAGATGGCAAATTATCTAGCTCAAGGTCTAGTAAATTGTATTAACTTAATGAACCCAGACTTGATTGTGCTCGGGGATGAGTATTCGCGCTTTGGAGAACCTTTCCTTGAAATCATTTCTGAGAAAGTGAAAAAACGTTTGCTCAAAAATGTTTATGAAAATATAAGATTTCAACTTGTTCAACAGAAAGATGATTTGGTTCTAAGTGGGAGTTATCATCATGTTTTACAGAGTGTCCTTTTTGAATCTACAAACCCTACACTTTTTAACTGAAAAAAATACAAATGAACAAAGACGGTTACAAGACTATTCACTGTATAGGTGCTGCCCTAGTCGATATCCTAATGAAACCTATAGGTAGATATCCCAAACCTCATGTTCGCAGCAACGTCTTCGTAGAAGAAATGAATTTTTCTCCTGGTGGTGGTGCTACTAATTGTGCTCTTTCCCTATCCAAAATGGGGGCAGACACGGCTTTATTCAGTAAGGTAGGGGAAGATCATCATGCTGATTTCATTCAAAATGATCTTAACGAAGCTGGAGTAAATTGCATGCATACGTTAGTCCGATCAAAAGATCATAAGACATCGACGGTCTTTGTGGGCGTTGATCAGGATGGGGAACGTACGTTCATATCATATCACGGAGCACTTACAGACTTTAAGTTATCTGATTTTGATGAAAAACACCTACTTTCTGCTGAAGTGCTTATTTATCCGGATTTATTCAACATACCAAATTTTGACAATTTAGATCTTGAAGATTTACTACGTAAGGCGCAACAACAGGGAACAGTGACAATACTTGACGAAACTTGGGGTATTTTAGGTCTTCAAAAGGAATTGTTTGAAAGGACTATTCCATATCTCGACTACATCATGCCAAGCATGGATGATCTACAGCATATGTATCCCGGAGATAATCCTGAAGAGGTCGCAAGTCATTTAATTAGTATTGGTGCAAAAAATGTGATTATCAAACTTGGCGCAGACGGTGTTTTGTTCGCAAACTCCAAGCAAAAGTTTAATGTTACTGCTTTGACAAATCCTATTGATGTTGTTGACTGTACTGGAGCTGGAGATAATTTCAATGCTGGATTTGTCTTTGCGTTGAGTCGGAATCTTTCATTAGAAAATTCTATCGAATTTGCAAATGAGGTTGCCGGTATAGCCATTAAGCATATTGGAGCAAGTTTAGAGAGAGAGCAATTACAACTATTAATTCGCCAATCAAATTGTTTTAACTAATGCAACTTGAATTGAACATCAATGGTTACCTTTCGCAGGTGATGCTAATGCCTAAAGAAGTCAATGAAGTATATAAGCCCTTGTTAAAGCGGATTTCTCACTTGCGGAATAAACAAACTAAATCAAAACGTACAAAGATTTTGCTTGCAGGTCCCCCTGGAAGCGGCAAGTCAACATTTGCATCAGTATTAGAAGAACTTGCACATCAACAGAAGTCTTTCTCTGTACAGGCTTTGGGCTTAGACGGGTTTCATTTTAAAAATACTTATTTGCGATCAAACTTTATTTCATATAACGGGAAGGAATTAACCCTTGAAGCAATCAAAGGTGCACCTGAAACATACGATATCAAGTCTTTGCTCAAGCAATGGCAGCTGCTTGACAATCCGAACGCTCAATGGCCGGTTTATGACCGAACCCTGCATGAACCGGTCTCGGATAAGATTGTCTTGAAGTCGGAAGTACTTCTGCTGGAAGGGAACTGGGTCTTATTGGACGAGGAAAACTGGAGAGTCTTGTCAGCACAAGCTGACCTCACTATTTTTTTACGTGCAGGCGAAGAACAGGTTTGTGAACGACTTAAAGCCAGAAAAAAACGTGGTGGTTTTAGTTTAGAAGAAGTAGAAGCCCATTACCTAAGAACGGACAAACCTAACGTCAATCGAGTTTTAACCAAGAGTCTACCAGCAGATTTGGAACTGATTTGGACCACAGACACTGAACCATCACAACTGGCTTTTCGTGCCTCTCAAGATCTCGATATTATATGACTGATCAACTTAAGCCCGTTCTGGAAGTGAAAAATGTCAGCAAATTCTTTGGAGGTGTAGAGGCACTCAAACAAGGTTCGCTGAAACTATTTCCTGGGGAAGTTCTGGCAATAGTCGGAGCTAACGGAGCTGGAAAATCTACTTTGATAAAAATCATCGCCGGAGTTCTAAATCCGGATCAAGGTTTTGTTAAAATCCGAGGGAAACACATTGGTCAAGATGATCATAATGTTAGTTTTATAAGGCAACAGGGAGTTGAGGTGGTTTATCAGGACCTTGCTATCGTTCCTAACATGTCGGCTCCATACAACCTTTTTCTCGGTCGTATTCCACGTAAATTCGGGATCTTCGTAGATGAAAAGAAAATGCTTGAGAAAACTGAAGAAGTGCTTGCCGAGTTGAATATAGAAACCGTACAGAACCTTATCAGACCCATCTCAGAAATGTCTGGTGGCCAGCAGCAAAGTATAGCTATTGGTCGCGCTATAGCATGGGGTAAGGATATAGTTATTCTGGATGAACCCACTGCAGCGCTTGGCCCAAATGAAACTCTTGAAGTCGAACGTATTATCCGTGAGATTAGAAAGCGCGGCACCGCAATCATTCTCATTAGTCACAATTTAGATCAGGTTTTTCGAGTGGCAGACCGCTTAGTTGTTGTTCATAAAGGTATCACATCACGTGAATTTCTCCGTAGTGAAGTGACCCTCGAAGAACTGGTTAAGTCCATAACTACAGGTTAAAAGGGGAATTTTATGTCAAATGTGCTTAATCAAACTAATTCAAAGAAAGAATCAGTCCAAAAAACATTCTTTAATAGGTTAGGATTTCCAGCGCTAGAATCCTCAGAGGGACGTATTTGGAAAAACCGCCTGCGTGACAATGTGCCATTTATAGCAATTACATTAGTAATAATAATATTCTGGATCATCAGTGGGGAACGCTTTATGTCCGCTAGAAATTGGACTTTCATTGCACAACAGACTCCCGTGCTGCTGCTTCTTGCCTTTGCTCAGTTATTAGTAGTCACAACCGGATCTATTGATATTTCCGTAGGTTCAAATCTTGGTTTCAGTGCCTATATGTCTGCGTTGGGGATGATCTGGTTTGGAACCATGGGGTTTATGGTAGGAATCGTTGCTGCAATCTTGGTTGGTATCTTAAACGGATTCATATTTTCTCTTTTCAAGATTTCTTCATTTGTTACAACTCTTGCCATGCTGATAATCGTGAGGGCGGTCTTAGTGATTGTCTCAGATGGAAGGTCGATCTATGTTACAGACCAGCCAATGAGCAATAGTAATATTACATCTATTGAAGCAAAGTGGTTGCTTGATCTTGGCCAATTCCCACACATCCTATACTTCTGCATCGCAGTCACAATTCTACTTTGGGTTGTATATGAAAAAACCATTTTTGGCCAACAACTAAAAGCACTTGGGGGCAACGAGAAAGTTCTCCACTTAGCAGGCATTTCGGTCAACTGGTTCAAGATTCAGGTATTTGCAGTAGCAGGCTTCATGGTTGGATTGGCATCATTTATCAATTTAGCTCGTTCTGGAGCTGCTACTGTACAAGCAGGCCAAATGATGGAACTAGATTCAATAGCTGCAGTGGCTCTAGGTGGGACAGTTCTTACCGGAGGTTATGGTAGCGTACAAAAAACAGTAGTTGGAGCTCTTACACTTACAATTGTTGCCAACGGCCTCACAATCGCTGGTGTTCCTCCTTCATGGAGTAGGATTGCAAGAGGAGTTTTACTTATTGCCGCGATCGCAATTTCATTAAACCGAAAGCAGATTGATGTTGTCAAATGAGAGTGAATATTTAAATTACCTCACTCTAAATCACTTAACCTTAAATCGAGAATTGCCTATGTGAAAAAAATTAAACAAACTTTACTAACCAATAATCTAAAATTATAAGGTGAATTATGAAAAATCTAATGTTACTGCTTCTAGCAGTATTGATATTGGCACCCGTCAATTCTTCAATGGCCGTGACCCCTCGCAAGGATCTAGTAATTGCTGATTTGGGTCAACCAAAGACAAATCCATGGGTGATCAACCGTCATCGCTTTCAGGAATGTGTAGCTCGGGCTTTGAATATTGAGCAAATTCTTGCAGACGATGAAAACAGTGAGAGTAAGCATGTCAGTCAGGCTGAATCCCTTGTATCTCGTCAACCAGATGCTTTGGTTTTCAACCCGCTTACGTCTCCTGCAGGAGCACAAGTTGCTCGACTCCTAGAGCGCAATCGTATTCCTGGTATGACTGCCGGCCGTGTGGTCGTCGCCGACTATGAAAAGGAATACAAAGGTCAGTTTCTCATTGGTCAAATGGGAACCAACCTTGATTCCTGGGGCGCAGCGATGGCACAGGCTGCTATAGATGCTGGTAGCCGTAAAATTGCTATGATATGGAACCCTAAGGATGTCATCACTACCCAATACATCTGGGCCGGAGCACAAAGGGTGATAGATAGTTATCCGGATGCTGAAGTTATCATTGAAGGGCGCGATCGACTGAGCCGAGAGACTGGAATCAAGTACGCCGAGCAATACGTTGCTCGCTTTGGGAAAGGTGAAATTGACGCCATAATTGTGCTCGGTGCAACCGCAGGGCTAGGCGCCCAGTTCGCACTTGAGCAGGCTGGACGAAGCGACGTTGATATCATCACCTGTGATATTGACGAACAGGTAGCACAGAATATCCGGGATGGGAAGTTGTCGTTCAGCATTGGTGCTCATTGGATGGGTGGCGGCTTTGCGTTGCTTCATCTTTATGATTATTTGCATGGTTTCCCCATTGAGGACACGCAGCCAGATTTTAGTCTGATTGCGGTTACAGCCAAAAATGTAGACGCCTATGAGCGACAGTTCCTTAATGGCTGTATACTCACACCTAACGAGATTCAGAATCTGTCCCGTGTTTTCAATCCGGATGCAGACCTAGCTAGTTTCATTGAAAATTTTTCGAAAACTTGGGATCAGTAAGGCTGTTTTTAATGTGTTTAGACAAATAAATATTTTTGAGCATTGGGGGATTGCATTCGCGCAGTTCCCCATTGTCTTATTTTACTAAAGGTTCATACAACTTACTAAAGATAAATATGGCTCGAATTACTTTACGTCAACTACTCGATCATGCTGCTGAGGGAAGTTATGGAGTTCCCGCATTCAACGTTAGCAACATAGAACAGCTTATGGCCATAATGAGGGCCGCCAGGGAAGTTGATGCTCCTGTTATTTTGCAGGCCAGTAGAGGAGCTCGAAGTTATTCTAGCGATGCAATTATCCGGCATATGGTCACGGCAGTTGAAGAAATGTACCCGACAATTCCAATCTGTTTGCATCAGGATCATGGCAATAATGAAGCAACCTGTTTCTCTGCAATTCAAAATGGATTCACTTCTGTGATGATGGACGGGTCGCTCGAAGAAGACGCTAAAACCCCATCATCATATGATTACAACACTAAAATCACCAAACGAATCGTTTCGACTGCGCATGCGGTTGGGGTTTCTGTGGAAGGCGAATTGGGCTGTCTTGGCTCATTGGAAAGTGGAGAAGGAGAAAAGGAAGATGGTCATGGTGCAGATGGTATTCTCAGTCGTGAACAATTACTAACCGATCCACCTCAGGCCTTTGACTTCGTTACCCGAACAAATGTAGACGCACTCGCTATTGCGATGGGGACATCGCATGGTGCATACAAATTCTCTCGAAAACCTGATGGAGAAATTCTGGCAATGGAAGTCGTCAGAGAAATTAACCATTTGATGCCAAGCATGCATCTGGTCATGCACGGTTCATCAAGTGTACCTCAGAACCTTCAAGATATCTTCAATGAATTTGGTGGCGAAATACCACAGACATGGGGTGTTCCTATTGAAGAAATTCAGCTAGGGATCAAGTATGGTGTCCGCAAGATCAACATCGACACGGATTGCCGTCTAGCTATGGCAGGAGCAATGCGTAAAGTTGCAATCACTAACAAATCGGAATTTGACCCGCGAAAATTTCTCATTCCTGCGATCAAAGCAATGCAGCAGATTGTCAAGGACCGTTATGAACAGTTCGGCACTGCCGGTCAGGCTTCCAAAATCAAAGTCATACCTGTCGAAGAAATGGCCAAACGTTATCAATCTGGAGAACTAATTTTAAATTGAAAGATCTTATTAATGCAAAAAAAGAGTCATTATGAGTTTTGAGGAGGCAATTCATCGGGAACGTATCCAGAAGGTAGAGGAATACACCGAAAAAGAACAGGAACAGATCAGGCAGCATCCTTGGCGGGAGCAATACCATTTTCAAACTCCTGTCGGTTGGATGAACGATCCTCACGGTTTGATCCAGTTTAATGGGAAGTATCACCTGTTTTATCAGCACCATCCCTTCAGTGGGAAATGGGGTACGATGCACTGGGGACATGCTGTGAGCGATGACTTGATTAACTGGGAGCATCTGCCAACGGCCCTTGCCCCAAGTGAACGATATGATAACTGGGATGGTGGAGGAATTTTCACCGGTTCAGCCATTGAGCATGAAGGAGAATTGCTGCTATTTTACACAGGATGTGCGGAAGATCGACAAGTTCAATGTTTGGCTCGCTCCAAAGATGGAGTGAACTTCATTAAATCAGATCACAACCCTATCCTTTCGGATCCTCCAAAAGGGATTAATCCTCACGATTTCCGAGATCCAAAAGTTTGGAAACATGGGGAATATTTTTATATGGTCACTGGAGTGACGGATGGCGTAAGCAACTTGCTTGAGCCATCTAAATATGAAATCAATGGATTTGGCAAAGTCTGCCTGCATCGTTCTTCAGATCTTCATAACTGGGAATTTGTTAACTATCTTGTTGAGAGTAGAGGAGAACTTGGAACCATGTTGGAGTGTCCAAATTTCTTTCCATTAGATGGTAAATGGGTACTCCTTTTTTCACCAATGGGGCTCTTAGATAGGCAAGCAATCTACTTGACTGGAAATTTTGACGAGGTCACTGGCAAGTTCCACTGGACTACGATGGGATCTGTAGATTGGGGATTCGACTATTACGCACCTCAACATTTTCAGGATGACTTGGGTCGGAATATAATCATGGCTTGGATCGGATCTTGGCCTTTTATGCCATGGTGTCAAGGTCAATACGACACTAGTAATTTAGGCTGGTATGGAGGAATTAGTATTCCTCGTCAGATAAACTTGTGCTCCGACGGAAAACTTAGGAGCGAACCAATTGCAGAAGTTGAACAATTGCGAATCAATCCCCTTAGTTATGGACCTAACATGATCGAAGATAGTTCTCCATTTGAATTTGAGGCAGGAGATGGGGTGCACGGAGAAATATTAGCCACTTTCGATTTGACAGAGAGTTCAGCAGAATTAATCGGATTCAGGATTCGTGGATCATTAGAGCAACAGACTCTTCTGGAGTTTAATTTACGTTTGGGAGAAATGATTTTTGACCGAACAGAATCGGGTAATATATCTGCTAGAGAGCGTCGTTGTGCACTAGAATCCGCGAGTCAATCTAAACTTTTCGTTCGTATATTCCTTGACAGTATCTCTGTGGAAGTTTTCGCCGATGGAGGGAGAACCACTATGACAAATAATGTATTTTCAAATCCTTCAAGTAACAAATTATCAATATACACAAGGAACGGAAGTGCATCATTGCTTAGCCTCGAAACATTCGGTCTACAGTCGATTTGTTCCAAATGATTGTCTGCCTTTAATAAACAATTTTTTGGCCAGCGGGCGGTGCCTTCAAAACACCCGTATTTTCATTTTATACTCCTTTGTATAGAAGAGGGATTGCCAATGTAATCCCTCTTCTAATATATACACGAGTAACTACTTTATGTATCAATGGGCGGGCCTGTGTGCTCCCTACCCCCCTTAATCATCAAGCTCTTACAAGTCCTGCATCTCAACTAAGCCTGTGTAAAGGACTTGTCTGTGTACTTATTTTAGCCGTAATATCCTCAGCATCTGATTCAGTCTTTCTTTCAGCCCACCTTATTCCTTTTAAATCTTCTTCATAAATTTGTTCTAGAGGGTGTTTAAGAACCTAGGTTCATTACAAAACACTTAATTTATAGCACCCGCATGTCCACATGTGAGGAAATCAGCCTCACAACCAATTATTTGTTATCTATTTCGAGCCTGGATAGTACCAAC
>Ga0187833_10006785_pt1 | contig 10508 bp, 9 predicted proteins | sample ETNtaG_37_FD_167968 | JGI IMG/M metagenome (GOLD analysis project Ga0187833, IMG submission 167968) | Marine microbial and viral communities from oxygen minimum zone, Eastern Pacific Ocean - ETNP2014_SV_400_PacBio MetaG (Illumina Assembly) | ecosystem: Environmental > Aquatic > Marine > Hypoxic... | reverse complement strand
GTTGTAATTTCTCCTTCGCCATATATTACTATATCAACCTTAGTTGTTTGAAATAAAACCTCGGGTATACTTCCTCCCACAGAGTTACCTACAATTACGGTTGTTTCAGGTTGATACTTTTTTATAATATTAACACACCATTTAATCCATCTGTAGTGGGTTACAATACAACCCATACAAACCACATCATATTTATTTTTTATAAAATATTTTTCAACATAATCATCGTCGTAACCTCCGGCATCGATATCCAGAAGATCAAAATTATAATTATGTTTTTTAACATAGGTCATAACATACCCCAGGCCAACCGGAAGAAACAAATGACCAGCCTTGCCACCTCTCAAACTGCAATTAACAAAAAGTATTTTCATTTATTTCTAGTAGCTCAAGGAACCTAACTTTGTATCAATATATCTTCTCATCAAACTAGAATTCATATCATTCGCAAGATCACGTAGTGCTACTTTAATTTTTCTCATGTTTTTCTTTTTGTTAAATTTCATATAACTATACAAAAATATATACAAAAGTAACTAATTTTTTAGTTACTAATGAATAGTGCTTTTGGAGAATCTTGTTTACTAATCTTTTCATTCTCAATTTTGAGTTCTAAAAATCATTTTCCGAAATTATTGAAAAAGTGTTAGCTCTCGAATTTCTTCTAGGATATGAAACATAAATTAAAACCGCTTTGTCTTTTTTTGAGAAAATAATTTTTTTATATTTCTTAATACTGTTATAAATAAATTTACTATTTTTACTTTTTGCGAATTTTTTTATTAAAATGCAAGCGGTATTTGATTTAAAACCGCAAAATGATTTAACTTTTTTACTATCTGTAAATACAGTTAAATCAGTCAGATCATTAGTTTCGTTAATTTTTTCAAGTGCATAACCTTTTTTTGTAAATATAACTATTGGTATATTTTTAATTTCTCGAACAGCTTTCCAAAAAATATCGTTTTCATTTTTTCTTTCTATATAACCTTTATTAATTTTTTTTAGAAAACCATCCAACCATTTGATTATATTTATCCAATTCCTTGATATAGCAGTTTCGGCACTTAACATTATTCGATCCGCTAACAAATTATTTGAATATGCAAGGGAAATAATTTCACTTTTAGTAGGATTAGTTAATCCTTTTCTAAAAATCATAGATTCAAGATTTTCTGTAGCTATTATGAGTGGCTTTCCATTTTTTTTCACAGTTTTTGAAATTTTCCGCACAGCAGAAAAAAGTTTATGTTCACCTATTTCCGCACTCAAATCTCCTCTGTCAACCATGATCACGTCAGATTTTTTAGAAATTTGATCTATATTTTTTAACCCTTTAATATTTTCAATTTTGGATACTATAACAAGTTCTTTATTGAATTTTCTTATATGATTAATTAAATCACCACTTTGCACATAACTTAAGCCAATAGCATCAAATTTAATCCCTTTAGCTTTTCTTAAAAAGGAAAGATACATTTTTTTTTGTATTTGTTCATCGTAAAATGAATTAGAAAAATTAATTCCCTTTTTCTTCTCAAGTTCAAAATTTCCCATAGACTTACCAAGAACAAAATTCTTAGTAATTTTTTTTACTCTAAAAAAATATTTTCCATCATCAACGCTAAAATTTTTAATTCTTTTTGAAATTTTTGGTAGTGGAGCTGTGATATTTATTTTTAAAATTTTTTTAATTTCGCATTTTTTATAGAAAAAAACAACTTTTTGATTTTTTTTAATTAGATAATTTTTATCATTATTAGTTCTTGGTTTGATTCCTGGTAAATCTAACAAAATTTCTGAACCTTTATTTTTTTTTATGCGCTTAGATATTTTTTTATGCCATGACAAAGTATTATGCGCACCATTAATACGAACTAAATTTGAAAATTTTAAAATTCTATTAATACTTTTATGGGATTCAGTTATAGGGCCAATTGTAGGTAAAATCTTGCTCATGCTAATTAATAAAATAAATTTCTTTCAAACTTTCTTAAAAAATTTTGTAAATTCTTTCTTGCATGCTTAAAATATATTTTATTTAAAATAGATTTTCGAAATCTAGTACCCGATATATTTTCCAATTTACAATTAAATTTATTACATTCATCTTTAATTACAATTTTATTGCAGGTTTTGCAAAAAAAGCTCCCACTATGAGTAATAATATTTATTGAAAAATTTTTTTTAAATTTATTAACCATTTTGGCTGCAGCATTAAATTCATAAACGTCTTCAGCACCAGCATGGTCTCTTCCTACTACAAAATAATCAAATCCTAAACTTTCTCTTATTAACGTATGATGTATTGCTTCACGTGGTCCAGCATAATGCATATTAGCGTAAACAGGTCTATAAATGACATTTTTGCCATAATATTTCCTTAATAAAAAATTGTAAATTTTTTTCAAAATCTCCGGTCTTACATCACCACGTTTCTTAGGACCAATAACTGGATTTACTATTACAATATCACAATATTTCAACAATAATTGTATGATCTTTTCATGTCCTTTATGTGGTATATTTCTGGTTTGAAAAGCTCCTATTATTTTATTCTTCTTTTTAAGTTTTAAAATTAAATTTTTAAGTTTTATGTTTTCTTCATTTATTTTTTTAATTAATTTATTAAATTTTTTTTTAGGTACAGAACCAGTACAAAAATTATTTCCATAATCAAAAAAATTTAGTAATGGTTTATATTTTTTTTTTCTAATAAAAAATATTTTTTCTCGAAATTGGTTCTTATTTACACTGAATTTATTTTTATTTTTTTTGTAATCAAAACAGGCTATTCCTTCAGGTAAAATTAGAGGAAAACCAAATTCAGGCTTTTTATAGAAAGTTTCTAAATCTTTTTCATCCAGAAAATCACTTTGATATTTTATCAATCCACACTTCATATTTGCGTAATCAATTAAATATCTTTTTGTGTTATCTATTTGATTAATTTCATTATATTTTTGCAAAAGCTTTTTTCTCCTGAATTAAAAATTTGCGTTGATTTAATTGACTCTAATTGAATATCTCTCCCCACAACATTTTTTTTATTTTTATACGTTTTGTGTTTTTTCATTATTTTTTTTAAATCTCTATTAATTTTTACCAAATGAACTTTGTTTTTTTTTAGATTTTTTGCGATATGTTTATTCATATAAACCGTTGAAATAACAGGAAATAAATTAGATTTTAGTACTATTTTTGTTATACCAAAAATTCTTTTTATTTGTATTTTTCTATCATGAGAACTATATCCAAGATCCTGACTTAATAATTTTCTAACATCGTCCCCATCAATTAAGATAGAGTTTTTCTTCTTTTTTGCAAATATTTTGGATGCGTATGTTTTTCCTGATCCTGACAGACCATAAAACCATATACCCTTTTTTCCACTTTTTTTCATTTAAAGATTATTTAATTTTATTAAGTATTTCTTTTGGGTGTCCGTGCTTTGTGATTTGGCCTTTATCAATAAAAAATATCTTATCGCAGCTTTCTACAGTGTATAAACGATGTGTGATCACTATTAGAGTTTTTTTTCCTTTTAATAATTCAATAGATTCTATTATTTTTTTTTCAGTTAATTGATCTAATGAATTTGTTGCTTCATCTAATATCAAAATTTCAGGATCGCGATAAAGGGCTCTAGCAATCCCTATTCGTTGTTGTTGTCCGCCAGAAACATTAATTCCTTTTTCTCCAACTACTGTTTCCAATCCATTAGGAAGACTGTTTAAAAATTCATTTAAGTTTGCTTTTATCACTGCTTGCTTAACCAAATCATCATCGATATTTTCTTCTAACAAACCAAAGGCAACATTTTTTCTAATTGTGTCATCCGTTAAATATACAGATTGGGGAACATATCCAATTTTTTTATACCACTCTGTTAAACTTTCATTAATGTTAAATTCATCAACTTCTACTTTTCCTTCTGTGGGTTTTAAAAGTCCAATTAATAAATTTATCAAAGTACTCTTGCCACTACCAGTTTTTCCAATAACCCCTACAAATTCCCCTTTTTTAATATTCATTGATATTTTTGATAAAGAAAATTCTTTTCTTATTGGATATGAAAAAGATACATCTTTTAAACTAATTTCATTTTGAAATTTTAAAGGTTTGATATTTTCTTTCAACAAATTATTTTTTTTTACATAGGAATTATTTTTTGAATCAAATTCTCGTAACAAAAGCTTAATTGATGGTTCTATATATTTTAAATTTTGAAAAGAACTTAATATTCTTGACGTACCGGGCACAATTCTAAAAGCAGCAACGGCAAATACACCTAGATATTGAATTATGTCAACCATTTCTCTTTTGGCACCAAGCATTGCATATACAAGAGTCGAAAATATACAAACCATAAGTATTTCAAATGAAAATCTTGGAAGTCCAGTGACAAATTGAATTATCTGGTTAAGTCTGCTCTGTTTAAAAGCATTCCTATCTACCTGATAAATAAGATCTTCTTCTCTATCCAAAATTTTAACATCCTTTGCGGAAGCCATTCCCTGAAGCAAATGTTTATTTAACTCGCCGCTCACTATATTTCTCTGTTCTCCAAGTAAAGATATTTTGCCTATTGTTAAAACGTAAATTACAAGAGAAACAGCACCTACTGAAAATAAAATGATTATTGATCCTAAAAAATCCACATAAAATAATAAAGAAGCAATACCAATAAAAACTATAATTTCACCTAAAAAAATCATAGACCCTTTTACGAAGCCAACATATGAACCGATTACTTCCGTAAGATTTCTATAAAGAAGAGCTGAGTTATTTTGAAGAAAAAACATATAATCACTTTTTAAATAGTATTTAAAAAGCCTGTTGGTAAATTCAAATTGAAGATCTCTTAAAAATTTTGTTTGCTGCCATAGATTAAATACTAAACAAAGATTTTTAATCAGAAAAACTATTAAAGTTACTAATAGTCCAATATAAACCAAATTTTTTCCTGTTAACACTCCAAAGACAAAAAAGTTGGAAAAAAAGCTTGTTCCAACTTCACCTTTTAATAAAATAGAAATTAATGGAAGTACAATTCCTATACTCAAACTTTCCAAAAGCATTGCAATAAACATTAAAATAAACAAGAAAATTGCGTATTTTTTTTGCTTGGGATTTAAAAGCAACCACGCTTTTTTATACAGATACATATTTATAAAATTTTAAAGTTAAAAGAAGCTTAGTAAGTAAGAATTATTGACTAATAATTTTTTTATGAATTTTCTTTAATTTACTTAATCCATTTTATGCTGCAGCCCATACTAGGAATTTGTTTTTTTGGACCTTTTCCTGTTGTTGCTATTAATTTCATAGCAGCACCAAGTTCTGTAGGCCGCGCAGCATATATTCTTCCTCGGTATTGCAGTTCAAGATTTTTATTATAACCAAAAAAATCAGGAGTACACACGGCACCATAATCTTTTGCAACCTTTTGGGTTTTGTCAAAAAGATATGGAAATGGAAAATTATGTTGTTTTGCAAAAGATATCATATTTTCGAAAGAGTCTTCAGGATATTCGTTAACGTCATTAGACATTATTGCAGCTGATTTAATCCCCTCATTTTCTAAAAAATTTGCATCTTGAACAATAGAACTAATTACTGCCTTTACATATGGGCAGTGGTTGCAAATGAACATAATTAGAGTTCCATTTTTCCCTTTAATATCGTTTAAGGATACTTTTTTATTTTCAGTAGACAACAAAGTAAAATCTTTTGCTTTTTCCCCAAAATTACAAATTGGTGTTTCAATAGCCATATTTTATATTATATCAGTAAAAATTTATCCGCAAACTTAAAAAATTTATTCGAAATAAATGAATTCATAATCACCTGTGTAACCAAAATGATCATAAATCCAAATCCATTCTTTCTTGTCAAAAAAAGATTCACAGGTCAAAGCCCAACACTGGAGATTGAATAATTCTTTTTCATTTCTGTAGCTCTCCAGCATTATATAACCTTGTTTTCCCACACGCTCAATTTCCTTTAATGCTATCTCAAACTCAAAGATTCTTAAATTATGCAAGCATCCCAAAGAAATAACTAAATCAAACTGCTTGTCCTTGAATGGGTAAGTTTCCTGAGCGCGATGAATGAATAAGTCTTTCTTTATTTCTTTTTTTGCATCTGTCAAGCCATATTTGGAAATATCAAATCCTGAAATCTTTAAACCAGGCAATAACAATTTCATTTCATAAAGCAAAAACGCTTTTCCACAACCGACATCTAGTATGCTTGAATTATTATTTAAGTTATAGTTTTTTATAAATGATTCCGCTACGGTTTTCCATCTGCCGGGCATGTACTTGTAACCTCCATATCCATAACGTCGGTTGCCATCCCAGTAATCAGACTCATACTCTTTTGCTTTTAGCATACAATTTACTTTGTCATCCACCATCCGATCTATGTAGGCTCGTGACGTGGATTGATGTAATGCTGTAACATAATTTACTAAATTGCCCATATAATTTCTTCCTTTCAATTTTTAGATATAATTAATATCAATTCATTTTTATAACAATTCGTCCTGCTTTTCCGCTACGAAACAAGTCTATTGCTTTGTTTATATCTGCTAATTTAAATTCATGGGTAATTAAATTTTCTAAAGTCATTTTCTTTTGATTTATAAGGCGTATATAACGTGGAATATCAATATCGGGTACAGAGCTTCCTCCATGAGAACCGGTTAATACTTTTTTAAAATGAAGAGGTAAAGAATATATTGAAATTTTACCGCTAGGAACACCAACGAGGATAGTTTTGCCATCAGGAGATGTTAGCTCGTATGCCTTTTCAATAATCTTTGGATCACCAGTTGTTTCTATTGTTATATCAGCGCCTTTATCGCCGACAATTTTATACACTTCATTATTTAAATCATCCAAATTGCCGGTCAGTCCATGGGTTAGTCCAAATTTTTTGCCCATATCGATTTTGTGTTTATAGAGATCTATGCCAACGATAGGATTTGCAGAAACCATGGAAGCGGCTTGTGCAACGTTAAGACCTACTCCACCAACACCAAAAATCAAAACGGATTGCCCAATCTTAATTTTAGCATCATTATTCACAACTCCAAAAGCAGAAATTACTGAACAACCAAATAAAGGTGCTAAGCGCATATCAAAACTTTTTGGTATAACAGTTAGTCTGTTCTCTGATACTACAGTTTTTTCGCTAAATGTTGTGACCCAACCAGCATTTACTTTTTTTCCATTCCATAAACATTTTGGTGTGAAACTTTCTATACCTGCACTTTTTCTCCAGTGAAGAACTACATGATCTCCGAGCTTTACTGTTGTTACACCTTCACCAATTTCTTCAACAATTCCTGATCCCTCATGACCTAAAAGGTGTGGTAAAAACTTATCAGGTCCTTTTACTGCATCAATTTCATTTATTTGAGCACCACAAATGCCACTGTAGCAAACTTTTACCAAAACTTGACCAAATACTAATTTTTTTGGCAGATCTATATCTGCTACTACTAAAGGTTTTTTGCTTTCAACTAATATGGCTGATTTCATTTACAACAATTTATCTTAACCAATTTTTGTTTTCTCTGAGAAATTTTGAACTATAACGACATCTAACTCTACCATGCAATATTTTTGCACTCACCGGAAAACTTGTTTTTCCTATATGCCATAATTCATTTTCTTTTTCTGGTTCTTTTTCTGGTTTTTGATTAAAACGTTTAAGATTATTGGCATATAGATTTCTGAAAGATTGTTGTAACTCTTCATTTTCAGAATTCAATTTATTATTAGATTCTAAACAATTAACCATTTCTATTACCAAATCTTTTATTTCTTCTGGGGTATTTTCAACAAGCTCAATTCCTTTTTCGTCATAAAATCTGGTTTCATATGCAAATGCAACGCCTTGTGAAAAAATTTCCGATAGCGATAATCTTCTTTTTTCTTTTCTAAGAATATGATGTTTTGTTAAATACAGGTCTTTTTTACGATACGTGTGTAAATCTCCTAATGGAGCAACACTGGAAAAAGCAATCGGTTTTCCAAAAAAATCAGGTAATTCGTCAAAACCAAAACTTGTTGAAATACAGAATGAACACTTTGCCCCAAGATATACGTCCATAAAATCACTACGCAAATTCGAATTTGCATAGTCAATTATTTTAGGATTATTTGAAATGAATGGCTTTTCAACGGACACACCCATTCTAAAAATATAATATCCCCTTTTGGCAAGTTCTTCTGCAGCTAGCAAATAATTATTTACATCTTGGTTTCTATAATCGTGATAAGACCAATCTCGATATTGTGGCGATATTTTTATCTTTTGATATCCACTATCCCTAATAGCTAAACAAACAAATTTATCTCCTTCTACTAATCCAAATTTATTCAACATTTTTTTTCCATAAATTTCTTCTTCATTAATAAAATTTAGAGGTTGATGTTTTTCGATTAAATTATGCACATCGCGTGGAGGCCTTCTATTTAACTCATCTATTGCGTGAGTTTTCCATCCTGGTATAAATTTGTTAACTCTATCGATTGGACCTATCAAGTAACCGGAAAGAAAATTAAATTTTCGCCTCCACATTTTTGCAAGTTGTTTGTTGTGATACTTGTGGTTGGTATCAATATATACAAAATCTAAATATTTTTTCTTTGGTAAATCTATTTTTAATTCCTTTTTGCAATGATATAGACAGGGAAACTCTACAAAATCACCAAAATTAGCACATGGGAATCTACTTATTCTTATAATAATCCATGGGCTTATTAAGCGAATTATTATACACGGCACAAGGGCAATTAAATAAATTGGAATCCTAAATAAAATTTTTATTAATGTAAAAAACTTACCAAATAATCTCCTTAATCCGTAAGTTTTGATATTAAAAATTTGCTTAGAGATAAAAAATTTTATTTTTAACATTTCTTCGAATCTTAGCTTATTTATAGTGAATTATTTTGAAATCTGTCTTTTAACTTCTTTTTGAAATTTTAAAATTGCTTTTTTGTTATTCTTAAATTTATCTGCCCATTTTGGGAATATACTGTTATTTTTTTTAAAAGGACCCAATGTGCTCTCGTGGTAAATAACGTAATCTGTAAGTGGAATTTGTGTGTGATACACATTTATAGGTGTGCGAAATATATCATTTGGGTATAGCGTAAATGCAAATTTTACATTTCCGTTATTTTTAAATATTACGCATGCCATCTTTCCTTTTATTAAGTGAAAAGTTTCGCCCTTCTTTAGATGTTTATGAGGGAAAGTTCCCATTCTTCTATTTTCGTACCATGGCTTAAAAAAGTCTTTTCTTTTTTGTAATAAAACCATGTCATGATGTTTTTCGGAAGAATCTCTATGCATGCTTATTCTGATATCTTTTTTTGTTCTGTTATAGTGTTTTTCCAAAAAGCCTATAAATTTTTTGTTAAAAACTGTACTTCCTTTCCTGAAGTTGAACGCTTTTGTTTTTGCTTTTTTATCTTCCTTAAGAAAATTTTTCATGATCAAACTCGCTTCTAACAACAATATTAATAAAAGTAAATGACAATTTCATAGTTATTTCAAATTATAAAATTCTTGAACTATTTTCTGTTTTAAGAACAGGAAAGAAAATTCGTTGGTCTTCAAAAGTAATAAAAGATAATCTTTGATTCTCTAAATATTTTTTGAAAGAGCGATTTCTAATAATAGAGTGACAAATTTGATATTTTAAGTTTGGAGAAAAAATATTTTTATCGATTATTTTTATTTTTTTGAATTTGTCTATTGCATCTTTATAGAGTTCAGAATGAAGAAGTATATTTCCCAAAAATTCTTGATTCATAAAGTTATTTTTTCTTAAATCAGATGATCTGTCTGCTAAATAAAGTATATTTTTTTTGCTAAGTTCAGGAAAAGTCTTTAACAAAGCTTTGCCAACTAAATAGTAATCAGAAATTATTTTTCTTTTTAAATTATCGATAAAAATATCTTCATTAATTATATTAAATTTGAACTGTAATATAAGGTTGCTTAGATAATTTTTGTTGCCAAAATCAATTTTGTTAAGAAATCTGCTGTTTTTGTTATTAATTAAAATTTTCTTTTTTTGTGAAATTAATATTTCAACTAGATCTTCGTTTGACATATATTTACTAAAATATTTTTTTTTATTAAAAAAATAAAAATACTCATCAAAATCTTTGTTTAAAATTATTGTAGAAAGCAGTACTGCTTGATTTTTATTTGATATTTTTCTTAATGATTTATCCAAATTCTTTTTGTATAAAGAATTTTTTTCTAAAAGAATTGATGAATAAAGAATTTTTATGTCGGATATAAAATCATGATTATTATGAGCAATTAACAGATTGTATAGTTTATCTGCCTTTGCTAGTTCATGAGTCCTAGAATAAAAAATTAATTTTCTGAATAAAACATCAAATGACTTGTTTTTTATTAGGTCAAGAGACTTGTTCATATCCCCATAATTTTTTACACCATAAAAAATTGAG
>Ga0187833_10006783_pt1 | contig 10510 bp, 10 predicted proteins | sample ETNtaG_37_FD_167968 | JGI IMG/M metagenome (GOLD analysis project Ga0187833, IMG submission 167968) | Marine microbial and viral communities from oxygen minimum zone, Eastern Pacific Ocean - ETNP2014_SV_400_PacBio MetaG (Illumina Assembly) | ecosystem: Environmental > Aquatic > Marine > Hypoxic... | reverse complement strand
AAATTTAATTTTGGGAATTTTAGTTGTATTCCTAAACAATATATAAAAAATATAATTAATCTTTCTACATTATCTTTTCACTATTCTGCAAGTATATTAAAATCAAAAATTCCTTATTTAACAGTGCCATGCGATAAAGGAAAAAGATACAATAGTGAATCACAAATGAAAGTAAGCAGTATTTTGCTTCATGCTCTAAAATCTTTGTCGATATATTATGAAGAAATACTGATTAGGTTTTTAATTTTATCTGCAATAGGAATTGTAATTAGTTTATTTTCAATAATATTTATTTTTTTTAATAAATTTTTTGCCTCTTTTGTGCTTATTGGCTGGTCATCAAATATGATCATGGGTTTAATGATCATTGCTATAATATTTTTATTTATGTTCTTTTCTTGTCTATTAATTTTACTAAATAAAAATATTTATAGAGATAACACTGAAAATTCTAAAAATTATAAATTTTTAATTGGAACTATTAGAAATATAAATAATAATTAATGAAAAGTCTTCATGATCATATGGAGTATTTTTATAATACAAAAAATTGGAAAAATTATTGGGTAAATAGTTTAAAAAAATTAATAAACGGAAAAGTTATAGATGTTGGTACTGGTATTGGATCAAATATACCGTATTATTTAAATCTTAAAACAATTAAAAAATTAGTATGTTTAGAGCCAGATATAAAACTATATAATAAAGTTAAAAAAAAATTTAATAGATTAAAAAAAAATAAAATTTTTTTTAAAAAAATTTATTTATTAGAATTAAGATCAAAAGAAAAATTTGATACGATTATATATGCTGATGTTCTTGAACATATTAAAAATGATTTTAAAGAAATAAAACTAGCTATTAATCATTTAAAAATTGGAGGAAGGTTAATTATTTTATGTCCAGCTCACAATTACTTATTTACTATATTTGATAAAAATGTTGGACATTATAGAAGATATAATAAAAAAATGTTTACTAGACTAAAAGTTCCCAAAACAAAAATAGAAAAACTTTATTATCTTGATAGTTTGGGTTTTTTTCTGTCCTTATTAAATAAAGTAATTTTGAAAAGAGATCCAAAAAAAGAAGAAATTAAATTTTGGGATAATTTAGTCGTTCCAATATCAAAGGTTACAGATTGTTTATCTTTAAATTTATTTGGAAAATCAATCATTTGTATATATAAAAAAATCAATAACTAGGATTAAGTATAAAATAATTATCTAATAATGAAAAAAATAGCTATCATTGGAGCTCTTGGATATCTAGGTACAGAGTTATGTAAAATTTATTCAGGTGAAAGTGGTCAAACTAAAATAATTGCTATTGATAGTAGATTTGTATCCCAAAGAGTTTCTCAATTAAAAGACTGGGGTATCGAATTTTTTCATGGACATATTTTAGATGCTGCTTTTATTAAAAAACATCTTCTGGATGCCGATGTAGTTCATCATTTAGCAGGAGTTACAGATGTTGCTTATATTAGAAAAGATGCAAGCAAAGAGTTGGACAATAAAATAAGGACAATAGCAGTAGATGGTACAAATAATATATTAAAATCAATTACAAAAAAATGCAAAATTATATTTCCATCTACCCATGTTGTGTTTGAGGGTCTTGCAGAGACAAAAAGAAATATAATAGAAACTGAAACGCCCAAACCCATATTGATGTATTCATCAAGCAAAGTTCAAAATGAAAAAGATATTAAAAAGTCAAATAACAATTATGTGATTTTAAGATTAGGCTCTGTTTATGGCTATTCTACAGACACTATGAGAATAAATATAATGCCAAATTTATTTTCAAAAATTGCATCACAAAACGGCACGATAAAATTATTTTCAGGGGGAAAACAGTTAAAAAGTCTTGTTAATGTAATTGATGTTGCAAGATGTATGAAGTTTATGGAGGAAAACAATCATATAAAAAATGAAATTTTTCATCTGTCAAATGAACAGGCAACTGTAAAAGATATTGCTAAAATTTGCAAAAAAATTAATCCCAAAACAAGGATAGAAATTACTGACGATGAAACACCTAATTTAGGATATACGTTGTCAAATCGCAAATTGCTTAATACTGGTTTTAAATTTTTATACAATGTTGAGGACTCAATTCAACAGATGATAAGTCAGTGGTTATTTAAATGATTGCATAAATTAACATTATTGATCTTTAAAAACTATATTTATGTTAGAATAACCTTTAATAAAAATTATGCACAAATCTTATTATAATTTATTAATTTTTTTTACTTTAGCTTTGGCTTTATTTTCTCTTTATTGCTCCTTAACGCTTGGCTTAGGAATAGACGAAAATTATCATCATACAAATGGAGGTCTAAGATATCTTTATTTAAAAAGCTTAGGTGAATCTCAAGCATATTATGAATGGGGAGGAAAAAGTAACAGATACTATCCTGGTTTATATGACACAATTCATTATTTTTTAAGTAGTTTGATAGGTAACTTTATAGATGTAAAATATATAGTAAAAATTAAACATTTTATTAATTATTCATTTTCTTCATTGGGCATACTTGGTTTATTTTTTGTAAACAGAACAATTTTTAATAAAGAAGTAGCTATTCTTTCTTGCATTTTAACATTTTTAAATCCCTTTTTCTTTGGGCACATGGGAACTAATGTTAAAGATACAATTGTTTTTTTTGCTCTCATATGGAGTATATATTTTTTTATAAAATACTTACAAAATTTAGATCAGCCTCGTTTTAAATACCTTTTTTTAATGTCTTTTTTTATTGGCTTTGGAACTGGTACAAGACTTGCTTTCATAGGGTTGCTTTTACCTCTGGCTTTTGTTTGGATGTATGCAATTTATCAAAAAAAGATTAGATATATATCAGTTTTTTCAGATTTATTATTTGGATCAATAATTATAATTTTTTTAACAACTTTAACATGGCCTTACATTCACGAAGGAAACTTTGAGATAATTTTAGAAGCAATCAAAAAATCATCAAATTGGTTATTTGGTATCAAGCATGGTGTAATAAATGGTAAATTTTATGAAATTCAAAATACACCTCGAACTTATATTTTAGATATTTTTATACATAGAATACCAATATATTTTTCATTTTTAATTATTTTTTCTTACATAATTATTTTTCTTCAAAAAATATTTTTTATGGAAAAATTAAATAAAAATTTTTTAAAAAATTTTTATTTATTAAATATAATTTTATTTTTTCCAATAATAATTATGATAATTAACAAAACTAATCTTTATGATAACGTAAGATTGTTTTTATTTACTATACCTTTTTTTGCTACAATAGCCTCTTTTGGACTATTTTTTATTATAATTAACCTTAAAAAACTCAAACTTATATATAAATCTTTTTCATTCATAATATTTTTTTTAGCTGTTTTATCTATATATAGATTTACACTTTTAACTCCTTATCAGTATGCCTATACTAATTATTACAGCAGTCCAATATTTTCTAAAACTCAAAATAAATTTGAACATGATTATTCATATACTTCTTATGGAGAGTTAATTAATAAAATTATAGAAAAATATGGCGAAGTTGAAACATCAAAATTAAAAATAAGGACTTGCGATAATCATCATTTTGCTTTTCAATTCTATTTTAATCAAATATTGAAAACTAAGCAGGCAGAAGGTGAAGATGCAGAATATGTTATTATGACAGATAGAAATCTAAGATATAGAAAAATGAACTGCCTTCAGCTATTTGAAGGTGAAGATATTGTAAGCGTTAAAAGATTAGGCTTAACAATGTCTACTTTTAGAAAAATTCAATCCGAAGAAGCTCAAGTTTATATGACACCCAAATGGCAAGTTAAAAGTAAAAAATGGTATAAAGAAATGCAGGAACGCCAAAAAATAAAGAATAATTAATCTAATTAAAAATTATCTGAATAATTTTTCTTTAAATTTTGATTTTTAGCGTAGTTATAACTGTAGATGTTTTATAAAATGCAGGAAATAAAAATAGCAAAAAATTACTGAAATATATTATGCATAATTCTCATTACAAATTGTTAGTCTGTTTAACTATGGCACTTCTTTTATTTGGATTCTATTGTGCTTTAAAAATTGGACTTTTTGCTGACACAGCTTATCACCACAAAGTCGGTGGTCTAAGGTATTTTTACATGATAACTTTGGGAAAATTTCCCTATGAATACGCAAACAGTCAATGGTACCCTGGACTATATGATACAATTGTTTTTGCCTTATGTAAATTATTAGATAATTTTATTAATATAAATTACGTAGCAGAAATTAGACATGCCATAAATTATTTATTTTCTTCGTTTGGATTGCTTGGATTGTTTTTTGTAAATAGAAAAATCTTTAATAAAGAATTAGCAATCTTATCATGTATTTTGACTCTTCTTAATCCAATTTTTTTTGGTCATATGGGTATGAATCCGAAAGATCCTATTATATTCACTGCTCTTATTTGGACTATATATTTTTTTATTAACTATTTAGAAAATCTAGAAACATCTAGATTTAAATATCTTGTTTTAATGTCGCTTTTTATTGGTTTTGGAACTGGTGTCAGATTCACTTTCTTGGCTTTAATGATTCCACTTTTCTTTATTTGGCTTTATGTAATTTTTAAAAAAAAAATTAATATTTTATCCATAATTTTGGATGCTTTTTGTGCTTTAATAATAATATTTTCTTTAGCATTTCTGACATGGCCTCAAATGCATAATGGAGAATTTCATTTGTTATTAGAATTAATTAATAGATCCTCAAACTGGTTAATAACATTTAAGCACGGTATAGTGAATGGAGAGTTTTATGAAGTACAAAATACACCTCGAACTTACATTTTAAATATTTTTCTATATAGGATACCATTATATTTTTCATTGTTAATAATTTTTTCTTATGTAATAGTTTTTATAAGAATAAAATTTTTTATCGAAAACTTTAATTCTAACTTTATAATATTTTTTTCTTTATTAAATTTTTTATTATTTTTTCCACTATCAACAATGGTAATCACAAAAACAAACCTCTATGACAATGCTAGGTTGTTTTTGTTCACTATGCCATTTTTTGCAACAGTTGCTTCAGTTGGTTTATTTTATATTATAATTAAATTAAAAGAATTTAATCTTTTATACAAATCATTTTCTTTCATTGTATTGGTTTTGCTAATATTATCTTTTTATAGATTTATATCTTTAACACCTTATCAATATGTTTATACAAATTATTTGAGTACACCAAAATATGCTATGGGGAAAAACAAATTTGAACATGACTATGTTTATACATCATATTCTGAATTAATGAAAAAAATTAAAGAAGAATTTGGGACTGAAGAAACTAAAAAATTAAAAATTAGAACTTGTATGAATTCTATTGAATGGAATAAATATAATTTTAGAGTTTTTTTAAATACAAAACAAACTATAGCTGAAGATGCAGAATATATTATTATGACTAACAGAAATCTAAAATACAAAAAAATGAATTGTTTTCAACTATTTCAAGGTAAAGATATAGTAAGCGTCAAAAGATTGGGTTTAACTCTATCAACTTTAAGAAAAATTGAATCTAAAGAAGCAAGGGAATATATGACTCATAAATGGCGTTTGAAAAATGAGAGTTGGTTTAAAAAACGCTTTGAAAAACATCAAAATTCAAACTCCATAAAGTAAAAATCTTTCTGGATACATTCCATCAAACTAAAATAATATTTTAAATATTAAGGTTTTTGATACTTCATATCACTTTTATTTATACCAGCAACTTTAACTGGTTTTTTCATTGCATCTCTTCTAAATGGTTCACCTAATTCCTGATTTAAAATAACTTCTATAAAAGTAGTAATTCCTTTTTTTTGATCTTCACATGATTGTTTTATTGCTTTTGTTGTTTCTTCCATTGTTTTAACTACAACTCCATTTAAACCACAAGCATTTGCAACTTTTGCATAACTTAACTCTGGATCAAGCTCAGTTCCAACAAAATTATCATCAAACCATAAAATTGAATTTCTTTTTTCTGCTCCCCACTGGTAGTTTCTAAAGATAACCATTGTAATTGCTGGCCATTCTTTTCTAGCGCAAGAGCTCATCTCGTTCATACTGATTCCAAAAGCACCGTCGCCAGCAAAACCGATAACAGGAGTATTTGGGCAACCAATTTTTGCACCTAGAATTGATGGAAAACCATAACCGCAAGGTCCAAATAATCCTGGAGCTAAATATTTTCTTCCTTTTTCAAAAGTTGGGTAAGCATTTCCAATTGCACAATTGTTACCAATGTCACTTGAAATAATAACATCTTCTGGCATAGCAGCTTGAATTGCTCTCCAAGCTTGCCTTGGGGACATACGATCTTTATCTCTTTCTCTAGCTTCTTTGTTCCAAACAGTGCCTTTATCATCTTCTTCGTGGTCTAAACCTGTTAACATTTGCAACCATGCAGATTTTTTTTGATGAATTAAATCTTTTCTTTTTTGTCTGTCTACATCTCCTGCTTTGGAAGAAAGTTTATTTAAAAGTTGTTGAGAAACTAATTTTGCGTCTCCACAAATTCCAACTGATACTTTTTTAGTTAAACCTATTCTATCTGAATTCATATCAACTTGAATAATACTTGCATTTTTGGGCCAATAATCAATTCCATAACCTGGCAATGTTGAAAAAGGATTCAATCTTGTACCCAAAGCTAAAACAACGTCAGCTTTTGAAATAAGTTCCATTGCTGCTTTTGATCCATTATAGCCTAATGGTCCTGCAGCTAAAGGATGACTTCCTGGAAAACTATCATTATGTTGATAGCCAGAACAAACTGGTGCATCTAATTTTTCAGCAAGTTTTTTACAGTCTTCAATTGCTCCACCAATAACAACACCGGCTCCTGATAATATTACTGGAAATTTTGCTTCAGATAATAATTTTGCAGCTTTATTAATTGCTTCAACACCCCCTGCTTGTCTTTCTAATCTGACAATTGGTGGTAATTCAATATCTATAACTTGTGTCCAATAATCTCTTGGTATATTTATTTGGGCTGGCGCAGAACCTCTAATTGCTTTTTCAATAACTCTGTTTAAAACTTCCGCCATTCTTGATGGATCTCTCACTTCTTCTTGGTAACAAACCATATCTTTAAATAAATTCATTTGCTCTACTTCTTGAAAACCACCCTGCCCCATTGTTTTATTCGCGGCCTGGGGCGTAACTAATAAAAGTGGCGTGTGATTCCAATAAGCTGTTTTGATCGGTGTAACTAATCCAGTTATACCTGGGCCATTTTGAGCAATAACCATTGACATTTTTCCTGTGGCTCTTGTGTATCCATCTGCGATTAACCCTCCATTAGTTTCATGAGCAACATCCCAAAAAGTAATCCCAGCTTTAGGAAACAAATCTGAAATAGGCATAAATGCTGATCCAATAATACCAAAGGCATGTTCAATACCATGGATTTGAAGAACTTTTATAAAAGCCTCTTCGGTAGTCATTTTTGTCATAGCAATTTATTACCTTTCTAAATAATTTTATAAGTTTTTGTTTGCAAACTCGAGATTAATATATAAATTTAGGCAAATTTTCTACCAAGAAATCGTCATAATGGCAAAAACAGATATCATAATTCACGATGAAAAAGACAACGTTGGTGTTGTGGTTATTGAAAAAATCACCCTAAATCAAGATTGTGCGTGCTGGATTATGGAGAATGATAAAACAGTAAGTATTCAATCTTTAAACGAAATACCGCTAGGACACAAAATTGCAATGATTGATCTTGATGAAGGTGATACCATTTTAAAATACGGCCATGATATTGGTAAAGTAGTTAAATCAATAAAAAAAGGTGAACACGTTCATGTTCACAATGTTAAAACTAAGAAGTGGTAATATATGGAAATTCCAAAAAGTTTTTTAGGTTATAAAAGAGAAAATGGAAGAGTTGGCACTAGAAATCACGTAGTCATTCTTCCAGTTGACGATATTTCAAATGCATGCGCTGAAGCTGTTGCAAATAACATCAAAGGTACTTTTGCAATACCTCATGCTTATGGGAGATTACAGTTTGGTGCAGATTTAGAATTATTTTTTGACACTATGATTGGAACAGGAAAGAATCCAAATGTTGCTGCAGTAATTGTTATTGGTATAGAACCAAAATGGACTAAAAGAATTGTTGATGCGATAGCAACCACTGGAAAGCCTGTAGAAGGTTTTAGTATTGAAGGAACAGGTGATATTAAAACTACAATGAAAGCTTCAAAAAAAGCACAAGAATTATCACAATGGGCTTCTGAAAAACAAAGAGAAGAATGTCCAATAAGTGATTTATGGATATCGGTTAAATGCGGAGAGTCAGATACAACTTCTGGTATGGCGGCTAATCCTGCAGTTGGAAATTTAATGGATAAATTGGAGCCATTAGGAGTTCATTTATGTTTTGGTGAAACATCAGAACTGACTGGTGCTGAAAAAGTTTGCGCTACAAGAGGCGCTACTCCTGAAGTTTCTGAAAAATTTATGAAAACATGGACTGATTATAACGATTTTATTCTTAAAGAAGCAACAAATGATCTTTCAGAAAGTCAACCAACAGCAGGTAATATTGCAGGTGGTCTTACAACAATTGAGGAAAAAGCTTTTGGTAACTTTCAAAAAATTGGATCAAGAAAATTTATCGATGTATTAACTCCAGCTGAAGAACCTAAAAAAGGTCCAGGACTATACTTTATGGATACATCGTCTGCTGCTGGAGAATGTTTAACCTTGCAAGCTGCAGCTGGTTTTAACATTCATTTATTTCCTACTGGACAAGGAAATATTATTGGTAACGCAATTGAACCTGTAATTAAATTAACAGGCAATCCCAGTACAGCCATCAATATGAAAGAACATATTGATCTAGATGTTTCAAAAATTTTAAAAAGAGAAATGAATATGGATCAGGCTGGTGATGAATTAATAAAAACTACCATAAGAACAGCAAGTGGTCGTTTAACTTGCGCTGAAGTACTAGGTCATAAAGAATTTATTATGACTAAATTATTTAGAAGCGCCTAATTATTTATTTGATAATTTTGTAATTTTATCTTTAAGTTGTAATTTCTCTTTCTTTAATTCTTTTAACTGTGCCCAAGAAGCTGAGGTTCTGTCATTAAGTCTTGTTTTTGTTATTTTTTTAATTGCCGTTTCTAGTTTTTTATGTTGTTTTTTTAGATCTTTGACGACCGACATTAACCCCTTATATTTATTTATTTTTCTCCTTTATATTCTATATCAATGCAATAAGAACTTCATCCTATTTATTTGTTAGTTATTCTGTAATTTTCAATCAAAAAGTTTAATTTTCTATTTTCTTCTTTAACTTGTTCTAATTCTTTATGAAGAATATTTATATTTTTTTTTAATTTTTCTGTTTGTTCAAGCATATCTTCAGTTAAATATTTATTTCTATTTTTCAATTTTTTTATCATCTCTGACGTTGTACAAATTGTTGAGGTTTGATCATAATATCTCATTAATTCTCACTTATAATTGTTCTATAAGTCCCTTGGCTATTTTTTTTGACTTTCCGTAAAATTTTGCTTTTGTTATTAAATCAAAATTTGATTTATCATTTCCAACAACCACAAATCCAATCATTCCCATACTCTTATGAGGAGTGCACCAATATGCATATATGCCTGGTATAGTAAATTTATACTCCACATCTACGTTGAGTTTTGATTTAAAATTTTCTACACCTTCTGGTATCGCTTTCTTAATAAACTCAACATTATGACCTCTATCCGTAGCTTTCCAATAAATTGTGCCCCCAACATCTATTCTTACAATTTTTTTTGAAAAAATCATAATTTCTCCATCTAATTTATTAAGCATCTCTACGGTTGTGTCTGCTGCTTTTGATTTTGAATACGGAAAAAAGAAAATTGATACAAAAAGAATAATAAATAAAAAAATTATAGTATTTTTTATTAGTCTATTATTTGAACTCATGAAAAAAAATAACTTAAAAATGAATAATCTCTTTGATTTAAATCAAATAATAAAATGATTTAGATCAATATTGTTAGATCTAATAAACGATAATGTAGCTTGAAACGATTCTATTATAAATTAATACAAATTATGTTATGACTCAGTTAACCCCAGAAAAAAATCTCTCTTTCGAAATCAACTCTAAAAAAAAAGGATTGTTAGTTGGAAATCCTGTTTATAAACCTTTTAGATATCCTTGGTGCTATGATGCTTGGTTAACCCAGCAAAGAATTCATTGGTTACCTGAAGAAGTTCCCATGTCTGATGACGTACGAGATTGGGCAAAAAAAATTACTCCATCTGAAAAAAATTTACTTATGCAAATATTTAGATTTTTTACCCAAGCAGATGTTGAAGTTAATAATTATTACATGGGTCATTGTATGAATGTTTTTAAACCCACAGAAGTAAAGATGATGCTCTCTGTTTTTTCTGCTATGGAAACTGTTCATATGGCAGCATATGCA
>Ga0187833_10006779_pt1 | contig 10515 bp, 11 predicted proteins | sample ETNtaG_37_FD_167968 | JGI IMG/M metagenome (GOLD analysis project Ga0187833, IMG submission 167968) | Marine microbial and viral communities from oxygen minimum zone, Eastern Pacific Ocean - ETNP2014_SV_400_PacBio MetaG (Illumina Assembly) | ecosystem: Environmental > Aquatic > Marine > Hypoxic... | reverse complement strand
GAGAAATTAAAAAAGCAACAGAGACTGGAGATGGTCCAGTGGATGCTATTTTTAAATGTGTAAAAAAAATGTATCCTCATGAGGTAAAACTTCAACTATATCAAGTGCATGCTGTTACTGAAGGAACGGATGCCCAAGCTACTGTAAGTGTGAGAATTGAAGAAAAAGGGAAGACAACAGTTGGACAAGCGGCTGATACAGATACTCTTGTTGCTTCAGCCAATGCTTATTTAAACGCATTAAATAAGATGATTATTAAAAGAAAAAAAACGGCTCCCGAAGAGTATGGGCAGGAAAAAATGAAAGGAATATAAATGTTTAATTTTATAAAAAATATTAGGCAGATGTGGTCAACTGATATGGCTATAGATTTGGGTACGGCAAATACTTTAGTATTTGTTAAAGGGGAGGGGATTGTTCTTAATGAACCATCGGTTGTTGCGATAATTGAAGATAGAGGAAAAAAATCAGTACTTGCAGTAGGCGATGAGGCAAAAACTATGTTAGGTAGAACACCTGGTAATATAACTGCGGTAAGACCACTAAGAGATGGTGTGATAGCTGATTTCGTAGTGACAGAAGAAATGATAAAACATTTCATTAAAAAAGTTCACAAACGAAAAGCTTTTGCAAATCCAAGAATATTAATTTGTGTACCAACTGGATCTACCCCGGTTGAGAGAAAAGCTATTCAAGATTCAGCGCTAGCTGCCGGAGCAAGAAAAGTTCAATTAATTGAAGAATCAATAGCCGCAGCAATTGGAGCTGGACTCCCTATTTCTGAAGCTACTGGATCCATGGTTGTTGATATTGGTGGCGGCACCACAGAAATTGCAGTTATGTCATTGGGTGGAGTGGTTTATGCTAATTCAATGCGGGTGGCAGGTGACGCAATGGATACTGGTATAATTAACTATATGAGAAAACAATTTAATTTACTAGTAGGTGAAGCGAGTGCTGAAAAAATTAAAAAGGAAATAGGCACAGCACTAGCAACAAGTAGTAATACCTACCTGATGAAAGGCAGAGATATTAGATCAGGCACCCCTAAAGAAATAGCACTGAAAGAAGAAGATACAGCAGAAGCGTTAAAACCTATATTAAATCAAATTATGGGTGGAATTAAAGATGCTTTAGAAAAAACACCACCAGAATTATCTGCAGATTTAGTGGACATGGGTTTAGTTCTAACAGGCGGAGGAGCTCTTCTTAAAAATATAGATAAATTGATTTCAAAAGAAACAGGATTGCCCGTTCAAATTGCCGAAGACCCGCTATCTTGCGTTGCTATTGGGACTGGTAAAGCGTTAAATCAAGACGAAGCATTCTCCACTATGTTATTAGATTAGTTTTTTATAGATATAGTGAATGAAATATGGAAACAAATCGTGAGGATTTTGGTATAGCAATTCGTTCTGCTTTTTTAGACAAAGGAACAAAACAAAGGTTTTCTTTATTTGTACTAATAATTCTTTCGATTATATTTCTTTTTGCTGAAACAATAGAAACCAAACCACTAAATTATCTCAGATCCTTCATTAAGGATACAATCTACCGAGGATCTTTAGTTGTTTCGATTCCATTCAAAAATTTTAATAATATTTTTGAAAATATCAATAAGCACATGAATCTTTACAACAATTATAATAAATTAAAAGTGGAAAACGATGAGTTAAAAAATAATATTTCTAAGTCAGATTTTTTAGAATTAGAAAACGCTCAATTAAGAAAATTAATCGAAGAACAAGTATCTTCACTCTCTAATCTTGTAAGTGCTAGGATTATGTTGGATAAACAAAGTCCATATCTTAACTCTTTAATTATTAATATTGGAAGTAATAAGAATATTAAAAATGGTATGGCTGTTTTAGATGGAAAAAATTTTATCGGAAGAATAGTTGATGTAAACTTCTTTTCATCTAGAATTTTGCTTGTTGCAGATTTAAATAGTAAAATTCCTGTTATAAGCGAACCATCTGCACATCATGCTATTTTAACTGGACATGGAAAAAATGCACTAAGCTTAGAATATTTACCTGAAAATCATAATATTAAGGATGGTGACAAAGTTTATACATCAGGAAAAGAGGGAATTTTTTCTCCAGGCATTCCCGTTGGTATAGTTAAAATTGAAAAAAATATTGTCACAGTTTCGTTATTTTCCGATCTAAGTCAGATCACTTTTGTAAATGTTGACCTAGAAGGTTTGGAAAAGGATAGATAAATTTTTATGACCTACAATTATAAACAAATCAAGTTTAGATTTTTTGAACTGTTGCCACTTTTGTTACTTTTTTTTATTTCATTAAATGGAAATTCTATAATTGGCTTAAAGTATTTTTCAATCAATATTCATTATATCCTAGTTTATTATTGGGTTTTAAGACAACCTCGGTCACTAGGTTATGGTTTTATATTTTTATCAGGAATAATAAGTGATGTCGTTTTTGGACTTCCATTAGGAATTAATGCTTTATCCTTATTGGTTATAGCCGGTACAGCTGCCTATATAAGAGTTGTAACTGTTAGAGTAACTTTAATAAATGATTGGATAAGTTTTATTCCCGCATTATTAATTGCAAATTTTGTTTATTTTTTATCATTATATTTTTCAAATTATTCAGTAGATTATTTATTCCTGTTAAAAAATTCTGTGTTTACATTTATTTTTTATCCAATTTTGTGGGCAATTTTTTCATTGATATTAAACTTAACGAAATCTTAATTTATGTTTAGTATCTCAGAAGTTTTTCAAAATAAATCAAAATTAATTAGCAGACGAATGTTTATTTTATCTTCGTTAAAGGCAACTGTTTTTGTTGTTATAATTGTCCGTCTGTTTTATCTTCAAATTTCTGAAAATATTAAATGGAAATCGTTGTCAGATAAGAATCGATTGAGAGAATGGAAGGCAGCTCCACAAAGAGGAATAATAGAAGATTATTTCGGCACAAAAATTGCAAAAAATACTCAAGTCTTTCAACTACATATGATTCCGGAGGATGTGCCCAATATGGAAAAATTATTTTTTAAATTATCAAAAATAATTGATTTTAATGTACGGATAAAAAAAAACTTAATTAAAAGATTGAAAAAACGTAAACCTTGGGAACCAATCATTGTCTCGGACAATTTATCGTGGTCAGAGTTTTCAAAATTAAATCTTTTTTTACATGAAATACGAGGAATAAAACCTGTGGTTTCTATAGATAGAAAATATTTAGAAGATAGCTCCTCTTCTCATATCATAGGATATGTTTCAGAAGTGAGCGTGAAAGATTTAAAAAATAGTGAATTATTAAGAAAAATTAATATGCCTGGGTTAAAAACGGGTAAAAATGGCTTAGAAAAATCTTTTAATGAAGCAATGCTTGGCAAACCAGGCGTTCAAAGATTTGAGGTTAATGCTTACGGCAAAAGAATTAAAGAACTAAAATTTATAGGAGGTAGTCCAGGTAAGAATTTTAGAACAACTATAGATCAAGAGATTCAAAATTTTGCAAGCACTTCCATTAAAGATAAAAGTGGTTCTGTTTGTGTAATGGATATATTTTCTGGTGATATTGTATCTATGGTATCAAGCCCAACATACGATCCAAATAAATTTGTACATGGTATAAGTCAAAAAGATTGGCTGGCATTAATTGAGAATAAAAAAAAACCACTTATCAATAAATCTTTAGCGGGACTTTATCCACCTGGTTCAACTATCAAACCTGTAGTAGCATTTTCTGCCTTAGAAAATAATGTGATTAGCCCCAAGTCCGTAGTTGTGTGTAGTGGAAGCATGGAACTATATGGTCAAACTTATCATTGTTGGAAAGAAAAAGGTCATGGATATATGGATTTGAGAAATGCTATCAAACAATCGTGTGATATTTATTTTTATGAAACAGCAAGAAGATTGGGAATTGATAGATTGTCCGTTACAGCAAAACAATTTGGATTAGGAAAAAAAGTTCTTAATCATTTTAATGAAGAGAGAGGGGGTATTGTGCCAGATACGAAATGGAAATTAAGAAATATTGGAAGAGGATGGGTTCTAGGTGAAACTTTAATAAGCGGAATTGGTCAAGGTTATTTTCAAAGCACACCAATACAGTTATGTTTAATGATGGCACAATTTGCCAATGGAGGATATGAAGTTGAGCCAAAAATAATCGATGACAGAATAAATATATCTAACAATGGTTTAAAAAGATTATATAAAAATCAAGAAAACATTAAATTTGTGCTTGACGCTCTATATGGAGCCACTAATGAGCCTATGGGAACTTCCTACGGATCAAGATTTAACAAACCAGAATATGTCTATGCAGGAAAAACTGGAACATCTCAAATACGAACTATTACCAAGGAAGAAAGAGAACTTAAATTAAAAAGCAAAGACTTGCCTTATGAAAAAAGAGATCACGCCCTATTTGCCGCATTTGCTCCCTATAAACAACCAAGATATTCAATTAGTGTTGTTATTGAACATGGAGGCTCAGGGAGTTCAACGGCAGCTCCAATAGCAAAAAAAGTAATAAAAAAAGTTTTAGACAGGCATCAATTACGGAAGAAATATCAATGGGATTTGTTTCGAGAGGCTTAAAAAATGAAAACACAACATTTTTATAAAGGGAATCTAAGACTCAAAGATAAAATATTTGCTTTAGATTTCTTGCTAATTTTTCTTGTTTTATTGTTGGGGATAATTAGTTTTTTCGCGATGTATTCTACTGAACAAGGAAAGTTTGGGTATTTTACCCAAAGTCATCTTTATAGATTTTTCATTTTTTTTATAGTTTTTATAGCAATCTCTTTTTTCAGAATTAAGTTTTGGCATAAAACCGCTTACTTATTTTATTTTTTAATATTAATCTTACTATTCGGTGTCGATTTTTTTGGTATTACTGCCTCAGGATCGAAACGTTGGATAAATTTATTTTTTATTAATCTTCAACCTTCTGAGTTAATGAAAATTACCCTAATTATTTTTTTGGCAAGATTCTATTATAAAATTCCAGTAGAAAAGATTGCAGATAACAAATATATTTTTGTGCCTATTCTTGTTATATTCGTTCCTGTTTTGTTAGTGACGTCACAACCTGATTTGGGAACAGCATTGCTAATTTTAATTGGAGGACTTTCTGTAATTTGGTTAGCGGGTTTTAAATTAAAATTTTTCTTGTATTCTCTTTTTGTTTTAATTTGTTTAATTCCAATTGGCATATCATTTTTAGAACCATATCAAAAATCAAGAATCCTGACTTTTTTCAACCCCGAAAGAGATCCTTTGGGAGCTGGCTATCAGATTATTCAGTCAAAAATTGCTGTGGGGTCAGGAGGGATTTTTGGAAAAGGCTTCTTACAAGGAAGCCAAAGTTACTTGGATTATTTGCCCGAAAAACACACAGATTTCATATTTACTTTATTTTCCGAAGAATTTGGTTTTATCGGTTCCCTAGCTTTATTACTTATTTATGTGTTGATTATATACAGGATTACTGCAATTGGTAATAAATCAAGGAACAATTTTGCAAGATTATACTGTTTTGGTTTTGCCACAGCATTTTTTGTTTATGTTGCGGTTAATATGTCAATGGTGCTTGGTTTACTGCCGATTGTAGGAGCTCCATTGCCCATTATGTCATATGGCGGTTCATCAATGCTTTCAATAATGATTGGCTTGGGTATTGTTATGAGCTGTAAAATTCATCAACAAGAATCCATGGATTAAGATTCTACAATATTTAAAAAACAACTTGAGATTGTATTATTTAACTTAAATTTATCTATTTTTTTATTTTCTTAAATACTCTTTTTGTGCTTAACTTAAATAAATGTTTAAAACTTTACGAGGTTCTGAGGAAAAAAAACTAAATCATAGTGGTCGATCGTATATCGGTGAGACCATGCAGATTGAAGGTGACGTGAGATCTGCCGGATCATTAGATGTGGCAGGATTGATAAATGGAAATGTATTTGTTTCAGATGTAACTGTAAACGAAACTGGATCAGTGAGAGGTTCGATAGAATCAGTAAATATAGAAATCAAAGGACATGTAGAAGGAAAGATTTCAGCTGATATAGTCATAATTGGGAAAAACGCAGTAATTAAAGGCGATATTTTCTTTAAAAATACGTTGAGAACAGAAGAGGGCGCTGATATTGACGGTTACATTAAGCGAGCAAACAACGGGAAAAAGGACACCGAAGAAGATATTGCGATTGAAGAAATAGTTGAAAGAAAAGGTACAACAAGACCAAAAGTCGTTCATGCGGCGCAGGGTAAAGAAGCTGTATAGATTGTCATCTAATATCTAAATTTTAAATAATATATAACTAAAAAATTTATGAACGAAGATGTTCAGTTAAAATCTTCAGTTGGAGTCATTGGAGCTGGAATACAAGGTGTCTGTATATCACTTTGTTTAATTAAAAAAGGTTTTAAAGTAACTCTGATTGATCGAGATGATCCAGGTGAGGACTCTGCCTCCTACGGTAATGCTGGTCACTTTTCTCCATACGCATCTGTACCAATTAACAGGCCAGATATATTAGTAGATATACCATCAATGTTATTGAGTTCGACTGGACCATTGGCTTTAAAGTGGAATTATGTGCCAAAGATGATTCCATGGTTTTTAAAATTTATAAAGAACTGTAGCAGGAAAAATATGATGCACACAGCAAAGTATATGCATCAAATTTTGGAATTAGCATTACCAGCCTATGATGAGCTTTTTGAGGATATCGATATTTCAGGATTAGTGGAAAGCAAAGGTATAATATATTTTTGGACTAATAAAGATTTAAAAAGCAGAGAATTAGAAAATAATATTAGAAATGAGCTAGGCGTGAAGCAGCAATTGCTTACTCCACATGAAATTCATGATCTTGAGCCGTACATCAAAAAAATTTACCATGGCGGAGTTTTATATCCTAATGCAAGGCATGCAAGAAACCCCGGAAAAATTTTGTTGAAGCTGTTTGATTTATTTATAAAAAGAGGCGGCCGTTTTGAGAAACAAAATGTTCAAACGATTAGTTTTTTGTCAGATAATAAACCAGTAATAAAGACAGATTTAAAATATTATTCTTTTGAAAAAGCTGTTGTTGCTTGCGGCGCATTTTCAAAAAAATTAACCGACCAAGTTAATGAAAAGATTCCATTAGAGACCGAAAGAGGTTATCATGTCCACTTCAAGGGACATGATTATTTACTATCAAGACCTGCGATATTTTTAAACAGAGGTTTTGGAATAACTCCTATGGAACAAGGATTAAGAGTAGTGGGAACGGTCGAATTTGGCGGTTTAGACAATCCTCTAAACAAAAAAAGAATTTTAAACCTTGTAAATAATGCAAAATATTTGTTTCCAGAACTAACAGAACACCATGATGAGTGGTTAGGTTTTAGACCATCTTTACCAGATTTTTTGCCTGTAATAGGCCCTTCAAAAAATCATAAAAATTTGTTTTATTCTTTTGGCCATCATCATCTTGGATGGACTTTGGGAGCAATCTCAGGAAAAATCATTGCCGAAATGATTGCAAAAGAAAATACAAATTTAGATTTGTCTCCATACAATTCGCTAAGATTTAGTTAGGAGTTATTTTATCGTTCAAAAATAAGCAAACATGATAAAAAAATTAACAGCAGAGCAAAAAAATATTTTATTTGAGGAGGCAACTGAACCAGCAGGATCGAGCTCGTTAAATTATGAAAAAAGAGAAGGAGATTATCTTTGTATTGGATGTGGAACAAAACTATTTGAATCTAAAAAGAAATATGAAAGTGGTTCAGGTTGGCCATCTTTTTTTGAGGCCTTACCTAATGTTTTTGAAACTAAAATTGATAATTTAACAGGTTCACCAAGAACAGAATATCACTGTAAAAAATGTGGAGGTCACCACGGCCATATATTTGATGATGGCCCCAAGCCTACGGGCAAAAGATATTGTAACAATGGATTATGTTTAGTTTTTGTACGAAAAGAAAAGTAGCCTAAACAACTACAATTAAATGCTCAGAAGAGAGTTAAGTTTTCCATCTTTTTCTAAAGCTTGCAATTCAATGTTTCCACCAACATGTTTCTCGCCAATAAATATTTGAGGGATGGTTCTTGCTCCATTTGATTTTTTCAGCATTTCTTCTTTTTTTGTAGGATCTGTGGCTATATTATATTCTGTAAATTCAATATTTTTTCTATCAAAAAGCTCCTTGGCCCAATTGCAATGAGCACATTGTTGGCCTGTGTAAATTACTACTTTTTTCATTTGTCTTATTATATGGTAATCAATTCAAATGTTACCAATAGATTATTTTTTATTTTTACAGATAGTTTTTTTTCTTTGCATAACTCCAGGAACACCTAGGGTGGTTATAGTGACATACGCCATTAATTATGGCGTTAAAAGATCAGCAATTACTGCCTTCGGAGATATTTCAGCAAATACAATACAAATGATTTTGGTTGCTTTTGGAATTGGAGCTATAATTGTTACATACCCACAAATTCTTATTTATGCAAAATGGATAGCGGTGGTTTATTTATTATATTTAGCATTTGACTTAAAAAAATCTTCTAAGAATTTTAGTTTTGAAGAAAATTTATCTTCAAAAAGTAATCTTTCTTTATATAGAGATGGTTTTATGGTTGCTTTTTTTAGTCCAAAAGCATGGGGTTTCTTTGGAGCAATGTTCCCGCAATTTTTAAGCTTGGATGGAGATTTTAAAATTCAATTACTTATTTTAATTATTTCTTATGCTGCTATCGATTTTTCGACACTTATTCTTTATGGTTTTGTGGCGAAAAAAATTGTAACCTGGCTTAAGGCAAATCCAAAAACTATAAATACAATCTCTGCGAGTGCTCTGCTAATTATAGCTATTATTTTTGCTGTAGCTCCTATTAATAATTGATGTAAGTCAATTTTGCATACCTAACTTGTTCAAATGAATTAATAACTTATATTGAATTTCTTTAACAATGTTTGTTTAATAAGTAACTTTATAAATAGTCAATTATTATAGAAGGGGGAATAATAATGAAAAAAATATGTAAATTTACGTTAATTTTTTTTTCAACTCTGAGCCTGATTTTAGGATCTGCATCAACTTCTTTTTCAAAAGTTGAGGGAGATAAAATAATTTTAGGCGCAGCTGTTTCTCTCACAGGAAAATATTCTACAAATGGTAAGCACACAAAAAATGGTTATAACCTTGCTGTGAAAAGAATAAACGAAAAAGGTGGAGTTACGGTAGGAGGAAAAAAATACAAATTTGACATCATTTATTATGATGACGAGTCTAACTCGGGTCGTGCTGCTCAATTGGCAGAAAGACTTATTAAGCAAGATGGCGTCAAATATATGCTTGGACCTTATAGTTCAGGGTTAACTAAAGCCATTGCGCCTGTAACTGAGGAAAACAAAATTCCTATGGTTGAAGCAAATGGTGCATCAAGATCATTGTTTACAAAAGGATATAAATATTTGTTTGCAGTATTATCTGCAGCAAACCAATATCTTGAAGTTGCAATTGACCTTGCGGTTGAGAAAAATGGTGGCAAACCAGTTAATATTGCTATGGCGTTCGAACAGGATGCATTCTCACAAGATGTTAGACTGGGTATTGTGGATGCTGCGAAGAGAACTGGCTCAAAGATTGTTATTGATGACAAATTACCAAAAGAGCTAAATGATATGGCGGCAACATTGGCTAAAGTTAAAGCAACTAAGCCTGATGTACTTGTCGTATCTGGTCACTCTAAGGGAGCATTAACTGCAATCAGACAAATTGCCGAAATGAAAGTTGATGTTAAAATGTTAGCAATGACGCACTGTGATGCTTCTAAATTAGCGAAGCAACATGGAAAAAAATCTGAATATGCATTATGTGCTGCTCAATGGCATAAATCATTAAGTTACGAAGATAAATTCTTTGGCAAAGCATCGAAATTTGATAAAGATTTCAATGCTGAATTTGGTTATGCGCCTCCATACCAAGCAGCGGAATCTGCAGCTGCACTATTAGTCTGGAAAGCTGCTTTTGAAAAAGCTAACTCTTTTGATACAGAAAAAGTTAGAAATGCTTTAGCGAAAACTGACATGCAAACTTTTTATGGAAACATAAAATTTAGTGACACTGGTCAAAATGTTGCTAAGCCAATGGTATTGTTTCAAGTAAGATGTACAGGTGATACTTGTGAAAATAAAGTAGTTGCTCCTACAAAATGGGCTTCTGCTAAATTGGTTCACCCAATACCTTCATGGTCAAAGAGATAATTAAATAAATTAAATTATGCCCCTTGGTATTTAACCAGGGGGCAATTTCATAGACGGACGGCATTATGGATCTCCTAATCTTTCAGGCCCCGATATTAATAGTTCAAGCCTCAATGGATGGAATTCTATTAGGAATACTTTTTGCTTTAATTGCGTATGGAATGGCTTTGCAGTGGGGAGTCATGAATATTATCAATATCGCTCAAGGAGAATTAGTGATTATGGGAGGATATATCGCAT
>Ga0187833_10006777_pt1 | contig 10516 bp, 8 predicted proteins | sample ETNtaG_37_FD_167968 | JGI IMG/M metagenome (GOLD analysis project Ga0187833, IMG submission 167968) | Marine microbial and viral communities from oxygen minimum zone, Eastern Pacific Ocean - ETNP2014_SV_400_PacBio MetaG (Illumina Assembly) | ecosystem: Environmental > Aquatic > Marine > Hypoxic... | reverse complement strand
CGTCTATGGCAATGTCATACACATTGTGGAATACGGCAACGAGATCATCAACCGACAACCGCGTTGCCTCGGGCGAATTTAACGCAGCTTTGATCGGGTTGGTCTTCTCTAAAAAGTCGCTAAGCGCTTTGTTTGGTGCTGTACCCACTACCTCACAAATTTGTTCGTAAATCATTTGCGTACCGCGAACTTTGCCTTCTACAGAATGACCCGCAATATGTGGCGTAACAAACCAAACATAATCAAATAGTGCTGTGTTTATGGCAGGTTCATTATCGAATACATCGAGTACTACCGTTGGCGATTTTTCCCCTTGAAGTACGCTAAGCAGTGCTGCTTCATCGATAACCTCGCCTCGGCATGCATTGATAAGCAGTTGGTTTGACGTTAATCCTTCCAGAAATGTCTTGTCGATCATCTGATAGGTGGGATAATCGCCGCCTTTAATAAAAGGCACGTGAAGCGAAATAACGTCGCACTGTGCTATTTGTGCTAAATCTACAAATGACTGCCCGTTATGCTTCGTTTTACCAGTACCGGCTAACGCTTGCTGTAGCGGAGGGTCGTACAAGCAGTGTTCAATGCCAACTGCCGTTAAAATACGTGATAGTGCAGTCCCCACATTACCAGCGCCTACTATTCCCACTGTCGCATTATATAAATCAAGCTTTTGGGCTTTTTGCGCGTGCAGCAAAGCACTCAACACGTATTCGGCAACCGCTACGGCATTACAGCCTGCTGCACTGCTATGCATAATACCCACGCTATCTAAATGCGTTTTATCTAGATGATTTATCCCCGCCGTTGCCGTAGTAACAAACTTGAGCTTGCTAGCGCTGATCAGCAGTTCAGGGGTAACCTTGGTGGTAGAACGTAGCGCAAGAATATCTACATCGCGCAGCATTTCAGGCACAAGAGATTGCCATGCATAGGTTTCAACCTCACCTACGCTATTAAGGTAATCGGTGCCAAACGGAATGGTATCTTCAAGAAGTATTTTCATGGCGCTAAGTGTACCTTAACTTAGGCTTTTAGTAACCCAGCGCCCTTGATTTATCTTGTCGGTGATTCGTTTAATTTACGTCATTTTGATGCACGTTTGGCCGCAACATTAAAGAGACGGCCGAAGTTCATACAATCCTTTAACACGGGAACGCTTGAAGCAAACCGCTTTAGCTCACGTTTTTTGTCCACTTCATCCGTTGCGAACGTGGTATTGGACAACGTTAACTTTAAATAGTTACTTGTCGTAACCAGGGAAACGGCGTTCAACGCGTCGTTTAATACCCGGCCATGCTAACGAACCACCAGCCTGCCGGGTGACTTGATCGGCTTGTGTACGAATGCCATCTAGAATTGCCGAATGAATTGGAATAAGCGGTTTGCCTGTGGCCTGCGCTTTTAACTGAATTTCACAGGCGCGCTGCATAATAAACATAAACAAGAAAGCATCGGGAATATTGTCTGCACAGGTTAAAAGCCCGTGATTGCGCAAAATCATAAATTGGGTATCGCCAAGGTCGCGAACCAATCGCACTTTTTCTTCTGGGTTTAGCGCCACGCCTTCGTAGGCATGATAGGAAAGCGACGCCAGCGGAAAAAGCGACTGTTGCGAGTATGGCTGCAACCCTTCTTCTAAAATGGATACCGCCACACCTTCTGCTGTGTGCAAATGCAAGACACATTTTGCATCGTCTCTAGCCTCATGAACAGCGCTATGAATAGTAAAACCTGCTGGGTTAATGTCGTACTCACTTTCCATTACCTTGTTACCGTGAAGATCAACTTTAACCAAGCTTGATGCAGTAACTTCATCAAACATTAAACCGTAAGGATTGATCAAGAAATGATGATCAGGCCCAGGAACACGGGCAGAAATATGGGTGAAAATAAGGTCGTCCCAACCATACATAGCAACTGCGCGATAACATGCGGCAAGGTCAACACGGGTTTGCCATTCTTCACTGCTAACTTTCGACTTTACTGAATCTGTCATAGCTTTACTCTTTTAACGTACAAATTAATTTCATTTGAGGCGGGAGCCCTAGGTGGAAGGCTCGATACCTTGAACGTTTCAATGAAACTTCCACTTACTTTCTCTTACCACCTACATTACGCGCAGTAATTGCTATACACTGTCGGATATACGACATTGTAAGAAATTTGTTAAATGGAAAAATTTAAACCTGTTCTCGCTAGCTCTACTTGGTTTGGCGCGCTCCCACCCTATTTGCAGGAAGCCATGTTCGACAAGATGCGCCTAAAACACCTAAAAGCAGGGCAGCAACTTCATGCCAAAGGTGAAGACGGTGTCGGTTTTTACGGCGTATGCGAAGGCCGTTTAAGAGTTGTCACTGTGGGCGTGGATGGTCGCGAAATGCTATTTGCGCTATTGGGCCCGGCACCTGGTTTGGTGAAATATCGATGTTTGACGACCTCCCTCGTACTCACGACAACTTCTGCGAGACAAATTGCACGGTGGCGATTATTCAAAAGAACGCGTTTAAAGCACTGCTTGAGCAATATCCTGAACTCTACCCGCATTTTACTCGCCTTTTATGCACGCGAGTGCGCAGCGCTTTTCAGTTTATTGACTCAAGCGCAGGGCTTAGCCTTAAGCACCAGCTGGTAAAACGGCTTTTAATGCTTACCACCAGTTACGGTCAGCATTTGCCCAAACACAACGCGATTACACTTACGCTTTCGCAAGAGTCTTTAGCGCAAATGATAAATAGCAGTAGGCAAACGGTGAACCAGTTATTAGGTGAACTTCAACAAGAAGGTTTGGTAAAACGGCATTACGGGAAAATCACTATTCCCGAGCCAGATACCTTGTTTAGTCGTTATCAGTTTATTTAACTTGACGCTTCCGCCACATTACTGGGTCTTTCCTTCGTATTTCAATCACATAGATGTATAGAGTATTTCATCTGTTGATGAAGTACCCTAATGACGAAAATGCCGTCATCGACTTTTTTATAGAAGACCATGTGCCTATGAACTGGCAGTTGAAAGTAATTCTTTCTGATATCCTCTGCTGAAGTACCGATACTAGGTTTTTCCGCCAGAATGACTAGAGCTTCGTGTAGGGGAACAAGATAGGCTTCAGCTTGAGTTACGCCATGAATATTGGCTGAATAATCGTAAATCCCGGAGATAACTTCCTCTGCTTTATTGGAGAGGGTATATTTATTCATTCTGAGGCTCGAGTTTTCTTAACTTGAATAATATCTAAAACATTCTTATCACTTTTCCCACTCAATTCACCTTCTATGAGAGCTAAGCTAATTGCCTCTCGCTCACTCTGATTGCGACGCACTAAATCGCGAATATAATCACTAGCATTAGCAAATTTGCCAGTTTTTACTTGTTCATCAATCCACGTACGCATTTCGTCAGGAAGCGACACATTTAAAGTTGCCATTGTCTATTTCCGAATGTCCACCATTTGCAAATTATGGCAAACATTGACAAAGATTGCCGATTGAGTAATGAAAGTTGGTTTAACCGATAGCTCTGCATATTCTGGCTGATCATGAACACCCATTCTGGCCGATGGTGAACACTAATTCTGGCGCATCGTGAACACCTATTCTGGTCTGATGGTGAACAGTTTTGCCCTGACGCCAGAATCACTGTTCACGAACCAGAATAGATTTCCCGCATTGATATTTTTGACTGCTAACCTGTTGCCTTTTGCTTTAGGAAACAGGGATGCCAACCAAGAGATTATTAATGCGACAACTTCGAGAAATTCTTCGCCTGAAATTGCAGGCAGATCTCAGTATCCGGCAAATCCACCGTAGTTTAAGAGTGAGTGTTGGTGCCGTTTCCAAGGTGCTTAGCAAAGCGAATGAGATGAACCTGAGCTGGCCTGACGTTAACCAGCTTGATGATGTACAACTGGCAAGTCGCTTCTATCCAGAAGCGGATACACGTCAGTCCGGGCAGTATGAGATGCCTGACTGGCGGGATGTACATCAGGAGCTTACTCATAAAGGCGTAACCAAGCACCTGTTGTGGGAAGAGTACACAGAACAATATCCCAACCGTTGTTACAGTTATCCGCAATATTGCCATCATTATCAGGTCTGGCAGAAGTTACAGCGCCGCTCGATGCGGCAGACTCACAAGGCCGGTGAAAAACTGTTTGTGGATTATGCCGGGCAAACCGTACCGATAATCAGTGCCAGTACCGGTGAAGTTCGCCAGGCGCAGGTCTTTGTTGCGGTGATGGGCGCATCTAATCACACCTTCGCGGAAAGTACCTGGACGCAGAGTCTGCCGGACTGGCTGGGTAGCCACACCAGAGCATTTAGCTTCTTCGGTGGTGTGCCGCAGTTGGTGATACCGGATAATTTAAAAAGTGGGGTGAGTAAAGCTTGCCGCTACGACCCGGATGTCACGCCAGCCTATCAGCAGTTAGCGGCTCACTATGGCTGTGCGATTGTTCCGACAAGACCTTATAAGCCGAAGGATAAAGCCAAAGCCGAAGTTGGTGTACAAGTGATAGAACGTTGGATATTAGCCCGGTTACGTCATTACACCTTCTTCTCGCTGGCAGAGTTGAATACGTGCATTGCCGCACTCCTAAAGGATGTGAATAGCCGCCCCTTCAAGCAACTCAATGGCAGCCGACAATCGTGGTTCGACAGTATCGATAAGCCATCACTCGCGCCGTTACCCAAGCTGGCTTATCAGTATACCGACATCAAAACAGTCAAGGTCAATATCGACTACCATATCCAGTATGATGCGCACCTGTACTCCGTGCCGCATCATCTGGTTGGCGAGCGAATAGATGTGCATGCCAGCAGCACCTTAATCACGCTGTACTTCCGCAACAAGGTCGTCGCCAGTCATGCCAGGCAATATCGCCATGGGATGAGTACCGTTCCTGCGCATATGCCTACCCGCCATCAGAAGCATCAAAGCTGGACGCCAGGCAGACTGATGAACTGGGCGAAGGATGTCGGGGATGAGGTACTTGCCTGGGTAAAACACCAGTTGGCTAGCAAATCACATCAGGAGCAGGCATACCGCGTGTGTCTGGGCTTGCTCAATCTCTCTCGTCAATATCCGTCACAACGACTCAATAAAGCCTGTGCAATCGCCAATCAACAGCATCTGTACCGGCTTAAACAAGTGAAAGCCATCCTGACCTCGAATCAGGACAAGCTGTATCAGCACAATCAGGACGAGTCGCCAAACCATCTGCCACAGGCTCATGAGAATATCCGCGGCCCACAGAGCTTCCACTAACTCAGGAATAGACAATGACTAACACCACCTTAATGCTGCTCAGACAGCTAAAACTCACCGGCATGGCCGATGCACTGACCATGCAACAGACACAGCCGAATAACTACGACAACTTAAGCTTCGAAGAGCGACTGCAGTTACTGGTCGATGCCGAGCATCTCGAACGCGGCCAGCGAAAACAACAGCGCCTGCTAAAGGCTGCAAAACTCAAATTACATGCTACCGCCAGAGACATTGATTACACCCATCCGCGCGGTTTAAAACAGGCACACATGGCCAGCCTGCTGCAATGTGAATGGGTGCATAAACACCAGAACTTACTGCTCACCGGGCCGTGTGGTTGCGGGAAAACGTATCTGGCCTGCGCTATGGCTCACACCGCCTGTATGAAAGGCTACAGCGTCAGGTACTACCGGTTATCCAGACTCATGCTCGAACTGAGCCAGGCAAAAGCCGATGGTACTTACAGCAAAATGCTGCAACAACTGGCGAAAATAGACATCCTCATCCTGGATGACTGGGGTCTTGAGCCACTAAAGGCTGCTCAGCGCAACGACCTGATGGAAATCATGGACGACAGGAACAACCACAGCTCAACCATTATCATCAGTCAGCTACCCACAGACCAATGGTATCAATCCATCGGTGACAACACGCTGGCTGATGCCATCCTCGACCGACTGATGCACAACGCGCACCGGATAAAACTAAAGGGAGAATCAATGCGGAAAACACGCTCAGAGTTGACTGATGGTGAACACTTAGCGTAAAAATGGGCTTCGCCCAATGCGGGAAATCTTAGGTGTTCACGATGCACCAGAATAAGCGTTCACGTTCAGCAGAATACGCAATATCTGGGTTAATTCCAACTGTTCGTTCAGTGAATATCTGTGCCTTTACTACGTCCTTTGTTTTTTTGTCGATGCTTTCTAGTCCAAGAAGAAGGGGATAATCCGGGTCTTCTTGAAATACTTGTTTTGTTGTTGTGGCGTTTATTACCCCATGCTTTTGAACATGACGTTCATAGGCCTCGTTCAAATTGTTTAATGAAGCAAGAAAACGAGGGTCATTCCCTTCTGTTTCTAATTGGGTTTGTATGTGAGTTCGACAAGCATCTCTAACAGAAATCAGGCTTATCAGACGTTTAGCTTTTACACCCGAGGTTTCCAGAGGCTCCATTACGAGCTCGTGGTCATCTAGGTCAGGATTATATTTGGACACAGCTTTGCCAAGCTTACCGTCTTTATAAACAAATGAGCCGGGTCTAACATCTTCTACTAGCTTTATTACTTCAGAGTTATCTTCGATTATCTGAATTTTAGTTTCTTTCTTCGACACATTACTTAGAGGTTGAAGGTTTTCAATCTTGGTTTGCACCTCAGCTATTAAATCACCTTCAAATTTTGATGAAAGTGATTGACCGAATTGTGTCTTCACCGAAGTTAATTCGCCTACTATCATTTCAGGGTTATCAACAAAATAACTATTTAAAGTGTGCTCGTGGAAGTGGCCATTTCTATCTTCAGCTTCAACTTGTTGAGTTTTGAGCCATGCGTTGTCGCCTTTGACCTCACCAGGGAGTCTTTTACGAAGGAAAATGATGTCTGAAGCGACATTGGTATTTGCGTACTTGGTAAAGGTGTTTGAAGGCATTCTTATGGCAGAAACTAAATCTGCTGTCTTGTAGACATGCTCTCGAGCTTTGCTTTCGACTTTGTCTAGAGTGCCGGTGGAAGTCATGAAAGCGACTAAACCGCCAGGCTTAACTTTATCAATGCTCTTAACCATGAAGTAGTCATGAATTTTATATCCATATTTGGCATAGTCAGAGTCGTAGACTGAAAAGTTTCCAAATGGGATGTTAGAGGTTACAAGGTCAAAGTAGTTGTTAGGTTGAGTAGCGTTTTCATACCCTCCAATCTTAACTATATTTTCGCCAAATAGTTGTTGAGCAATTTTACCAGTTACAGTATCTAGCTCTCTCGCAGTAAATGTTGAGTTATTTTTTAAATGAGCAGGCATTGCAGATATGAAACCACCAGTTCCGGTCGATGGATCACTTACTTCACCACCTGCGAAACCAAGCTTTTCTGCACCTAAGTGGATTTGCTCTATTAATGACGGAGGTGTGTAAAATGCAGTTAATGCCGAAGCTTTAATCGATTCATATTCTTCGCCGGTAACTAACGACATCAATTCCCGACGTTCTTTGATGTAAACGTAATTTGTAGGGTCAAACATTCCCGGCATGCCACCCCACCCAGAGTAGAGTGCTAAGGTGTTTTTTTCTTCGTGAGTAGCAAGTCGATCCTCATCTTCAATTTGCTTACTCAATTTGAGAGCTGATAAGTTTAATTCTATTCGTTTAGGTAACCCGCTTATACTATCTTCAATATCTAGTGGGAAAGAGTATTCGGCTCTTCTTCTGTTGGATAATTCTTCTGACATACCAATGATTTGGCTGTTACTTGTACGAACTGGTGGTACGCCGCTAGTTCGTTGTAATCCGTCGTCTGAGGTTGTGGATTTTCTGCTTCCACCTGCTCTATCGCTTGATTTAGTTCCTCCGACATTTTCTTGGCTTTCATTTCTATCCAATTCACCCAGGTGTTCTCCTTTTTCATCTGTGCTGTCAGAATTGGGCAGAACTTCTCCATGTACTCCATCAAGTCGTATTTCATCTGCATTTTTGCGTACTCTCTCTGTTAGTAGGTTATTTACAGCTTCTGCTACAAGGCGCTGTGCTTCTTCAATATTGGTAGCTTGAGCCAATGTGCTGCCGTCTTTGCTGTATCTAAATTCTTCTCCAATGAGCTCTAAATCATAGCCCATGAAAGATTTTACTGAACTATCAGCATAACTCTGTAATAAGACTATCGCCTTTTGAACTGCATATGCCTTATGTAAATCTGTCTCACCGTCTTTTAGTGAAACCACACTTCCCAAGGTTTTTTGTAATGGGCCGTTGAATTGCTGTTTTATATTCTGAAGTTCGTTCTCTAATTTAACGGGATCTAATCTAACAAGTTCACCTAAGTTAACAGGGGACTCTAGTCCTGAAATTCTTACTTCTTTTTCCCCAGTAAAGATTGTCTCACTTACCGCGCCAGCAGTTGGAATTTCATTTTCCCAATATAAAACCTCATCACCGTTTTCAAAAATTGGAGTTACGTCTATGACTTCTGAATATTCAGTTAATAGTTCTAACGAGGGATACTCATCACCATTCGAAGACACATACGTGTGGTTGAAACCATTTAATTTAATTTTAGCTGAAGAGGTTTCAAGGCGATTTATGTCAACGTCTGGGCTACTGAGATATTGATACTTTATGTACTCCGCCTCACTACTATCATCTTTCAGAATTTCAGCTATGGTAGACTTGTTCAAGAGAGTTATAACACTAACATCGCTGATAGTTTTAACTTCACCAACATTAACGTCCAAAATTTCGTTATCAGATATACCAGGGTGGTAGCCGAAGTTTAACCCATCCTCAATTGCCTTCTCATAGTTCATATTTAAAATAGAACTTTTCGAATTCTTAGCTGCAGAACGGAAAAACTCCGTTACTTCGTCAGCATCATCTACGTTGACATACTCTGCTAAAGCTTCAAGGTCTTCATTAGATGTATCCGTGCGTTTACCTGTTTCAATCAGTAGTGCAGCTGTCCTTGCTCTAACCGAGCGTATAAGTTCTTGGGTAATAACTTCGCGGTCATCGCTACTAACATCTGCTCCGTATACTACACTCAACTTTTTAAGATCCGGTAGGCTCAGCTTCTGTATTCTTTCAAGGCCTTTTTCATCACGTGGATTATATAAATCTACATCCATATCAAATGAAAGTGCGGCCTCTGTAGTGGCGAATTCTTCCGGTGATAATTCGAATATGTATTTGTCATATTTAGAAGAGTACAAAGCATTTTGAGCAGAAGGGTTTGAAGAAACATTACTTTTCCAAACTGGTTCAATCGTGACAACACTTCCATGGATTTCAGTTATTACACCGGCACGACCGTTAGCAATAGCCAATCTCCCAGTTTCGACATTTGCAGAACTGGTTTCTGGAACAAATGAGGCATCATCCTGTAAGCTGCTTTCGACGGATTGATCCACATCCAAATGGTTAAACAGGCCATATAAATCATTAATTGAAGAATTGACGCTTTCCACAGGTGATTCATCAGAAAGTGATTGAGTTGTTTCTGTTACATGCTCGTTGTGAGTAATTGAAATCGAGTCTACCGCCAGCAAGTCTCGAATCACTTGTTTATAGTCATCAGAAATGCCAGGTTCTAAATCATTTTTGAGCCCAGTGATTTTTTCAATTAGATCATCTTGAAGTGCATGTCTAATTCTCTCTTTCGCTACTTTTGATAGTGCACTGAAGTCATCGTCAAAGCCTTCGCTTAATAACTCTGAAAAGCCTTGTTGCTGCTCCTCTGACAAGCTATTAACATCGAGGTCGGTAACAAATTCAAAAAGCTGAAGCGATTCTTGATTTTTCTCAGATATTAAGACATCAAATAGTGGTTCAACATCAGAAAATTCATAACCTTCTGCCCTATAAGTTTCCATCAATGCAGATAAGTCGCGAATGCTAGTGGTGTTTAATGTTAACGTCTTAGCGTTATATTCGGTTGAAACAAAACCTTTTTTGGCAGCGCGAATAAGTACAGCGTTTCCTTCGTTATTCTTAAGAGCTAAATAACCTTGCGTGCCGATAAAGCTCTCAATAGGTGCTAAAGCACGTTCAAGAGCTTTGTCAGATATTGGGCTTAACCCAGCCTGTTGAACAAAATCATTATCAAGACCGCGGTTGAACCCTACCATTTTGTCGTTAACAACTGTGTAGTAAGAGATATCAAGGGGGAGTTGTATATCTGACACAGACTTGTCTTTAGTAAGTGAGTACAAATATGCATGTGAGGCATATTTAGCGTCCTCGATGCCGACAACATAGCTTTTTGAAGTGTCGCTATTCTTTAGAACTGCGCGAACCTCCGGTGATACTAAATTAATATTATGGAAGGTTTTCTCTATAGATAGTCTAGACTCATTGAGTGACCGAATTCTTTCAACATAGTTGATAGCTTTATCAATGTTATGTTCATGGCCATTAGCTATTAAATCTATGTGAGGTGGTTTAATTGAGTTGACCAGTCCAGTTAAGGATATAATTGAACTTTAGCTGGAGAAAGTAAATGGCCGGAAGAAAGCGGTATACGAAAGAATTTAAACTGGATGCTGT
>Ga0187833_10006775_pt1 | contig 10517 bp, 13 predicted proteins | sample ETNtaG_37_FD_167968 | JGI IMG/M metagenome (GOLD analysis project Ga0187833, IMG submission 167968) | Marine microbial and viral communities from oxygen minimum zone, Eastern Pacific Ocean - ETNP2014_SV_400_PacBio MetaG (Illumina Assembly) | ecosystem: Environmental > Aquatic > Marine > Hypoxic... | reverse complement strand
TAAATTATTTCTACCATTTTAACTTAAAATTGAGCGCGAGAGAATTTTCGCGCTCACTAACCCTCCAAAGTTAGCGTGAGCTCTCGCGAAAAAAACGCGAGGTGATTTTTTATGAAAGGTTTGAAACATTTTGGCCATTCTGTTGGCCAAAACTGCTTCCATTTTGTTTGGAAGCCCAAATATGCAAAAGACCCTATGAAATTCTATGGGATCCGTTGTGATGTTGAACATTTTTTGCGTGAAGTTTGCGAACGACATAAGTTTGAGATTTTTGAGCTGAATATTCAGCCCGACCATCTTCACCTCTTTTGTGATATCCCTCATACCATGGCTGTTTCCAAGGCTTTGCAATTGTTGAAAGGCTATTCTTCTTATGCCCTTCTCAAAAAGCACCCCTGGTTAAGGAAGCATTTCCGTAAAGGGCATTTTTGGAGCCCTGGAAAATTTTTCCGTTCTGTTGGGAATGTGACTGCTGAAACAATCCAGCATTACATTTCCCAAAGCCAAGATCATTGGAAGTTTTGCCAGCAAAAGAAGCTCGGCTCTTTTGCCTCTACATAGATACCCCGCACTTTAGTGCGGGGTTATTCATTTTTTTCATCTTATTGTTTTATTTACCGAATTCTTCCTCAGGTAATTTTTTTGAAATTTGTAGAACCCATAGCCTAACAACACTAGTAACACTATACCAAGAATATTTCCCATAGTTGTTGAGATTCCTAAGTTTAACAGCCATTCTTGGCCAAATCTCACCAACACCATGCTTTCTAAAGGATCCAATGCATTGAAAATATAGGTTCCTCGGTATAAAACAAACAGTATTCCAAAGAATATGAAAATGAGTCCTGCAATAAGATTAGAAGTTAGTATTTTTACTTTTCCAAACGATACATTGTTATCTTGCATCCATTTCGTCTTAGATAATTTGAAATGATCATACAACACCGCTATGAGCATCATTGGAAGGAAGAGCCCGATAGTATACAGAAAAGTTAGCAAAGCTGCATTAAAGGATCCTGAAACAGAATTTCCAATAACTAAGATAGCTGCTGAAATTGGGAAAACACAGGGAGTATATCCAATTGCATACAAAACGCCAAAAGCCAAAGTCCCCCCTACATCATTTCCCTGTTTATTTAGTTTAAAGAAAAAAGTTTTGCCTAAAAAAATGAATACAGCCCAAATTAAAAAGATAAATCCTACGAACAAAGCCATTTCAAAGCGATGAAGCCGCAAAAAACGGCCTATTCCTATCCCGCCTAAGGCAAACAGAGCAAGTGTAAAGCTAACTCCTAGTAAGAATATCCCAAAAGTTTTTGTGAGGTTTTTTCTTTCCTTAAATGCAACTGCCAAAAATGCAGGAATAATGGAGAGAACGCAGGGACTCATTAAGGCCACGATTCCCCCAATCAATACAACCAAGTAGTTCATAGCTGCAACTTGTCTGTTTTGCTCATCCAGCAGCTTGACTAGCCCAGGGGGAAGATTAGTCTGAGAAAAAACAACAGGTAATAAAACCACTAATACCAAAAATATGATTACAAATTTTTTGTTTTTCATTCTTGAGTATCGTTAACATTCAGCATCTTCTTTTCTATGGATTACTTTATCATCCTGCTCCATAGCCATATAAACACCAGTAGTGAATAGCTCAGAATCCAAAATTTCTTTTTTGTCTAGTTCTCCACCGTCATAAATGATACAGCTGCTCCCTTGCCGCACTTGAGCATTTACTATCCCTATCATATTTACAAGCCCGTAAAACACTGTATCTGTACACGTTAGGCATGACAGGCCATCAATCCGAAGCCTAAGATTATGAAATTGTCCGCTCTCTATTTCATCTTGAGATAATTCTCTTCCCTCTTCCCTGGTTTGTGTCAAGATGGATAATGCATCTAGATTAGTCAATCTGTTTGTTGATGAACTAGATGAAAACGACTGAAATAGGATCACTACTATGAGTAATACAGCCCCTGCACTGATGTAATGGCCTAATCTAAGTTTCATTCATCCCATCCCCCCCATACTCATCCCTGACATATCCGTACTTGGCAGAGCGACAACCAGATAAATAAGATAAAATGCAGTAAGAATCATAACTATTCCTGCAATTCTTTGGAGCATTACCGTGGAAGCCATGAATTTATCTGTCAAAATCTTTCTTGATCTGCTTATTAATACAGTGGCTGCTATCATGGATAATCCAAGGGCAGAAGCAAAGATTATGAAACTAATTATGCTAGTTAGAAGGTCTCCTCCAATAATTGGATAAATGATTAATGGTACCATTAAAAGCAAGGCACACATGAAGGCCTCGATGCCATAAAAAATCCCAAATAAAAACACCCCTTTTTCATGACTTCTGCTTTTTATACTGCCTTCTGATAATCTTTTTGTGTGAAGAAAGGGAAGATACTTTTTTACATTAATTGAAATATTGAATAGCAATGCTAATCCAACTAAAATTAGTATGGCTGCAGATATTTCTCGGTTAAATTTCATTAATGTCATTCCGATTATCTGGCCAAAAATGATCGTGAGTATTCCTAAAACAAGATAGAATGAAACAAGGCCTAATGCTGCAAAGCTTCCATAATACACCGCTTTTTTATTCCCAGCTTCCTTGATATTCAAATAATAAGAAAGGTATGCCGGTAAAATCCCAATTGCACACGGAGCAAAAAATGAGACAATGCCAGCAAAGAAGGCAAAGCCATAAAAAACTAAAGGGGGCAACAAGCTAATTCTTGTCACATTTGCAGCTGCATATCTCAGATACCCAAAATAACCAAACCATGATAAGATTACAAAAGATAAAAAAATCCCCAATAAAATAAAAAAATAAATAGCTCTTTTGTTTTTTTTAAGGTTAGACCCTGATTCTTCCATCTTAAGATTAACAACCACCCACCATACCAGGTAAATCATCAAGTTCTGAGATAGAAGCTGATTGTCCTCCTCCTTGGCCTGTAAATTGGGCTTGGATTCCTGCTGCACCACCATGACGAAGAGTGCTGGCATCTGATTGTCCAGTATAAACCAAGTAATCCTGTATCATCCCTTTTGGATACCATAGTCCTTTCCATCTTGTCATCTCACCAAGTATTTCTTCATCACTATACGTATCCCCATAATATCCAACAAAGAACCTTGCAATACCTTTCCAAGCATATGCATGTGCGCAACCGCATCTACTGATTGTTGTAACACTTGTTGGTCCACCACAACAATAATCACATGAAAATACTCCAGTCAATAATTCATACCTTTGTTCTTGTTCAGGTGATAATTCAACCTTTGAGCCAAATTTAGAAAACCTCGCACTTCCTGTAAGAGCAGCCCAGATTTGTTGTGACTGAATAGGTTCATCAAAAGTTACACCACCTAACAACTCAGAACCAGGTCCTTCCACAACATACCCGGGAGTTCCTGTTGGAATAATATAATTAATAGCATCTTGTGTAGGGTCTCCTGTGTTTTGTGGTTCTGGCACTTCACTAATTGTTGGCCACTCCACTAATTTTGTGGTTCTACCATCAGGATTAAGCTGTGGTCCAACAATTACTCCTCCCTCTCCAGACAACAAACTTACTCGATGTGAAGCACTTCCAAATGAGAGCCCACCCACTCCAAACATACCAGAAACACTGTTTATCTGAAACTGATTAAATAAAATAAGTAACGCAGCTATTCCTAGTGCAACCATGCTAAATTTTCCTATAGCTTTCTCACTACCTCCCTTTCTTTTGTGTGTGTTTGAACCAAACAGAAGTTCTTTGTTTTGTTCCATCCTTGATTCATGGTGTTTTTCCACATTGACATGTTCTTTTTCCTCAGATTTTGGTTTTATCATCTGTTTACCTCCAAAAATTTACTTATTTTTACTAGGTACCAGAAATCACTTCGTGATTTCTCAGTACCTCCTTCAACACCCAAACTCCCCTTCAATCGGGCAGGATTTGGATACTAGCCCTTCTTTCATCTCTCCTGGCTCAGAACCACTGATAACATAATCCCCTACATTAGTGGTATTCCATTCGTGAGGATGATTCCATAGCGTCCAAAAATATCTCCATTCATTCCACCCAACACCAAGGTGTTTTACATAGATCTCATGCTCAGCAAGCATCTTCCCTATCTTTCTGCCGGTCATGCAGGGTATGCTGTAGCAATAGATAATAATCTCTTTATCAGGATTTTCGCTTTCTAATTTTTTAAAAGAGCCCACAATCCTTTCGACATCGCCATAAGCTGACTTATCAGGCGTTTTATATGCAGGCACACTTACTGCTCCTACAACATGCTCTCTTTCATACTCTTCCTGGCTTCTCAAATCTACAAGAATAAAGCTTTCGTCCCCTTTAGTCATTGCTTTTCTTATATGATGTGGGCTGACATGCACTTCATTCTCAGTAAAATAAAAGTCCTTAACCATATCCTCTCTGCTTGGTGTATGGTTATTCAGAACCATAAAGCTAACCAACGCTCCAGACACTGCACCAAAGATTATAGCTAAGATTATATTTCTATATCTTGACTTCATATTTACTCGCCACCTATTTCACAACCACTGTTCTGGCTTAATTGCTCAAAAGACATTACCCCACTAACCCTTTTGCCATCCTGGAATTCCCATGTTGGATAACTCTCTATTTCTGCTTGTCTGCATTCCTCTGTTTGTCCAGCCCTGTTAGGCAGAGAACACTCAATATAATTTACATAATCAATTGAGTTTCCAAACATCCCTTTTTGATTTTCACAATGTGGACACCAGTATGCACCATAGAATTTAGCCCCTTGCTCTGTTAAGCATTTAGCAAAGTCATCATATCTACTAGTGCCTTTATTATTGGCTGCACATCCCGAAACTATAACTATCCCCATAACTAAGATAATCCAAAAAAGTTTTTTCATTTCAAATTTCACTAGTACCCCTCCTTTATTCATATTTAATTAGTTAAATTACAAAGGCATTCATTATTGTGGATTTCTGCCTTTGTAATTTCCTAAAAATTTTCAAATTGCCGATCAATCCACACCATTTATTGTTATTGTTAGGCAATTTGAAAATTTTTGAGATTACCCTACTGAAGGGTCAACAACCTCGCCTTTAATCAAATCTTTATAAGTCCTGCCTGCAATCTCTACCATCCTAAAAACATACATTCCATCATCTTCAACACTTCCAACTCTAACCCATGCTGCCACTAATGCAGGATACTCTTCAACATCTCCTCCAAGAATTGTTGCAGGCACCTTTTCTATCTCATACTTATCTACCAGCGCTTTTCCTTTAGAACTTGAGATATCTACTTTCTCTTCCTCATAAACAACGCCCATGCCCCTTAAAACAGGGCCATGGAAACCAGAACCATCATAACAATCCTCACAGCTTCCATCTTCAAGCATAACCATAGTAACCATGCCTTTAACCTTGCTTTCTTTAAGGCTATAATACGGTGGTTTTAATTCGCGCATTATATATGTACCATCATCTTCAACACTTCCTATGTTACTCCAGCTTTCTACAATAGTCGGATAGACTTCTATCTCTTTATCCATTATGATTGTTGGAACTTTTTCTATCTTGTATTTGCTTACAAGCCTTTTGCCTTCGGCGCTGTTAACACTGACTTCTTTCTTCTCTTTGAATTGCAGCCCTATTTCATCAAACTGGTCTATGAAGACTGTGGTGTTAAAACATTTGTCACAAGTCCTGGTAAGGTGTACAAGTGAAATCTTCCCTCTTACATCCCCTGTAGCTGCATCAACGAACGGAGGTTCTAATTTAGTAAAAACATAAGCATCCTGTTTCTCTTCGCCAATGCTCCTGAACTTGGATGTCAATGAATTGGCCTTTGCAAGCTCACCAGTCACTATTACAGTTGGAACCATCTCAATGCCATAATTATCAATAAGGGATTTAGCTTCTTTAGAAGAAAAATCCACCTCTCTCTTACTTGTAATCTCTACGCCAGTAGACTCCACAACATCAACAACTGCATCAATGTCATAACAATCTTTACATCCATTTGTAGTAATCACAACAAGTTCTACTAAAGCAGGCTTAGCAGCCTCTTTCGCCACTACAAGTTTTTCATCAAACAATGCGCTGAATGAGGATATCTGGAAGACATTATAAAGTGCAAGTATAATCAGGGCTATGCCTGCCACAGTGTACACTTTAGTATAGAATGGCTTGCTCAAAGTTTTTTTATGATGTCCATGATGCTTATGTTCTACGTGGTGTGCTTTATGTTCAGTATGTTTATGGTGCTCATGTGCTTTATGATGTTCTTTATGCTCTTCCATTTTATTATCCTCCCGCTATTTATTGTTTCAAATGAATATGATAGGTAATGCCCCTTCATAATATAATTAAATAAAAAAAATTAGGCTTATTAACAGCCCCCTACCATTGTTGGTAAGTCTTTTATGCTGCTTGGCAACGATGCAGTTTTCTTGCCGCTGTCTCCTGAAGAGGCAACAGGCGTTTTACCGCTTGAAGAGCCTACACTCAACTGTCCATCAGATACCTTTGCTTTAAGCGAATTCAGCTGAAATGCCTGGACAACCGAGATAAGCACAAGCACTGCTAATATCACAGCCACAATTGTTGTTTGTTTCATTTTCTCACCTCCAAATTTACTTATTTTTGCGAGGTGCCAGAAATTTCTAATTTCTCAGCACCTCCAAAATATATTTTAAAACTTACAGCCAGTTAATGCTGATAATCTTTGAAATGATTGAACAGTTTCATAACTTTCTCCGTCAATAACCCATGTTGGCCTTTTTCTTAAATCAGGCTTCACAACATAATCAACATATTTGAATGACTTTCCAAACATGGCCTTCTGTCCCTGGGTGTATTGGCACCAGTCTTCGCCATACATCACAACGCCTTTCTCTGTAAGGCACTTAGCAAATCCATCATACTTACCAGGTGATAATACTGCAAAAGCTATCCACGAACTTAAGATGACTAAAACAATTGCTGCCATTGCTATAACCTTTTTCTTACTTCCTTTCTTCTTCTCCTTCTCAAGCTTAAACCTTTCTTCTCTCTCTTTACTCTCTTCTTGATTATGTTTATGTACATATTGCATTCTATTTCTCCACACTATCTAAGGTAATAAAAAACAAAAAGTTTATCCGCAGCCTCCTCCTATTGGTCCAGATGGCGGTGGCGCTCCTCCTTGAGCTGAACAGCCAACTACAAAAATAACCACTAACACCAACAACAATATCCACATTAGGGTCTTCTTACTCATTTAGTTCACCTCCTAACATCCTCCTACCATTCCAGGCAGGTTATCTAATGCTGAAGTGTCTCCTCCAGCAACAGTCATACCTAGTTCAATCATATTCTTTGGAAACCATAGAGTTTTCCATCTCATAGCTTCTCTAAGAATTTCTCCGTCATTATAATCAGTATATGCTGAGAGGTATAATGCGATTGTCATTAGTGCTGGCTGGTGTTGGCACTCACACATTGGATTTCCGTTTTTGTCAGTTCCTACTGCTCCTAAACCACAACAAAACTCACACGATATCCCTACCGGTTTTGTAGCAAGATTCAAATATCTTTGCCATGCTTCTGGATTATTTTTTTGTACTTCAGCTTTTAGGCTGTTGTACATTTTTGCCGTAACTGACAATGAGCCAACAGGGTCATCAAAACTTACTCCTAAATCTTCTCCATAATCTGGTGTTCCTGTAGGAAATATGATTGCCATCGCATCATCAGCTGTTTGAATATCTTCTACTGGAAATACTGAAGCTATAGTGTGCCCAGTTGATTTTAGTTCATCTATGTTAATATTTGCAAGAACGTTAACTCCTGAAAAGCTTGACCCACTTATCTTAGGCCCCAATTTTACCATTCCAGAAAGGCTGTTTATCTGAAACTGATTAAACAGGATAACTAATCCAGCAATAATCATCAATACCATCACCTGCTTTGTAATTAATTTTCCTTTCTTATGTATTTTATGGCCCATATCATGTTCCCTAGCTCTTTCATATCCCATTTTTATACCTCTTTAAATATGATTACAAATATGTAAAAATCCCCTCAAAATACCCTTATTATTCATTTTATATATAAAGTTTATTAAATCAATCCCAAAATTAATAACTTCATCAATTTCTCCCATGTTTTTTAACATATTAACGTCTCTTTGGCAATCCCTATATTTAAAAGGGAAGAAATATTAGTGAAAAATTAGGGAAAATTTATAAATAATGGTAATTTCCACTAAATTGAGGGTGAAAAATTAGTGAAAAGTAATAAGTTATTACTAATCCTGATGGTTTCATTGGTTATAATAGGTGCAGTTATTCTAACTAACCTTATCTCATTCTCAAAGATTGGAGATCTTATTATCTTTCAATTGAAAGAAAACCAGCTTATAGAGACCGAATTTGCTGCCAACCAGATAGAAAACCACATACTCCAGGTTAAAGATGAGCTTATAACCCTTAGTAAATTCCCTGTTATGGAAACATTGGACATTGATAAATGTGAAGGCGATATGAGGGATGTTCATGAAAAAATAGAAGGCAAGATTGATTCTCTGCTAAGAGTAGACGAAGGAGGCAATATCATAGAATGCTCATCCCCGTCATTCTCAAATTATGTAGGCTTGAACATTAAAAACAAGGACTATTTTAAAATACCTAAAGAAACAAACGAGCCATTCATAGCAGGCATGGTAAGGCAAGGCACAAGCAGACAGATTATTGTTTCCACGCCGCTTTTTGAAACTACTGAATACACCCCCTACCCTAATTTTTTTGGAGACTTCAGGGGTATCTTGCTAAGCATTATTGAGGTAAACAAATTATACAATCAATATCTTCACCAGATCTATGAACCAGGCACTAATTCCTTTTTACTGATAAATCTCAATACTGAAGAAACAATCATTAAAAGCAATGATCTGGAGGATTATTCTGACGTAAAACAGTATCTTCCTGTAATAAATGATAATCTAAATACAATAGCTTCTTTTAGTGACCTTGGAAATACCATAATAACCTCTTCAGACCTAATGCTAGGCCTGGAAACATGGCGCCTTATTGTCCTGACCCCTTTAAAGAATGTAGGAAAAGAAGTAGAATCTGTCCAGAAAAGACACTTGTTCAGCCTTGGCTTTATTATCATAGTTATCCTTGCTTTATTCTATTTCTCTGCTTCATTATATAAATCCAAGGAAGAAGTTCAGCTTAAATTAGACAAAACAAAAGTAACTTTAGCAGAAAAAGGAATAAACATTGAAGTTGAAAAAGATAAGTTCAATCAGGCAGATATAGAATTGGATACAAAAAAGCTATATCTTGTAAAAGAGGATGAAGAGAATAATGCGCATGAGTTGTTCATCAGCTCTTTGAATAGGGGGTTTGCTGGTTTAGGAATCGTCAGAGATGATCCAAGAGTAATTAAAGAGAAATATAATCTGGAAAAAACCTCTTTTATCTGGCTGACAAACAACAAGATAGAAGGAATTCCTTGTGAGACACATATAGAAGAATTATTCGAATTAATCTCTGAGTTTATCAAGAAAAGCGATAAGAGCGTTATCTTACTTGACAGGTTAGACTATATATTGAGAGAGAACAACTTTGAAGATGTAATCAAGAAAATCCACGCTTTAAAAGATTTGGCATCAGCTCATGAATGCATAATTATATTCTCTGTAAATCCAGAGCTTATCGAAGAATCCCAGCTTAAAGCAATAGAATCAGAAAGCATTGATTTATACGGAAAACACCTTAGAAACAAAGTAGAATTATCTGATATTGAGATGAACATTCTTAAGTATATTAATGAAAACAACGTCACCAACAGACTAGTCTCCTATAAAGACATCACCACTAAGTTTAATATTACAAAACCAACAACAAGAGTCAAGATCAGAAAACTCCAGGACTTAGGATTACTAACAGTAGACCAAAAAGGCAGATTCAAATCCCTAAAGATAACTTCTGCAGGGAGAAGGATGATTGGTTGAATACTATTATGGGATATGTGTTTCTTATCCATCAATATATCAATATATATAGAAACATTTATATATTAGTTAGTATTTCTTAATAATATGAATGAAATAAATGGTAAATTTGAGGAATATGCAAAATTGATTAAAGCAATAGGAGATGCAAACAGGATTAAAATCTTAAACTCTTTATCAAAAAAAGAGAAGTCTGTTATGCAGATTATGCAGGATCTAAAAATCTCTCAACCGCTTATTTCCCATCATTTAAAAATTTTAAAATATGAAGGACTTGTAACTGATAGAAAAGAAGGGGTTTACGTCTATTATGGTCTGATATCTCCGGCTATCAATAGTCTTGTTAACTGCATAATCGTGTGTTGTGACCAGGTTATTAATTTTAAAGAAGGAAAAATAAAAAGAATTGAAGCAAATTGCGGGGTGTGTGAAAAATGAAATTTATGAAAGGGATGATGGATCCAATGATGGATAAGATGATTAAATCGTTTTCTAAGGAAG
>Ga0187833_10006771_pt1 | contig 10523 bp, 5 predicted proteins | sample ETNtaG_37_FD_167968 | JGI IMG/M metagenome (GOLD analysis project Ga0187833, IMG submission 167968) | Marine microbial and viral communities from oxygen minimum zone, Eastern Pacific Ocean - ETNP2014_SV_400_PacBio MetaG (Illumina Assembly) | ecosystem: Environmental > Aquatic > Marine > Hypoxic... | reverse complement strand
ACAGTACGGCGGAACCATGAATAACAAAATTGTTTTTGAAATTTTTAAAACTTTTATAAAAAATGAATTTTCTGTTTTTCGAATTAATTTTAGAGGAGTTAACAGAAGTGATGGAAAATTTGATAATGGACAAGGGGAACTATCTGATGCCGCAGCAGCTTTGGATTGGATCGAGAAAGGAAATATAGATCATTCACAATGCTGGATATCTGGGTTTTCTTTCGGTTCATTGATTGCAATGCAATTATTAATGAGAAGGCCTGAAATAAATCGATTTATTGCTGTATCTCCTCAACCTAATATTTATGATTTTTCATTTTTATCACCCTGTCCAGCAACTGGATTAATGGTATATGGAAAAAATGATGAATTAGTTCCTTTAAATAATTTTGATTCATTGAATAAAAAATTATCTACCCAAACTGGAATTAAAGTAGATTTTCAGGAAATAGAAGGGGCTAATCACTTTTTTTCAAATAAAGAGAAAGAATTATCTCTTGTATTAGATAAATATATTAAAAAAGAATCTGCTTTATATTAAAAATTTTTTGTTATTGTCCCTCCAGTACAAGGTTCGCCTACACCCGTAGTTTCAGGAAAAGAAATTGGCAACTTAAGATAAGATCTAATAGCAAGATAAGCAAAAGCTTGTGACTCGACAAAATCACCATCAATACCCAAATCATCAATTAATTTTACCGGAGAATTAATTTTTTTTTGGATATTTTTTAATAAAAATTTATTTTTTCTTCCACCTCCAGATATTATAATATCTTCATCTTCGCTAGTGCAAGTCTGTGTTAGATTACATAAAATTTCTGATGTATATTCAGTTAGTGTTGCTGCTCCATCTTCTAATGATAGCCCTCGAACAAAAGACAAATCAAAATCTTTCACATCGTAAGATTTGGGATCACGTTTATCCTGAATTTTGTGTTCAAATTTTTTCAAAGCTTGAATTAAAATATCTTTATTTATTTTTCCCAAACTTGCTATCTTGCCGTCTTTATCGTAGTTATTCTTTGAATTAATTCTTATCCATTGATCAATTAGACAGTTTCCTGGTCCAATATCATAACTACCTATGTTATCATGAACATCAATAAATGTCACATTGGCTATCCCTCCTATATTTAAAATAGTCAGAGGTAATTTTAATTTATATTTATTTTTTAGTAATTTATGAAAAATTGGTGTTAGAGGAGCTCCTTGACCACCATTCTTTAAATCATTTTGTCTAAAATTATATATAACAGTTTTTTTTGTGTATTTTGAAAGAAGATCTCCGTCACCCAATTGTTCAGAAATTTTTTCTTTGGCACTGTGAAAAATGGTTTGCCCATGAAATCCTATAAAATCGATATTTGTCTTTGATTTTCTTATGATTTCGTTAACAGCTTTAACGTGAAACAAGGTTATTTCTTTTTCAACAAATTTTAGTTCATTTTGTAATGTTTTTAAATCTTTAGAACTGGCAATCTTATCTCTAATGCTTGTTAAATCCTTATACAATTCTTTGTTATATTCAAAATATTTATTAGAAATTGATTCGTATTTAGTTGTTCCATCTGAATGGATAATCGAAGCATCCACGCCATCCATTGATGTACCACTCATTAAGCCTAGACTGTAATAACTTTTGCTCATATGTATTTTTTAATTAATTTAAATCAAGTATATTGATTCTACATTGTTTTTATAAAAATATGGAAGATTCATTCTTATCTGAATTTAAAAAAAGAAATTATTTTAATCAATGTACTAATTCTGACGAATTAGAACAATTGATGAATAAAAATAAAATTAGAGCATATATTGGATTTGATTGTACTTCTTCAAGTTTGCATGTTGGAAGTTTATTACAAATAATGTGTTTAAGACTGTTGCAAAAATACGGACATCAGCCAATTGTTTTATTGGGTGGAGGTACAACGCGTATAGGCGATCCTTCGGGTAAAGAGGAAACGAGAAAAATTTTATCTGAAAAAGTAATCGAAAAAAATATAAAAAATATCGAAAAGATTTTTAAAATTTTTTTAAAAACAAAAAATAAAAAAACAAAACCAATATTTATTAACAATTTCAAGTGGCTTGGAAAATTAAATTATATAAAATTCTTAAGAGAAATAGGAAAGCATTTCACCATTAATAAAATGTTAAGTTTTGATAGTGTTAAAATGAGATTAGAGAGAGAACAATCATTAAGTTATATGGAATTCAATTATATGATTTTACAAGCTTATGATTTTCTTGAGCTTAATAAAAACAAAAACTGTTTAATGCAAATTGGGGGATCGGATCAATGGGGAAATATTGTTAATGGAGTAGAGTTAATTAAAAGACATTCCAATAAACAAGTTTTTGGACTAACAACCCCTCTCATCACTCTAGCTTCGGGTTCAAAAATGGGTAAAACGGAAAAAGGAGCTGTATGGCTAGATAAAAAACTTTTGTCCGCATATTACTACTGGCAATTTTGGAGAAATATTGATGACAGAGATGTATTAAGGTTTCTTCAAATGTTCACAGATTTGTCACTAGAAAGAATAGAAGAACTAAAAAATAAAAATATTAATAAATTAAAAATAACATTAGCAAATGAAGCCACCTCAATGTTACACGGTAAAGTTGCCGCCGTAAAAGCTGAACAAACAGCCAAGAACACTTTCGAAAAAAAATCTGTTGGAACTGATTTGCCAACATTAGTTCTTAAAAAAAAACAAGTAATTAATGGTATAAATATAATTGACCTTGTTACATCTGCTAATTTATCAAATTCTAAAAGCGAGGTTAGAAGAATGATTATAAATAAAGGGATAAAAATTAACAACGAAACTATTGAAAGCGATAAATTCAGTATTTCATTAAATAATTTCAGTCAAGAAAATTTCCTCAAACTTTCACACGGTAAAAAGCACCATATGATAATTAAAATTGTCTGAATTATTGATTCTCATTTTTTTTTTTTATATCTTTAATTTTTTTTAATGTTCTTGTAATAAAACGCGGCGTTAAAGTTTTAATTGGATTCACTGTGGTTTTAATATCTTTTGGTGGGCCCTTCATTTTAAAACTAACTCCAAAAACACCCTCGCCAACTTTGTTTCCAATTAAAATCTTCCCAACCACAGGTATCCAACCGATCACTTTATTGACTGTTCTTGCAGGAACCAAAGTTCCTCTTAGACTGATTAATTCTTTTTTTACTATATACCCCTCCATTAATAAGGATATAGCTGGACCAATTGCATAAAATTCCTCAATATTAATTAGGTTTTCTTCAGCTTTTTTTGAATTAAAATCCATTTCTAGTTCACTAAACCTAATACCCTCACCAGTTAAAGTATCAGCAATTCCCTGTAATGAGGCCAATGTAAGAAGTTGTGTCAATGCTGGTACTTTTGAAACTTTAAAATTTGAAATTTTTAAATTTGAATTTGAATCTTTGTCGTCATAAATAGATTCATAAGCCAATGTTCCACCTTTAAATCCTTTTATAAATTTGTAGGTACTGATAAATGGTTCTGCTCTATCAGAATATAATTGAAATATTTTTGTTTTGCCATTACCTGATGGAGACATTGAAATATCTAGAAATTTATTTTCAGAAAATTCCCCCTTGGCAGTAAATTTTACATGTTTTCCTTTTTTAATATTTGAAATCATTGAAAATTTAAATAAATTGATTTCTTTATCAGTGATTACTTCTTTAAAGTTAGCCATTAATTCACCATTAAATTTTCTACTTAATGACCTTCTTTTATCTTCTTTATTAAGAGATATTAGTAAAGATCTTGCATCATATATTTCACCTTGAATTTTTATTTTTTTATCCTTTGTCAGTTTAAAATCATTATTTACTAAGTCGTCATGAGTGGTTCGAACGATTAACTCTTTTAAATTATTCACCTGAGTTTTTTTATTGAACTCTATATCTTTTATTAAAATCAAGTTATTAGATTCTTTAAATTCAATAACTTCAAAATTATATCCTTCGTTCTTTTTACGACTTCCTTTAAATCTCAAACTGGCTTGATCATTAGCTTCTTTTTTATAGTTAAGGTTTAGTAATTTAATAATTGAAGAGTTAATATTTATTTTTACATCAAAGTCTGTATTATTTTTTTTCTTATCAAAAATTACTTTTGATTGAAAATTTTCATATTCATTTGCTAAATTAATCAAACCTTTTAATTCAATGTCCTGCTTATTACTATCTAACGAAAATTTAATTTCCGAATCTGCAATTTGAAACGAATCATTATAATTAGTAAATATTTCTTTTAATTTTGAAGTATCTATTTTATGCTGTATATTCAACAAATGAATCTTTCCATTTCCATCGATTTTTAAATTTTTTATCTTTATATATTTTTCCAATTGAAAACTTAATGAACTTTTTAGATCAAAAGAAATTTCAGATTTATCCACCTTGGCTTCGAGAAGATTAATTTGAAACAATTCAAGAGTATTTTGAATATTTTTTAAATTTGCTCTTGAGATTAAATTTGCTTTTACATTTAAATTTTTATTTTCTTTGTTAATCTCAAATTCACTATTTGCTAAATCAATATCATTAATGTTTCCTTTTACTATGTAAAAACTATAATTATTATTGAATAGTTCAAATTTCGCATTAACCTTGTTTATATTAAATTTCTTAAGTATTTTTGCGTCAAAATTAAATACTAAACCTGTAATTTTGTAATCATCTTTAATTTTGCCTGCGGTGTCGAAATTGACTTTTAATTTTCCTTCTATTTGCCCTTTGTTAAAAATTTCTTTTGCAATAAATAAAAAAGGTGATGGTTTAACTTGATTTGCTAATTCAATGAGTTGTTTTATATCTGTTTTCGCTAATCCAACTTCTCCGTGTTGTAATGCAAATTCATTCTTTAAAAAGGATTTAATAGATATATTTAAATTTAATTTACTTAGATCGGTTGATGTATTATTAAAATTAATTTTTGGTTTTGTAACTTTGACTTTCAATTCTAATTTTTTTAAATTTAGTAAAATATTTATTTTTTGAAATTCTAAATCAAGGTTTGGATTAATGGTTTTAACTTTGTTTTGGATAGTTGCGTTAAAATTATCTGTTTCCAGTCCATAAAATGATAAATAAAATAAAGTAAAAACTGTAATAAATACCAGTATTAAAAATATTCTTATAGTCCACTTAATCATTTACTTGTTTTTTCCTTTTGATCTAAATAAAGAATTTTCAAGAAACTCGTCGATGTCACCGTTTAATACACTATCAGGATTTGTGCTTTCATAATTATTTCTTAAATCTTTTACCAATCGATAAGGTTGTAATACATAAGATCTTATTTGGTGACCCCAACCTATGTCCGTTTTACTATTTTCCAAACTCTTTACATTCTCATCTTTTTTTTTTAATTCATGCTCGTATAATCGAGCTTTTAGCATATTAAAACAAGTTTCCTTATTTTTGTGTTGAGATCTCTCGTTTTGGCACTGCACTACTATTTTAGTTGGAATATGAGTAATTCTTACTGCGCTGTCTGTTGTGTTTACATGTTGTCCGCCGGCACCACTGGAGCGATATGTATCAATTCTTAAATCTTTTTCTTGAATATCAATTTTAATACTATCATCCACTACGGGATAAACCCAAATACTAGCAAAACTTGTATGTCTTCTCGCACCAGAATCGAAAGGGGAGATCCTAACCAATCTATGTATTCCTGATTCAGATTTAAGCCAGCCATAAACGTAGGATCCACAAATTTTGATAGTACTTGACTTTATTCCTGCTTCATCTCCCCTATGTTCACTTATTATTTCTAATTTATAATTTTTTTTATCAGCCCATTTCATGTACATACGTCTAAGCATTGCTGCCCAGTCTTGGCTCTCAGTGCCACCGGCTCCAGCATGAATTTCTAAATAGCTATCAAAACTATCATTTTCATTAGACAAAAAACATTTTGCTTCTATTAATTTTACTTCGGACAACAATAAACTTAAATTTTTTTCACACTCATCGATAACTTCTTTGTTATTCTCTGTAGAAGCTAACTGATATAGCTCCAACAAATTTTCAACTTCTTTTTGTGATTGTAAATAATTATTCAAAATATCTTCAAAAAATTTTTTTTCTTTGATATTTTTTTGAGCTGAGTTTTTATTTTTCCAAAAATTTTTCTCTAATGATTTTTTTTCAAAAAGTAGTACTCTTTCCCTAATATTGTTTGCCTCAAAGATACCCCTTAATATTAAGGTTTATTTTTTTAATTTTTTCAATATTTTGATTAAAATCGATGCCACTCATAATTTTTAGTAAAATCTTATTATTTCTTTAGTTTCCATTTTTGAATTATTGAATATCAAATTATTATAATTATTTTCAATATCAGCTTCATTTATATTTTTTTCTTTAAAGGATTCATATATAGAATTTTTTGAATTAAAACCAACTTTTTGACCTGTGGTTGGATCGACAACCATCATTACGATACCATCTGGAACCTTAAAGGGCGTTGCATCTTGTTTGGAAATGCTATTAAGGATAAATTTTTTAAAAATTGGCATAGCTGTTTTTCCCCCTGTTTCATATCTCCCTAATGAACTAGGTTCATCAAAACCAACATAAACCCCAACAACAAGTTTTGAAGTAAATCCAATAAACCATGTATCTGTATTATTGTTTGTTGTTCCGGTTTTTCCAGCTAAATTTAAATTTAAATGTTTCAATTTTCTTCCTGTTCCTCGCTGAACTACGCCCTCAAGCATAGATATCATTTGATATGCTGTTTCAGGACTGATTATCTGTTCAAAATTATCTTCAATTTTAGGCATTTGATCGCTTAAGTATGATATTTGTTCACATTTGTCACATTTTCTTTTATCGGCATTGTAAATTGTTCTGCCTCTTCTATCTTGAATTCTATCAATCATAATAGGAATTATTTTTTTTCCCCCATTTACAAAGGTACTGTAGGCAGATGTCAATTTTAACAATGTGGTTTCGGCCGTTCCTAAAGAAATAGAAAGTAATTCTTCTGGATTGTTATAAATATTTAGCTTCTTCGTTATATCGGTAATTTTACCTAAACCCACATCTAAGGCTATTCTTACTGTCATTAAGTTTCTAGACTTTTCTAATCCAGCTCTTAAAGTAGATGGTCCATAAAACTTTTTTCCATAATTTTCAGGTTTCCATAACTTTAAATCTATGCCTTGTTTCATAACCATGGGGGCATCTAAAACTAAAGTAGACGGAGTATATCCGCTTTCTAAAGCCAGTGCATAAACAAAAGGTTTAAAAGCTGATCCTGGTTGTCTAAACGCTTGTGTAGCTCTATTAAATTCGCTCAAATTATAGCTAAATCCACCAACCAATGATAAAACTCTTCCTGTAAATGGATCCATTGCAACAATTGCACCATTGACTTTAGGTAATTGCTTTAACTCCCATTTATTTTTTTTAATTTTCTTAACATAAATTATATCGCCTAATTTAAAGAGTTTTTTTAAGCTTTTCTTGGTCCAATTTATTGTTTCAAAATTTATCTTTCCAATTTCTTTGTCTTCAGTTTCAATATCAACAATAAATTCTCCCATTTTAATAACTTTAGCAACTTTCCAATTAAGACTTTCTTCGAGTTTTAAATTTAATACTGAACTAAACCAATTTAAATCATTTTTTCTATTTGCCAATACTCCCCTCCATCCATGTCTACGATCATAAAGTTCAAGACCTTCCCTTAAAGCTTTTACTGCTTGAACTTGATAGATTGGGTCTAAAGGAGTTCTTATCGAAAGGCCTCCTTTGTATAATTTGTCATATCCATATTTATCGTTTAAAATTTTTCTGATTTCCTCCGAATAATAATTTGTTTCTTCTATAAGTTTAACCTCTCTAGATTTAAGATTAATATCTTTTTTTAGTAGTTCATTATATTGATCAATTGAAATATATTGATTTTTATACAAATTTTTTAAAACAATATTTCTTCTTTTTTTTGCTAATTTTTTAAATTTAAATGGATTATATCTACTTGGCGCCTTAGGAAGTGAAGCCAATAATGCTGCCTCTTCATATTTCAGCTTATTTATAGGTTTATCAAAGTACTCCAAACTTGCAGCCGCTATACCATACGCGCCCTGTCCAAGATATATTTGATTTAAGTATAATTCCATTATTCTTTCTTTCGATAAAGCTCTTTCAATTCTGAATGCCAAAATCGCTTCTTTAAATTTTCTCTTAAAAGTTATTTCATTTGAAAGTAAAAAATTTTTTGCTACTTGTTGCGTTATCGTGGATGCACCTTCCAATCTTTTAGATTTTAGATAGTTTTTAAAATTATTAATTATGGCTCTTGTAATTCCCTTGGCATCAATACCAGGATGTAAAAAAAAATTTTTATCTTCTGCCGAAAGAAAAGAGTTAATAACATTTTTTGGAATCGCTTCAAAAGGTACGAATAGTCTTTTTTGGAGGGCAAATTCAACAATAAGTTGGCCATCGCCTGCATGTACTCTGCTTGAAACCGGTGGTTCGTAATTTAATAGAAACTTATAATTTGGTAAATCGTTTGAAAAAACCCATAATATTAAGAATATCGTCACAAATAATACGAGAAACGTTGATAAAATAATAATCAATATTTTTTTAATAAACCCAGGCATTCTAAATTTAATAAAATAAATTTGACATTCTTTAGGCAAAAAAGCACTAATTTAGAGCTTTTGAAACTAAGTTATAGAATTTACTCAATAAATATTATATAGAATAATAGAAAAACGGGATTCAAAAAAATGAGAAAATGATCAAGATTATATTTATAAAATTATGGAAAGAAATTTATATATTGATGCGTCGCATCAAAGTGAAACTAGAGTTGTTCTTAAGTCAGAAGAAAATATCGAAGATTATGAGTATGAAAGCAAAAAAAATATACTCGTTAGAAGCAATATCTATTTAGGAAAAGTTAGTAGAGTAGAACCTTCTTTACAAGCAGCATTTGTTGATATTGGTAGAGAACGTCATGGTTTTTTGGCGTTTAATGACATTCAGCCAGATTATTATCAAATACCACGAGGAGATATCCAGGATCTAAAACAAAAAGAAGAAGAATTAAGAGAAAAGTTAAAAGAGGAAAGTAAAAAACTCGAGGAGAACAATTCTCAATCAACACTTGATGAAGGTTTTCGTAATAATAAAAATGGATTTAATAATACCGATGTAATTAACGCCAAGGAACTAAACCCAGCTAATATTGAATTAAATCCTATTAAAAAAGAAATAGATAGCAATATTAATGAGATCGCAAATACAGAAAAAAAATTTAAAAAACCGAGACAAAGTTTTGGTTCAAAAAAATATAAAATTCAAGAAGTTATAAAGCCAAATCAAATTATATTAGTTCAGGTTTTAAAAGATGAAAGAGGAAAAAAGGGTGCTGCTTTAAGCACATTTATTTCTTTGGCTGGAAAGTACACTATATTGATGCCCAACACACCTAAAGGTGGTGGAATCTCTAGAAAAATTTTTGATCCGATTAATAGAAAAAAAATTAGAAACGTTCTCAATGAGTTAAAAATTCCAAAAGAAATGGGTTTAATTATCAGAACTGCCGGGGCTAACAAAACTAAAAACGAAATAAGCTATGATTTAGAAAATTTAATTAAAATTTGGGAAGAAGTAAAAAAAAGAGCGATGAATTCTTTGGCTCCAGCTTTAGCGCTAGAAGAAGGCGATGTTATTAAAAGAACAATCAGAGATATTTATAATGAAAAAATGAAAGATATAATTGTAGAAGGAAATGAAGGTTATCAAAAAGCTAAAAAATTTATGAAACAAATTATGCCAAAAAGTGTCAAACGAGTGAAAAAATATAGAGGGAAAATCCCTTTATTTCATAAGGAAGGAATTGAAAAAAAGTTAAATCAAATCTTTGAACCAATAATAAAACTGAAATCTGGGGGATATATAGTAATTCATCCAACAGAGGCGTTGATTTCTATCGATATTAATTCTGGAAAATCTACAAGAGAAATTGATGTAGAAAGAACAGCCTTGTCAACAAACTTAGAGGCTGCAGATGAAATAGCAAGACAAATTAAGGTTAGAGATTTAGCTGGACTAATAATTATAGATTTTATCGATATGTTCAATTTTAATAACAGAAGAATGATTGAAAAAAGATTGAGAGATAATTTTAAAAATGATCGCGCAAGAATTCAACTTGAAAGAATAAGTAATTTTGGTCTATTAGAAATGTCCAGGCAAAGATTAAGAGAAAGCTCAGTGCAATGGGATATTATACTAACGCTGGACTCTTTTTCTTTAAAAATACTCAAATTAGCTGAAGAGCAAGCACTCTCTAACAAAGTCAAAAATGTCAATATCAAAGTTGCCGAAAAGGTAAGCAAAACTATCAAAGAACAATTTGATGATGAACTTTCATATTGTAAAAAGAAACATAATCTACAAATAAATTTTATTAATGATAATTCATTAATAATTCCTGAATATAAAATTGAACTATTAA
>Ga0187833_10006770_pt1 | contig 10525 bp, 9 predicted proteins | sample ETNtaG_37_FD_167968 | JGI IMG/M metagenome (GOLD analysis project Ga0187833, IMG submission 167968) | Marine microbial and viral communities from oxygen minimum zone, Eastern Pacific Ocean - ETNP2014_SV_400_PacBio MetaG (Illumina Assembly) | ecosystem: Environmental > Aquatic > Marine > Hypoxic... | reverse complement strand
GATGTCAACGGCGACGGCTTCGACGAAGTGATTATCGGCGCCTATGGCGCCGCCACCAGCGACGCCGGCGAGGGCTACGTGGTGTTCGGCAAGGCCTCGGGGTGGGCTCGAGCCTGGATCTCTCGGCGCTCGATGGCAGCACCGGCTTCCGCCTCGACGCCGTCAGCACATGGGATCGCTTGGGCCGCGCGGTATCTGAGGCCGGCGACGTCAACGGCGACGGCATCGACGATTTGCTCATCGGGGCCTGGGGCGGCAGCACCGGCTACGCCGGCGAGAGCTTTGTGGTGTTCGGCAAGGCCTCGGGCTGGGCTGCCAGCCTCGATCTCTCGACGCTCGACGGCACCACCGGTTTCCGCCTCGACGGCGTCGCCGCGGCGGATTACTCGGGCAAGGCGGTGGGCGCCGCCGGCGACGTCAACGGCGACGGCTTCGATGACATCCTCATCGGGGCCTACAAAGCCGCCAGCGCCGCCGGCCACAGCTACGTGGTCTTCGGCCAGGCCTCGGGCTGGGCCGCCAGCCTCGACCTCTCGGACCTGGACGGCACCACCGGCTTCCGCATCGACGGCATCGACGGATCGGATAGATCGGGCCGCTCGGTGTCGGGGGCCGGCGACGTCAACGGCGACGGCATCGCCGATCTCATCGTCGGGGCCTGGGGCGCCAGTCCCAGCGGCAGCGCTTCCGGCGAGAGCTACGTGGTGTTCGGCAAGACTTCGGCCTGGGCCGCCAGCCTCGACCTCTCGACACTGGACGGCAGCACCGGCTTCCGCCTCGACGGCATCGACGCAGCGGATGACGCCGGCCGCTCGGTGTCGGCCGCCGGCGATGTCAATGGCGACGGCTTCGACGACCTCATGGTGGGGGCCTGGGGTGGCGATCCCGACGGCAACGCCGCCGCCGGCGAAAGCTACGTCGTCTTCGGCGGCGATTTCACGCACTCGGTGACCCATCTCGGCAGCAGCGCCGCCGATACCCTGACCGGCACCTCGGGCGCCAACGTCATGGTCGGCGGCCTGGGCGGCGACAGCTTGAACGGCGCCGGTGGTGCCGACGTGCTGCGGGGCGGCGCCGGCGACGATAATCTCACCATCGCCGACCTCAGCTTCCAGCGCCTCGACGGCGGCTCGGGCAGCGACACGCTGACGTTCGGCGGCTCGGGCCAGAGCCTCGATTTGACCACCACCTCGAACCTCAAGATCACCAGCATCGAGACCATCGACATCTCGGGCTCGGGCGCCAACACGCTGACGCTCGAGCTCGGCGACGTGCTCGACATTTCGGAAAGCGTCATCAGCGGCAAGACCCGCTTGCTGGTCGACGGCGGCGCCGACGACACGGTCACGGCGACCGACTCCTGGACCTCGGGCGGCACCACCACGGTGAGTGGCAACGATTACAATGTCTACACCTCGGGCAACGCCCAACTGCTGATCGACACCGACATCGGCACCCAGACGATACCTGTGCCTTAGAGCATTTCAAGTTTGATAAGACGCTCCCGGGTCCAGGCCGAGGCGCAGCGCCTCGACCACGACCTCGGCCAGGTCGCGGCGGCGTCGCGCAGCCCGAGATCCAGCCCCTGGCCGGCGATCGGGTGCAGGCCGTGGGCGGCATCGCCGACCAGGGCCAGCCGCCGGCCGACGTAGCTCTGCGCCAGATGCAGCCCCAAAGGATAGCTCCAGCGCCCGCCGGCGAGTTCGACGGGCCCCAGGACATCGCTCTCGGGCGGCAAAGCCTTCATGGTGAGAGATCTGGGTGCTCTTCGAGGACTGTCCAGGGCCAACCGCAGAGTAAGTTGCATAAAATTTAGGCAGTACCAAGTAAGTGATGAAAAAATAGGCAAAAAAGGACGTCGGAAAAATTCACTCCACCCCCGATCTAATCTATTTTTCCCCTATCTTCAACCACTTAGCCAGAAATACCGAATTCGGCACGGGATTTGTATTGCACAGACTGCCTGCGCCTGCCGGCCTTGCCGGAGGGCACTCAAAGCAAAGGAATTAGACATGAAACTGGTGATGGCGGTGATCAAGCCGCACAAACTCGACGAGGTGCGCGAGGCTCTGACCGAGCTCGGCGTGGCCGGTCTGACGGTCTCCGAGGTCCAGGGTTACGGCCGCCAGAAAGGCCACACCGAGATCTACCGGGGCGCCGAGTACACCGTCAACTTCGTGCCCAAGGTCAAGATCGAGGTGGCGGTCGCGGCGGACCTGCACGAACGCGTCGTCGAGACCATCAAGGAAAGCGCCGGCACCGGCCAGATCGGTGACGGCAAGATTTTTGTTTTTGAGCTCGCCTCGGTGGTGCGCATCCGCACCGGCGAGAGCGACGCCGCAGCGCTTTAGGAGGGTCATATGAAAGCCAATTTTCCCCGTCTGGCACTTGCCGCCACCATTCTGGCCCTCTTGCTGGCCAGCCCGGCCCAGGCCGCCGAGGACGCGCTGAGCAGCGGCGACACGGCCTGGATGCTGACCGCCACGGCGCTGGTGCTGCTGATGACCATCCCCGGCGTGGCACTCTTCTATGGCGGCATGGTGCGGCGCAAGAACGTGCTCTCGACGGTGATGCAGAGCTTTGCCGTGACCTGCCTGATGACGCTGATCTGGATGCTGCTGGGCTACAGCCTGGCCTTTGCTCCCGGCAATGCCTGGATCGGCGGCCTGGACAAGATCTTCCTGCGTGGTCTGACCGTCGAGGGTCTCAGCGGCACCATTCCGGAATCGGTCTTCATGACCTTCCAGATGACCTTCGCCATCATCACCCCGGCCCTGATCACCGGCGCCGTCGCCGAGCGCATGAAGTTCTCGGCGCTGCTGTGGTTCACCGGGCTGTGGTCGATCGTGGTCTATGCCCCCATCACCTACTGGGTCTGGGGCGGCGGTTTTCTTGGCGCCGCCGGGGTCTTGGATTTTGCCGGCGGCACGGTGGTCCACATCAACTCGGGCGTCGCCGCCCTGGTGGCGGCGCTGGTGCTGGGCCCGCGCCTGGGCTACGGGCGCGAAAACCTGTCGCCGCACAACGTGGTGCTGACGGTGATCGGCGCGTCGCTCTTGTGGGTCGGCTGGTTCGGCTTCAACGCCGGCTCGGCCCTGGCCGCCAACGGCGGCGCCGGCATGGCCATGGCCGTGACCCAGATCGCCGCCGCCGCCGCCGCGCTGGCCTGGATGACGGCCGAATGGCTGGGACCGCAGAAAAAACCCAGCGTGCTGGGTATTGCTTCCGGCGCCATCGCCGGACTGGTCGCCATCACCCCGGCCTCGGGCTTCGTCGACCCCATGGGGGCACTGTTCATCGGCATCGCCGCCGGCCTGGTCTGCTACTTCGGCGCCACCTGGCTCAAGCACCGGCTGGGCTATGACGACGCCCTCGACGTCTTTGCCGTGCATGGCCTGGGCGGCATCGCGGGGGCGCTCTTGACCGGGGTCTTCGCGGTCGAGGCCATCGGCGGCACGGCCGGCGCGCTGGAGGGCAACGTCGGCCAGATCGCCACCCAGGCCTTGGGCATCGTCGCCACCATCGCCTGGTCGGCCGTGGCCTCGTTCGTGCTGCTTAAAGTCATCGACCTGGTGCTCGGCCTGCGGGTTGACGAGGACGGCGAGCGCGAAGGCCTGGACATTCGCCTGCACGGCGAAAGCGTGTCGTAGCGGGCGACAAATTCCAACCCAGGGCGCCACCGCTCGGGCGGTGGCGCCCTTTCTTTTGCCCGAACTCGAACAATATGGCGTAACTCCTTGTTAACCTGGCATTTACTACAATCAGTGCTACTTGCCAAATAGGTCTCCAGGCCATAGGCTTGTTTATGCTTTGTACTCAAGCGGTTAGATACGAAGAAAAATGCTGAACCCGCGCCTCGACATTCTCGGCCCCGGGCCCTTCCAGCGCCTGGCGGCGCTGCTCGAGGGGCTGGCGCCGGCGCCCGGGCTCGAGCCCCTGAACATGGCGCTGGGCGAGCCCCAGCGGCCCTATCCCGACTTCGTCGGCGAGATCATCCATGCCAAGCGCCAGCTCTACGGCCGCTACCCGCCGCAAAAGGCCAGCCCCGAGTTGCGCCGGGCCAACGTCACCTGGCTGGAGAAGCGCTACGGCCTGGCGCCCGGCCGGCTCGACCCCGAACGCCACGTGGTGCCGGTGCATGGCACGCGCGAGGGCCTTTTCACCATGGCGCTGACGGTGGTGCCGCCGCGCGTGCGCGGGCGCAAACCGGCCGTGCTGATGCCCAATCCCTTTTATCATTGCTATGCCGGGGCGGCGATCAGCGCCGGCGCCGACCCGATATTCGTGCCGGCCGTGCGCGAGACCGGTTTTCTGCCCGATTTCCACGCCCTCGACGAGGAGACCCTGGCCCGCACGGCGCTTTGTTATCTTTGCTCGCCGGCCAATCCCCAGGGCGCCATCGCCGACCGGGGTTATCTGGAACGCCTGATCGCCCTGGCCCGGGAGCGCGATTTCGTGCTGCTGGTCGACGAATGCTACGCCGAGATCTACGACCGCCAGCCGCCGCCCGGTGCCCTGGAAGTGGCGCTGGCGGATGCTGGCGGGGGCAGCCTGGACAACGTCGTGGTCTTTCACTCACTGTCCAAGCGCTCCTCCGTGCCCGGGCTGCGCTCGGGCTTCGCGGCCGGCGATGCGGCCATCCTGGAACGTTTTTTCCGGCTGCGCACCTACGGCGGTCCCTTCATGGCGCTGCCGGCCGACGCCGCGGCGACGGCGCTGTGGCTCGACGAGGATCACGTTGCACCGACCCGCGATTACTACCGCGGATTGTTCGACCTGGCCCAGAAGCACCTCGGCGGCCACCCCGGATTCCGCCGCCCGGAAGGCGGTTTCTTCCTCTGGCTCGAGGTCGGCGACAGCGTCTCGACGGCGACGGCGCTGTGGCGGCGCGCCGCCGTGCGCAGCCTGCCCGGCGCCTACCTCGGCCGCCAGGGCGCCGCCGGCAATCCCGGCCTGGGCTATCTGCGCCTGGCCCTGGTGCACCCGCCGGAAATCACCGACCAAGCGCTACGCCGCATCGCCCAGGCGCTTTAGAGCGCAACCGCGGGAGATCATCATGTCGCAAGCCCAGCCAATTCCCTCGCCGCAAACCCCTGCCCTGGGCGGCCGGCCGACGCTGCTGCCGGCCGGCATGGCCGATTTCCTGCGCCGGCGCGCCCTGGAAGTTCTGGGGCTGGGCCTGATTGTGCTGGCGCTGCTGCTGGCCTTGGCCCTGGTCAGCTACGATGGCGCCGATCCCAGTTGGAACAACGCGAGCTCAGCCCAGGCGCGCAATTGGCTGGGCTCGGCCGGGGCCCACCTGGCAGATCTTTTGCTGCAAACCCTGGGTCTGGCCGCGGCTTTGATCTCGCTGGCCCTGGTGACCTGGGGCTGGCGGCTGCTGTGGCGGCGCGCCCTGCCCTGGTACGCCCTCAACCTGGCACTGCTACCGGCCAGCCTGTTCGCCAGCGCCGCCGTGCTGGCCGCCGTGGCGCTGCCGGCCGGCTGGCCCCTGGTCGGCGGCCTGGGTGGCTGGCTGGGCGACATGGGGCTCGGCCTGGCCGCTCGGGCGGCGCTCGAGCTGGGCCTGACGTCGCCCTGGTTGCCGGCGCCCTGGTTGGCGGCGCTGCTGTTCGCCCTGGTGGCGCTGCCGGCGCTTTATTTCACGCTCGGCCTGGGACTCGCCGAATGGCGTCGCCTAGGCCTGGGCGGATGGCGCGGCGTGATCGTCGCCTGGCGCCTGAGCACGGCGCTCAACAACCTCGGCGGCTGGCTCGAACGCCGCCTCGAGGCCCGGCGCCAGCACAGCAAACGGCTGCGCCGCGAGCCCACCTTGGGGGCCACGGATGAGGACGTGGAAGCGACTGAGGCGCGACCGACGCCGGGTCCGGCGGAGCTGCGCAAGCGCGTTGCCAAGAGCCGCAAGACCCGGGCCGGCAAACGCGAGGAGGCCGAACGCCAGGAAACCCTCGACCTGGGCCCGGTCGGCGATTATCAACTGCCGGCGCTGGGGCTGCTCAAGCAGCCGTCCAGGACGCGCCAGGCGGCGCTCAACGACGAGGCCCTGGAAAAAAACGCCCGCATGCTCGAGGCGGTGCTGCGCGATTTCGGCGTCAAGGGCGAGATCACCGAGGTCCGACCGGGACCGGTGGTGACGCTTTACGAGCTCGAACCCGGGCCTTCGATGCGCACTTCGCGGGTGATCGGCCTGGCCGACGACATTGCGCGTTCGATGAGCGCCCTTTCGGCCCGCATCGCCGTCATCGCGGGCAAGAACGCCATCGGCATCGAGCTGCCCAACGCCGACACCGAAACCGTCTACTTGCGCCAGCTGTTGGCTTCCGAGGACTACGAGAACACGGTGGCGGAATTGACGCTGGCGCTCGGCAAGGACATCTCGGGCCGGCCGGTGGTCGCCGACCTCACCCGCATGCCGCACCTGCTGGTCGCCGGCACCACCGGTTCCGGCAAGTCGGTGGGCGTCAATTCGATGATTCTGTCGCTCTTGTACCGGCTCTCGCCGGAAAAGTGCAAGCTGATCCTGATCGACCCCAAGATGCTCGAGCTTTCGGTCTACGACGACATTCCCCACCTGCTCACCCCGGTGGTCACCGAGCCGGGCAAGGCGGTGGTGGCGCTGAAATGGACGGTGCGCGAGATGGAGGACCGCTACCGCGCCATGTCGCAGTTGGGCGTGCGCAACATCTCGGGCTACAACAAGCGCCTGGAAGAGGCGCAGCAAAAGGGCGAGAACCTCAAGCGCACGGTGCAGACCGGCTTCGATGCCGATACCGGCGAGCCGGTTTTCGAGGATCAGGAGCTCGATCTCCGCCCGCTGCCCTACATCGTCGTCGTGGTCGACGAGATGGCCGATCTCATGCTGGTCGCCGGCAAGGACATCGAGACCGCCATCCAGCGCCTCTCGCAGATGGCCCGGGCCGCCGGCATCCACCTCATCATGGCCACCCAGCGCCCTTCGGTCGACGTCATCACCGGCACCATCAAGGCCAACTTCCCCACCCGCATCAGCTTCCAGGTAACCTCGAAGATCGACAGCCGCACCATCCTCGGCGAGCAGGGCGCAGAGCAGCTGCTGGGCTCGGGCGACATGCTCTACATGATGGGCGGCGGCCGCATCCAGCGCGTCCACGGCCCCTTCGTCAGCGACCGCGAGGTCGAGGGCATCGTCAAATTCCTCAAGAAACAAGGCCGGCCGCACTACCTGGAGGCGGTGACCGAGGAGCCCGAGCCGCTGCCCGGCGTGGCCGAAGCTGACGCCGGCGGCGGCGACGAGCTCTACGACCAGGCCGTGGCCCTGATCTGCCGCGAGGGCAAGGCTTCGACCAGCTTCGTCCAGCGCCATTTGCAGATCGGCTACAACCGCGCCGCCCGCATCATCGAGCGCATGGAAAGCGAAGGCGTCATCAGCGCCGCCAACCGGGTGGGCAAACGCGAGGTGCTGGCCCGCGACATCGATGCGCTAGAATAGCGCCATGTTCATGGTTCGCCGCCTGACCGGGCTCGCCCCGGTCCTCGTTGCCGCCTGCCTGCTGCTGGCTGCCGCCAACGCCGTCGCCTTCACTCCCGATGCCGAGCAACAGGCCGAGATCGGCCGCGTCGAGCGCTACCTCAACGGCATCGTCACGCTTAGGGCCCGCTTTTCCCAGATCGCCCCCGACGGCGAGGTTGCCGAGGGCACCTTTTACCTGCGCCGGCCCGGCCGCCTGCGCTTCGAATACGACCCGCCCTACCCGGTGCTGGTGGTGGCCGACGGGGTCTGGCTGATTTACCACGACCGGGAGTTGGGCCAAGTCAACCGCTGGCCGGTCTATGCCACGCCGCTGGGCGTGCTGGTGGCCGAACAGATCCGCCTCGACGGCGACGTGCGCGTCAGCAACATGGTGCGCCAGCCCGGCGTGCTGGAGCTCACCCTGGTGCAAAAGGACAAGCCCGGCCAGGGCTCGCTGACCCTGATCTTCAGCGACCGGCCGCTGGAGCTGCGCCAGTGGTGGGTGGTCGACGCCCAGGGCGAAATCACGGCCGTGGCGCTGACTTCGGTGGAGAAGGACCTCGAGTTCGATCCCAAGCTTTTCTTCTTCAGCGATCCCAAGCCATTCAACGCCGACGAGAATCGCTGATGGCAGCGGTGCCTCCGGCGCAGGGCAAGATCGTCGGCATCTCGGGCTGCGTGCGCCAGATCCGCGACCACACCTACCACGCCGCCAACCACCGCTACGTCCATGCCGTGGCCGAGGTGACGGGGGCCACGCCGCTGCTGATCCCGCCGCTGGGCAGCAGCCTCGACATCGCCGACCTGGTACCGCGCCTCGACGGCCTAGTGCTGACCGGCAGCGCTTCCAACGTTATGCCCCAGCACTACGGCGGCCCGCCCAGCCGGCCCGACACGAACCACGACGCGGCCCGCGACGCCACCATCCTGCCGCTGATCGCCGCCGCCCTCGAGGCGGCGCTGCCACTGTTCGCCATCTGCCGCGGCTTCCAGGAGCTCAACGTGGCCTGTGGCGGCACCCTGCATCAGCACCTCGAAGAGGTGGTCGGGCACCGGGACCACCTAACCGACCGCGAACAACCGCTGGAGGAGCGCTTCGCCCCAAGCCACGAGGTGGCGCTGGTGCCCGACGGCCAACTCGCCGGCCTACTCGGGCGGCCCCGCCTCGAGGTCAACTCAGCCCATGCCCAGGGTGTCGACCGGCTGGGTCCCGGCCTCGAGCTGGAAGCCACGGCCGAGGACGGCACCGCCGAAGCGGCCCGGGTGCGCGACGCCCGGGCATTTGCGCTGGGCGTCCAGTGGCACCCGGAGTTTCTCACCCACATCCCCGAACAGCGGGCGCTATTTGCCGCCTTCGGCGAGGCCGTGGCGACGCGGGGCTGAGCCGGAAAGGCAAGCGCCCACCAGGGTTGCCAAAGCGAACGGTTTCGCCAAGTCCGCTCTCTCCCCGACTGCGATAGTGGCGGCCACCGACTCTTGCTTCGCTTAGCAGCCGGGAGCAGACCAGCCCCAGGTCTCTCTGCTGCGCTGGAGCTGTCTTGACTTGCGCTGGATCGTTTCTAACTCCAATTCGTGAGGCGCGGCCCCGTGCCGGCCGAGCCGCGGCCAGGGGCAGTGCGATGCCAGACCCCGACGGCGCCCCACAACGACTGGATGCGGTCATCTGTGGGATGCTGATCGGCAACCATAGGGACAACCATATGGCCAGCGCCAAGATCTCCAGCCAATTTGCTTCCGTGTTGTTGCCTGACGGCAAACCGATGATGACCAGCGCCTGGGCCAGTGCCATTCGATCCGGCGACAAGATCACAGAGGCCCCCGACTACCCGGACCTCGACGGCCTGAAGTTCATGCTCGTGGTGCCCAACGACTACTACCGCAAAAAGTTGATGAATCTGGGGCCGGGCGACATCGCCACGACGCTGCGGCGCTGCAACGTCGATGTCAGGATGACCGACTGCAGCATCTACGGCTACGATGACATCGAGCTTGCCAAGATATTCATTCAAAGCGGCGCCAAGGTGTTCGGCATCGGGGCCCTCTACCCGATGTTCCGCGAGGTCGAACGCATCTGCAACATCATCCGGGCCGTGGTTCCCAATGCCACTATCATCCTGGGGGGCTCGATGCCGAGCCCCATTCCCGAGTTTGCGCTGCGCAAGACGGGCGCCGATATCGTCACCGTCGGCGAGGCCGAATTGACGATGATCGCCTTGATGAAGGTCTTCGCCGGCAAGATGAACATCGAGGACGTCCAAGGCATCTGTTACCTGCGGGACGGTGAGTTCTTCGACAACGGCAAGCCCATACTTCCGCGCCAGGTCACCAAGACCGAGGTCGGCTGGCCCGACCGCGAGGTTTATCCGCTGGAAAAGTACATCACCTGCAACAAGTTCTACCCCTTCGATCAAAACGCCCGCATGCTGACGCTGGTCACCGGCCGCGGCTGCCCCTATGCCTGCAACTTCTGCTATCGCTCCAGCGCCTACCGCATTCGGCCGGCCACAGACATCCTGGATGAGTTGGAATACCTGATCGAGCGCTATCGGCTCGACGGCTTTTACATCGTCGACGACTTGGTCATGCTCAGCGAACGCAAGATCCGGGATTTTTACGAGGGCATCCTGGATCGCGGCCTCGAGGTGCAATACAACTGCACCGGACGGGTCAACACGGTGACGCCGGAAATCCTGAAGTTGCTGCGCGAGTCGGGATGCGTCTCCATCTACTACGGCTTCGAATCGGGAAATCAGACCGTGCTCGAGACGATGTCGAAGAAGACCAACCTAGCAGGCTGCTGAAAAACTCGGTGGTGATGGCTCCAATGCATTTGGGCTAGCGTGGCGACTTCGTCGCCGCCCCCTCTCTCTCCCCGGCTACGATAACGAAAAAACACCCCCTCCCTGCCCTCCCCCATCGAGGGGGAGGGAAAAAATACGAAATAACAGTATCTTACACTCCCTCCCCCCTTGTGGGGGAGATTCCATGGGTTGGTGAGCGTGCTTCCGTTAGGTTTGGATTTCCAACAACCCCAAA
>Ga0187833_10006769_pt1 | contig 10526 bp, 10 predicted proteins | sample ETNtaG_37_FD_167968 | JGI IMG/M metagenome (GOLD analysis project Ga0187833, IMG submission 167968) | Marine microbial and viral communities from oxygen minimum zone, Eastern Pacific Ocean - ETNP2014_SV_400_PacBio MetaG (Illumina Assembly) | ecosystem: Environmental > Aquatic > Marine > Hypoxic... | reverse complement strand
TCAAGGACATTTGTTTCAAGAAGCTGTAGAAGAACTAGTACGGGCACAAGTGATTAATGGGAATCCTGATGGTACATATCGCCCTAATGACAATGTAAACCGTGCTGCAATGCTAAAGATGCTATACAAGGCAAAGGGTAAAGTGCCAGATCCATTAAGCGTACGTTGTTTCCCAGATGTGCAGATCGGTAGTTGGTACGAACCATACGTTTGCGATGCTGCAGCAAGAAAATACGTAAAGGGATATGCATCGGGGCAGTTCCACCCAGACGATCCAGTAAATCGTGTCGAAGCACTCAAGATGATAATGATGGTGTTTGATATTCCTACAGAAGTAATAACAGACGACAACAGAGAAATTGTTAACTTTGCAGATGTATCCTTATCTGCGTGGTACACCTCGTACCTTCTTACTGCATACAACACGCAGATATTACCTATTCCAGGACAAGATGGTGCGCACTTTGGGCCAGACAAGGTTTTGACAAGAGGTGAAGCTGCTGCGTACATCTTTAATGCGTTGCACGCAGATTTGAATGCTGCAAGAAACAGAGTGCAGCAAAGTAGTGAAAGTAGTTCAGCAGTTTCTACTTCATATAGCAGCCAAACAGCAGACCCAACATCATCACAAGTAAGTGTTGCGGATGATGGTTCGGTAACTGGTGTCATGGATGAGTCTCTTCCGTTTAATCGCAGTGGAAAATTTGTCGATAAACAATCGGTGTCATACAAGTTTGAAGTCACCAGTGCGAAAACAGTGGATATAGAAGCAAGCTTACAATCCGGTCAGCCTGGCAAGATTACCTGTCGTCTATATCTTCTATCTGAGTCTGGTTTCTCCGATGAGTACTTCCTAGGATACGAAGAAGGAGACAAGTGTTACATCAATGCAACACTGAATCCAGGAACATATCAAGTACAAGTACAGCCATCCCTAAAAGATACAACATTTATCGTAGATGCATCAGAAGGAACAGGTGATGGAAATAATGGATTCAGAAATGCACGTTCAATAGCTGCTAATGCAGAACGTACAGATGTACTAGGAGCTTCCGATCTAGAAGACTGGTATACCTTCTCCTTAACATCCGAGCAAAGATTGAATGTAGAAGTAACAAACCCTACAGAGTTGCGTTGTATTGTTTACGCTATGAGTGATGTAGATTTGGCCAGTTTCTCAGGCCCTCAGTGTAATCAGAGCTACTTATACCCAGAAGGCACGTATTACATTGCTATCGGTAGAAAAGCTCCATTGTCTGCACAGCAGACATATACGATAAAGTTGGATAAATAAGAAATAGGAGTTAGCATATATGTATGAATTGGATGCGAAACTTTTTTTGAACACTTTGGCGATCCTCAACTGATCCGTTATTTTACGAAGAGCTGCGTAGAAAGCCGTCTGGATATAGTTGGAAGTACTTTTTTACATTAAATGGATTATTGGCATTGGCACTTGTAATTCCTATTACTGTGGCGATAGTCGTGTTTGATTTTCATGGATTTGCAACAGATAGAATTTCGGAAATTTCAAGTATCTATCCAGAAGAACTTGTTCTAACACTCGAAGACGGAGAGTTGAGTATCAATCAACCCTTGCCATATCGCATAGAGTTTCCAAGTGAATGGAAAGAATTTATGGAAATGAATAAAGATCTAGAGATAGAAGACATAAATGTAGAAAGCTTAGAAGGATATGACCTTATTATGTTTGCTAGAGATAGTGACATTGATGCTAGTGATCTTTCGGTGTACAAATCCATCATTATCGCAGGAGAGACAAAGTTATATGTTTATAATCCGGATGAGTATGAAATCAATATTATACCTTACGATGATTTTGAAATAGACTTTGTTCTAACACATGAAGAAGTATCTGAGGGGTTTGCAATAGCTCAAGAAGTAGCTTTGGAGTATTGGGTATTTCAAAAATGGTTCTATGTTCCATTGCTTGCACTAATGTTTTTTGGTGGTATCTACAGTGCATTTATTATCGGAAGATTGGTGCAGATATTCTTCTTCGCACTCGTGGCATGGATCATTTGCCTAGTGGCATTTTCTAAGAAGGGCATGAAATATTGGGAGACATACCGCTTGAGCTTCCATTCACTTACACCAGTTGTTGTTCTTATGGCAGTATTGTCTCTAATCGAATATAGCGAATGGGATAGTCTGTTCTCCTTTGGTATCTATCTTATTTGGACTATCGTAGTTATTTCAAAGCTTCCTAATAGAGCGAAGAAAGTGAAATAAAGAGAGGATATACTATATATTAACGGTATAATTCGTACGTATGGATACGCCTTCTTCTATCCCAGAGGCCCTAGAAGCCATTCGCTTAGGCGAAATGATTATTGTTGTTGATGATGAGCAACGTGAGAACGAGGGAGATTTGGTTGTAGCTGCGCAGCATATGACGACAGAAAAAATGGCGTTCTTCATTCGTCATACTGGTGGAGTAGTGTGCTTATCTTTGCATAATGAAATCGCAGATAAGTTAGAACTTCCACCGATGGTTGCACGTAATACTTCTTCACGAGGAACTCCATTTACCGTAAGCATAGAAGCAGCAGAAAATGTTACGACAGGAATTTCTGCACAAGATCGTGCGATAACTATTGCTGCTGCAATAAATCCAGTTGCTACTCCATCAGACCTCAGTCGCCCTGGACATGTGTTTCCGTTACGCGCAGAAGATGGTGGAGTTTTGATACGTGCAGGACATACAGAAGCGTCAGTAGACCTTTGTAAACTTGCAGGTGTACAAAAAGGTGCAGTAATCAGTGAGCTAATGCACGAAAATGGAACAATGATGCGTCTTCCGGACTTGAAAGAGTTTGCAACTACGCACAATATTCCTTTGGTGTCTATTGCAGATCTCATTGCTTACCGGCGTAAAAATGAAACATTCATTCGCAAAGAAGCGCAGTCAAAACTTGAAACAAAAACAGGTGACTGGACAATGTGTGTTTATAAAGAAACAGTTCACAACTCCGAACACGTTGCACTAATAAAAGGAAACATAGAACCATTAACACCAACACTTGTAAGAGTTCATAGTGAATGTCTCACTGGTGATGCATTCGGTTCGCTTCATTGTGATTGTGGTGATCAATTGGATACGGCAATGCAACAGATAGAAGAGCAAGGATCTGGTGTAGTGGTGTACATGCGACAAGAAGGTCGTGGCATTGGTCTTACAAACAAAGTACGTGCATATAACCTACAGGAACAAGGGCTTGATACCGTAGAGGCGAATGAGGAATTAGGATTTCCTATGGATCTGAGATCTTATGGTATCGGTGCACAAATTTTAAAAGATTGTGGAGTTGGACATATGTTGTTGATGACAAACAATCCAAAAAAAGTTGTAGGTCTCGAAGGATACGGTTTGCATGTTATCGAACAAGTGCCGTTGCAAACAAAAATAAAAAGTGAAAAACAAAAAAAATATTTGCAAACAAAAAAAGAAAAAATGGGACACACGTTGTAGCAAAAAATTGTGTGTAACAAACGTGGTTCATGTTCGTTTTAATTGTCCCAAAGAAAACGAAGAAAAAACGCAAAAAGTTTATAAAAGATGTAATTTCAATTATTCGTGAATAGAATGCCCAAAAAGTTGAACACATTTTTTGGTTTTTTCAGTGTTTTTTTCTACACAAAAATGTGTGGAGTTTTTCTCTGTTTCTAAACAAAAAAAGAAGTTTGATACAAAAAGTCGTTTTTACACAAAAACATAAAATAATTTTTACGCTTTACGAAAGAACTTCACGAAAAATATTAACCACGTAACATGTAGTACAATCCTTCTTATTTATTACCCATCCGTGCTATGCCTGCTCGCAAAAGAAAAGCGACCAAAAAGCGCAAGCCAGCAAAACGCAAGACAGCTAAGCGTAAGCCAGCCCGAAAGGCTGTGAAGCGCAAGACAGCTACAAAGCGTAAGCCAGCAAAACGCAAGACAGCTAAGCGTAAGCCAGCCAAGCGTAAGACTACGAAGCGCAAGGCGGTAAAGCGCAAGACAGCTACAAAGCGTAAGCCAGCGAAGCGCAAGACAGCTGCAAAGCGTAAGCCAGCCAAGCGTAAGACTACAAAGCGCAAGACTGTGAAGCGCAAGACGGCTACAAAGCGTAAGCCAGCAAAGCGTAAAGCTGCAAAGCGTAAGCCAGCAAAGCGTAAGCCAGCCCGAAAGGCTGCAAAGCGCAAGACGGCTACAAAGCGTAAGCCAGCCAAGCGTCGTAAGACAGCTCGAAAGCGCCGATAGTTTCGCTACAAGATCTTGTTGCGTAATCAAGCACCCGCCCGAGGCAACTCAGGTGGGTGTTTTTGAATGCGTGATTGGTACCCGCGGAGGGACTCGAACCCCCAACCCTCGGTTCCGAAGACCGATGCTCTATCCAATTGAGCCACGCGGGCACATCTTTATTATATCGCTTTTTGTTGCTGGAATCTTCTAGTTTCTTTTGGATTTCTTCTGTGGGTATTTGAGTTTATACTGCTCTCATGAGCTTAAGCGACGACAAAGACGAGATATCTACTTCTAGAAAGAGATTTGATCGTGCAGACAAAGGAAAAAGGGAAGCGTTTGAGAAAAAGGTAAAAGAGAAAGTTGGAATGAAGAAACAAAACGATATGAATAAAGTGGATCTCAAATCGGATATGGATTTGCAAAAATTAAAAAATCAAGTTGCAGGAAAAAGTGATGAAGAAACAAAGCGCAAAAAAGAAGCAGAGGAAAAAGCGAAGGAGCGCAGTACAACTCCAAAAACAAAATCACTTAAAGAACAAGAAGAAGCTCAGATGGAAACTGCACATGAAAATATTGATATTGATACATTAGTACAGAGAGAAGAGGCACAGGAAGAGGTAACCGATGAAGAGACAACTGCAGAATCAGGGTAAAAGAGGATAGTGGATAGTGGAAAGTGGAAAATGTATACTTTAGCTCATGAAAGTCTTATGTATCTGGTTATTTGTTTTGTGCATGTTTCTGGCACCAATGACTACACGTGCAGAGCTTAGTGATGTGGAAGGATATCCGTTTAATAGTTCGATATATCTTTTAGAGGCGCGCGGCATTATCAATGGATATCCTGACGGATCTTTTCGTCCTTATAAGGCAATAAATCGTGCAGAGTTTTTAAAGTTACTTATACTTTCTGTATACGGTGACCAAGCGTATCAAGGTGGAAGTGAAAGGTGCTTTTCAGACTTTATGGGAAATTATCAGTGGTATTGGGCGTATGCGTGTACGGCAAAACTTCTTGGAATAATTCATGGGCATCCAGATGGAACATTTCGCGGTGAAGACACTATTATTCTCGCAGAAGCTCTAAAAATGAGCTTTGAGGCGTGGAAAGTAACTCTTGGACGTGATGATCCAAACAAACCTTGGTATCAGCGTTACATGGATGCAGCGGCACCTCGTGGAATCTTTCGTAGATTTCCTTTCACACCAGATTATCAATTAACACGTGGCGAAATGGCATTACTTCTTACGATGATAGGAGAACCTATTGCGACACTGAGTGGAGATCCTCCAGATCCAGAAGGAACAAACCTCGTTCCAGTAAAATTTCCTCCAACAAATATTGCTGTATGCGGAAATAATTTCATAGAAGGAACAGAACAATGTGATGATGGGAATCTGCTTGATGGAGATGGATGTAGCAAGCTTTGCATACTTGTTTCAGAACCTGTTCGACACGGTGCATTGCGCATAGAGCAGCAGACTATTTCGAGTAACGCACAAGCTTCGGGAAATCTTGATGTTCCAGTGTTCGCCTTGAGTGCCATTGCAGGAAGACAGGATATCTACATCACAACACTAAAGTTTAAAAGTACGGTTGGTGCATTGGAATTTGCCGAGAACTACCGTTTGATTATAGATCGCGATGGAGATGGGGAAGTAGAAACACTATTTGGACGTGCGGTAGCTCAAGGAGAAACACTAACATTTGCGAACCTTAACATCCTTGTAAAAAATGGAGCGTATATAAGAATAGAACTCTGGGCCGATATAGATACATCACAGTCGGCAAGTACACTTGCTATTGGCTTTGATACTTCGCAACCAGACTTTGTAGAAGGAGTAGATAAAACAGATGGAGAAGATGTAACAGGTATAAAGTTAAATGATGACGATTGCACACTGGATTCCATTTGTTGGATTACTGTTATTACAGATGATGATCAAACTGTTACGATTCGCACACAAGGAAATTTGTTTGTATCGGAAGACACGATTCCACTTGGTAGCAGGCAGATTATTGCAAGCACGCAAACACCATCATTGATGTTGTTAAAATTCCGTTCTGATGCAGAAGATGTCAAAGTAAAAGAGTTAGCGATAGAAGGAGTACCAAGTAGCGTAGACCATCTTCTTTTGTTTGAATCTGGAAGTCCAACATCATTTGCAACAGCGAGGCTTGTAAATTGTGGCAGTGTTGTAACAGGAAGGTTTTGTAGTGACGAAGAATTTATCGTTCCACAAAATGGAGAGAAGGGGATAACCGTAAAGGCAGTATTAAAGTCTGATGACACTGGAGCTGTTTCCGGTCAGTCCGTTACGCTTTCTGTGAGTGCGGTAACATCTGGTACGGTAGCAGTCGATGCCGAAGGTTTTTATTCAGGACAACAGATTGATCAAAATAATGGTGATGCTTCTGGGGATGGAGAGATTTTTATCGGAACAGAATCTGTAGCAAGCAATAGCTTAATTACTGCAGCGACGCATTCTGTAGTACTTGCAAAAATTGTAGATATTACCAATAGCAATACAGATCCTGATGACTCTGTAATTAGTGCTGGTGCGATGACGTTTGGGCAGTTTGCTTTTCGTGCTGCAGATCATGAGAATTCATCAGGAGGATATAATACTGTAGAAATTTCTAAGCTTGTCTTTACGGTAAGTGCCGTAAACATGGAATTTACTTCAGGATCTTTCTATATTTTTAATACGCAAAACTCTTCCATAATATCTGCATGCACAGAAAGTGCTACAACAGGAACGATTACGCTTACGTGTGACAACTTAGACAGTGGTGCGATTTCTTCTTCTATTTCTAGAGGGGACACACTTAATCTCTCGTTGCATGGCACTGTGGCCAGTGCACAAGTTTCTCCAGGAGTTAGTATATTACAGGTGAGTCTTCAAAACCTTAGTAACCCAAGTATTACAGGTACGATAGATTGGACAGACGGAGAGACCAGCTTTGGATGGGTAGACATAGGAAAAACCAATGTTAAGTCTACGAGCTATCGGTTGAATTAATGGCTGGGGCGGAGGGATTCGAACCCCCGATGACGGGACCAGAACCCGTTGCCTTACCGCTTGGCTACGCCCCAATATCTGCATCAGATTATAGGGGTCGTAGCCTCGAATCCAAGTAAATTTAGCTTTTCAATTAATATTATCGATCGTATTCATCTGGGAGGAGGCGAAATCCTTGTATTCCATTAGTAATCATATCAACTTTTCCATTGAATTTATTACTTCTTCCAACTGCGTCAATGAGTGCAGATCTCGCTGCTACTGTAATTCTGGTGCGATTCATCCCACTTGGGAAGTGTGAACTCATAAGTTCTAATATTCTCTTTCGTACCCTTTGTTCACTTGGTAGATTCTCTGTTGCAAGTTGCTCTACAAGTGCAGTTGCTGAATTCGGGTTTTCTATAATGGTTAACGTAAATCAATGAATAAAAAATGTATACAATCAATCGGTTTCTGGCATCTCATCATGTGGCCAGATGTACGGCTTAACATCTTTTTTTGTAGAAGCTTGAACCTGTTTAACAGGGATGGGGTCAATATTTTGTTCTACAGTTACTCCAGTTTCTCGTAAGCGTGATACTTCATCTGGGCCGTAGCGCCCGCGCTCATCATTTATTGTATTCATCGTAATAATGGGAAAATATAAATAGAAAAAACTCACCGCCTCGTGGAAAGGTGGCTCGTATTTGTAATCAGATCAGATTATGCACGCAGCCGCCCTTCCGCCGTAAGGAGAAGGAGAGAAAGTCCCTTTAGGAGCTTTTGGCTAAACATAACTGTGCGAAGTATAATCGATGCTATTTTGAAGTCAACATTTTCTCGGAAAGCAGTCTAAAAAGATCATCATGCTTCTTCCGTAATGCAGCAATTTGTTCCACGGTAAATTCAGGTTGTTCATCCTGTTTTTTTGGATCGTACTCTAGAACGGGTGGAGGATGATTGCAGGTAAACTCAATCTTCACTCTATCAGGAATCTCCACATCTTGAACCCTAGTAGTGAGCCCCAAATCAGCTGTGATATTTCGCAAATTATTACAACCATTTACAACATTTAACATTGTCTGTGCTTCGGGATTTGGGCGAATTTCTACATCAACGTCGACAATAGTTATTGTTTGCTCTTGTGGTTCTATTACAGGTTTTGGATGAGCAAGTTGGAAGACGGCATTATCAAACTCTTCTGCAGAAATATGTGCATCACCCAAGGTAGTTTTAATATCGAAGCCAGAGCCATCCTTAGATACTATAATATCTTTCGTGCCATTCTCTATAGTGTAATCCGTATTTGGGATGCCGCAGTCTGGAGTATAGCTACTGTAATCAATAATGAGATGTGACATATTATAATCCTTTCCATTTATCTCCCATTGCAAAGAGGTTTTTATAGTCACATACACTTTTTCGTATCCATACTCTTTGCCTAGCGCACGTTTTAAATCTTTTCCTACAATAGATTCTCCTGGAGTAAGCTCATCGTCAAGATCTATTTGTTGCAATACCCCCAAAAGAACTGCATTGCTTGCAGCAGCAGAAGCGACAAGAGAAAAACTCATAAACGAACGTCGACTTATTTGGTGCTGCGATTTTGGTTTTTGTGTTTCGGGAAGAAGAGATTCTTTACGCATTAGATACATCGTATCTCTTTTGATTGTGTTTACGCAATGAGCTTTTTAAGACCCAAGTTGTTTAGATCTTAGAGCCATCAAATGCATGCACAGTCACTTCACTATCAGAAGTAATAGTACCCGCAACTTTGGCTTGTATTCCGGCTGACTGCAGAAGCTCCAATGAAGCATCAGCATCATTCGCAGAAACAATTACGAGCATACCGTTTCCCATGTTCCATGTGCGGTAGGCTTCTTCAATTTCTACTGATCCAAGAGTGATTAAATCTTTGATAGCGTCATGAGGTTCGAAAAGATCAGAAAGTACTGCACCGCATCCAGATTTTTTGAGTGTACGTCTGAGGTTTTCTGCAATTCCTCCGCCAGTAATATGAGATATTCCTTTTACATCCACTTTCGCTGCTTCGTCATGTCTTCCAATAAGAGAAAGCACTGCTTTGTGATACACCACACTTGGTGTTAACAGTATTTCCCCCCAGCTTACATCGTCTTTCCATTCTACTGTGTGCCAATCTTCTCCATGTGCATCGCTGAGAACCTTACGAATCAAACTAAATCCATTACTGCGAGCAACTGCAGATTGCAGAGCAATCACGACATTCCCTTCGGCAACGTTTGCAGTATCAATTACACGGTCTTTGGCGACGACTCCCACAGAAGTAGCATTCCATACTGGAGAGCACACTCCACTTGGCACTTCGGCAATCTCCCCGCCGGGAATCACGATATTTTGCTCGATACAAGCTGCAGATAATCCTTTCATAAGTTGATCGATTTGATCTCTATCGACCGCAGGAACATCGAGAGTGTTACTAACAGAAATTACTTCTGCACCTACGCATATCGCATCATCCACCACCATAGCGAGAAGGTCGTATCCTAGAGTATCAAGTTTGCCAACTTTTAGACCCAGCTCCATTTTGGAGCCTGTTCCATCATCATTCTGTACGAGGAAGAAATCACCCATATCCATTAGTCCTGCAAATCCGCCCTCTTCTGTAACGGGTGCTCCAATTTTCCCAGCTCTACCTGGAAACGTTTTTTTGGCATGCCCATAGGCAATAAGAGAGGCTTCGTTGCCTGCTTCGATATCAACACCAGAGTCTTTATAAGTAGTCATGATTTGATTATAGGGTTAGGGCTAGGGTTAGGGCTAGGAATTTCTCGTAGATTGGTTACACTATCTGCATGATCAGAGTAATCCTTGCCATTGTTGTTGCAGCCAATTTCTATGCTGCATTTGTCTTTTTTATAACTCCAGAGATTATGGGCGAGTGGTATTCATTACGTCCAATAGATAATACTCACAGATTCCTCACGATGGTTGTAGGAGCATTTCTCTCGGTATTTGGCTTGGGTGCACTATTGGCATTCTTTAAGCCTGTGAAGTATTGGAGCATTATTATCATGCTTCTTTTGATGCACTTTATGATCTTTTTGGTCAGTGTCATTGTTCTAGCTCGTGGCCAGATGCAATGGCAAACCCTCCTTCCAGAGATTATATATTTCCTCGTTATTTCTACAGCATTGGTGCGGTGGTTCCCTGTAAAGAAGAAACCAGAACCGCCAAAGCCAACAGAAGTAAAAGCAGAGATCGTAGAAGAGCCGCAAGAGTACAGGAGTAGAGC
>Ga0187833_10006768_pt1 | contig 10527 bp, 9 predicted proteins | sample ETNtaG_37_FD_167968 | JGI IMG/M metagenome (GOLD analysis project Ga0187833, IMG submission 167968) | Marine microbial and viral communities from oxygen minimum zone, Eastern Pacific Ocean - ETNP2014_SV_400_PacBio MetaG (Illumina Assembly) | ecosystem: Environmental > Aquatic > Marine > Hypoxic... | reverse complement strand
CCCATAAGGACGTTACATGGAGTTCATTAAAATTTTTGCAAGATAACAAAGATGACAATCTTTTTTTACAACTGCAATATCTTGAACTTCACCGTCCATATTCTCCAATTGCTGAAAATATCACAAAATTTAATTTGGAGAATAAAAATAATTTGAAAGATTTTATTATCAAGAAGGAGTCGTTTGAAAATTTAGACAAAGAAAATATTGAAAGACTTAGAAGACATTATTACGAAAAATTTTTGGAAATTGACAGATCGCTGACTATTTTATTCGATTATATTGAAAAAAATCTATCAAAAAATACTTCAGTAATTGTAACTTCAGATCATGGTGATCGCATTTTCGATGATAAATACGGTTGTTTGAAACAGTTACCAAAAAATAATAGAATAAAGATTGATTGTCTGACTCATGTTCCATATATGGTGCGATTTTATGATAAAAAACTAGTTCAAAAGAAATTTGTAGACGAAATAATAGAAGCGAACAACTCTATTCTTCCAACAACTCTCAATATCGCAAACATTGCTGTACCAAAAAGCATTGCTGGAAAAAGTGTAATTGCAAAAGAGAATATGCATATTGGAAAGGGATATAGTATATCCGAACTTATATACGAAAATAATTATGAATTAATCTTACGCACACCTACATATCGATATATAATTATATGTCTGAGAGACGCTAAGAAAAATAAAATCATTAAAAATACAATGGTTCATAAATTGATTGAAAACAGAAATAGCATGATTAATAAAAATGAAGTTATACATGAAATCAAAAGTATTTTTGAAAAGGAAAATCTAAATGAACTGGCTTCTTATAAAATATTAGCTAATTATTAAAATTCACTACTGTCTCGTTAAGATTTTTTAAATGCAAGTTAAGACTCTGTATTTAGATGTAATATAAACAAAATTTAAAAAGATCGATTTGAAATTGCCCTAAGCTCGATTTCATGATTCTTTCGCAGGAAAACTGCGAAAGGAGTCAAATCGTGAATAGAGGACAAACCATATTTTCTCAAGTAATCGATTTCCTGCCACCGAAAAAATTTAGACAATGCGTCAACCGTTATAGCGGCAATTACATGGTTCGTTCTTTTACATGCTACGATCAGTTTTTATGTATGGTGTTTGCACAACTGACCTATCGTGAAAGCCTACGCGATATCGAGTGCTGCCTTCGTACCATGCAAGAGAAGCTTTACCATATTGGCATCAGGGGTAAAGTCTCCCGCAACACCTTGGCGAAGGCAAACGAAAACCGTGATTGGCGGATATACCGCGATTTTGTTCAAACATTGATCCACGAAGCTCGGCGACTGTATGTCGATGAGGATTTAGGCCTTGAACTCAATGATACCGTATATGCACTGGACTCATCAACAATTGATCTGTGCCTTTCGGTATTCCCTTGGGCCAGGTTTCGCAGAACCAAAGGGGAGATCAAGCTACATACCCTTTTGGATCTAAAGGGTGATATCCCAACTTTCATTTGGATCACCGACGGCAAGGTCCATGACGTTAACGTTCTTGACCACCTCATTCCGGGACCAGGTGCAATTTATGTTATGGATCGAGCATATTTGGATTTTGGACGGCTATACCAGATGCATCAGTGTTCGGCTATATTTGTAACTCGTTCAAAAACCAACACGAAACTTCGTCGGATATATTCACACAAAATCGATAAATCCACTGGTGTCAGGTGCGACCAGACCGTTGTTCCAGAAGGATTTTATAGTAAAAAGGACTATCCGGAAAAACTACGTCGTATAAAATACTACGATGCCGAAAAGGGCCGATCGTTCGTTATTTTTACAAACCAGTTCACGCTTCCGCCTTTAACAATTGCTGAGTTGTATCGATACCGATGGCGGATTGAGATTGTTTTCAAATGGATCAAACAGCACCTGAGAATCAAGAAATTCTATGGGACCTCGGAAAACGCTGTCAAAACCCAAATCTGGATTGCGATATCGGCCTATGTGTTGGTCGCCATTATGAGAAAGCGACTGAAAATCGATTTGTTTCTCTACACTATTTTACAGATTCTGAGCATTACTTTATTTGAGAAAATGCCCATATTACAGGCTCTCACACCATATCATTACAGAAACAAAATTACTAGTGGCCATATCCAATTGAAAATATTCAAATCTTAACGGGACGCTACGGATTAAAATTAACATTTAAATCCAACATCAAAATGCCCATATTAAAACATACAAAATCAAAAAAATTTTTAAAAAATAGAATTCAATTATGAAAAAAATTACCGCAATGATTGTTAGTTTTTGGAAATCCGAAGTAATGGAATATAAATCACTTGTAAAATTAATAAATGGAAAAAGTGTTTTAGAAAATATTGTTGATTCACTCAAGGAAATGACAATAGTCGACAACATCGTATTGTGCACTTCAGTCAGTCCAGAAGATATGCTTATAGTAGAAGAAGCTAAAAAACTAAAAATTGAAATCTTTAGAGGAGAAGTCGACAATCTTATCGTAAGATTGGAGGGCGCATGTTCAAAATACAAAGGCGTTATTCTCAAAATTGATGGCAACCTACCCCTTTTCGATAAGTTTATGGCTGAAAAACTTGTTCTTCATCATTTAAGTGATACAAACGTATATAGCTATAATGAACATTATAATGGAGTAATTTGGGGCACAGGGTGCGAAGTTTTTGATTCCGATATTTTTGATATGATAAATATTGGTGAGCTGACACTGGAACAACAGGCACTTGGTTCGTATTATATCAGATCTAAACCAGACAAATTCAACATGCATGCACAAAAATATGAAAATTGTCGGCCTAAATATAAAGTCATCCTTGAGAATAATAGAGATATTGATGTTATTAACCAAATCTTAAAAAATGTGGCAACAATTTCAAATGATACAATTATTACATATCTAGATGAAAATTCCATTATTGCCGAATATAATAAAATCGATCAGGCTAAGGAAGTTGGATTAACAAAATTGTTTCTATTTCCCGATAAAATACGCTCTATATTAAAATCAGATCTCAATAAACCTGATGTTTCTTTTCCATTAAGTATTGAGCTGTCTTTAACGAACAGGTGTAATTTAAGCTGCATTTGGTGCTCCGATAAAAATCTCAGGGCGAAGCAAAACGACGATCTTCCAATTTCTAGTATAAAAAATTTAGCGGAAAATTTAGCTAAACATGGAACGAAAGGGGTAACTATAGAAGGTGGGGGTGAGCCGCTTTTAGTAAAACATTTTAATGAAACTGTAGAAATATTTCGAAAAAGTGGTCTTTCGATTGGTTTAATTACGAATGGATCAATAAGAATTCCAAAAGATGATGTCAAGAAAATAGATTGGATTAGGGTAAGTTTGGATGCTTGCAATGATGAAGAAATGAAACGTTTAAAAGGATATAATAATTTTGAAAATGTAATCGAAAACATTATATATTATGCAGACCATAACCCAGTTGTCGGTATTGGATATGTGGCAACAAAACATAATATGAATCACATTGAATCGTTGATATTGCGGATGAGAGAAACTGCAGTTAAATATTTGCAGATTAGACCCGTTGTCGGGTATGTTGATATGCTACCATCTTTCGATATCGATTATTTAAAAAAATACCGTAAAGATAATTTTGCAATAATTACCGATGGAATGAAGGAAAATATGATTAATGGCAATAATAATATAGGATGTAAATGCCATTCATTGACTTCGGTAATAACTGCAGACGGCTCTGTTTATTTGTGTGGGCGTCTAAATATATATGACTGGTTCAAACCGATAGGAAATATCAATACACAGCCTTTTTACAACATCTGGTGCGGAGAAGAACGTAGGAGACAAGCGGATATGGTACTCAGTAAGGAATCTTGTAAAAAATATTGTCCCGAGTGCAGGCTTACTAAATTTAACATCGAATTTAATAAATTGCAGAAGATTAAAACCACTAATTTCATATAAACTAATAAGAAATTGTGGATCCATTAGATGTGCGATAAGAAAATTATTTAACTGCGATGAATGAGAAAAAAATAATACCCTCTGTTGTCAATATAGAACTGACGAACCGATGCAATTTGGAATGTACTTTTTGCGATCATCATAAATTGAAAAATCGAATGAGAATCAGTGATTTTGATAATGTGTTACTCGATTCGATTTTACAATCTTTAAAAGGTAAAGATATATTTGAGCTAGGTTTGGTTGGACTGGGAGAACCAACCTTGAGTAAACATTTTAATCAGCAATTAGAGGTAGTCGGTAGATACCAGGCTGAATTTTCACGGATATCGTTGAATTCAAATGCTGTAGCATTAAACAAAAAGAAAACAGATATTATTCTAAATTCAGTCATTAACATGATCACATTTTCATTGAATGCCACAAATAGAGAAAGCTATATTAAATTAATGCGTTACGATCTCTTCGATTCAGTGGTAAACAATATCATTCGTTTTATCAAACTTCGAAATGCTCGTGGCCGAAGAGATCTCGATATAGGGATTCAATTTATGTCATCAAAAATAAATGATGAAAAGGAGATGAAAATACTTTTTGATGAATATATCGATATGAGTATCGAACTATACTCCAGACCTGCATACAACAAACCGGTGTTTCAAAATAACGATGAAATGGTTGTTGAATGCGATGAAGTGCATCGTGGAAATCGGCATCCTTGTTGGTCCATATACAGCCGGATCTATATTGATGTAGATGGAAATGTCTATCCATGCACAATCGGTAATGATTGTTATCGTGATAATTCCAAACTGAATATCGGCAATGTCTCTAAACAGGAGGTTATTCATATTTATAACAATTTTTATATCAAAGATGCTAGAAACGCTGCTGAAAATGGTTGTCTGCCATTTGCGGAATGCCGAAATTGTTCAGTGTGGAGTTTATTACCCAACAATTTTCAATGGATAGACGATCGGTGGGTTTATTCTAATACACCAAGCCTAAGATTGAGAGTTTTGGACCGGAAAAATCTAATATGAATAGTCATTTCATCCATTTTTCTCCGCCGCTTATTGACGATGAGGAAATCCAAGAAGTTATTCAATGCCTTAAATCCGGATGGATCACTACAGGGCCGAAAGTATCTGAATTTGAGCAAAATGTATCTTCATATGTAGGTGCGTCAAATGCAGTAGCCACATTTGCAGGTACATCAGCATTGTTCCTGACGCTTAAAGCACTTGGAATAGGCGACAATGATGAAGTGATTCTTCCAACGTTTACATTCGCATCTACCGCCCATGTCGTTGTGCACTGTGGAGCAAAACCCGTGTTGGTCGATATTGAACCGGACACTTTTGTTATGAACAACGATGAGGTGCAATCGAAAATCAATTCGCAGACCCGGGCTATTATACCCGTTCATTATGGTGGTAATCCTGTGGATATGGATCCAGTATTTAAAATGGCGAAAAAACATAATCTTTTCGTCATCGAAGACGCTGCGCATGCCATTGGCAGCGAATACAAGGGCACTAAGATCGGTTCGTTAATGAGTCATGGAACCTGTTTTAGTTTTTATGCCACCAAAAATATCGCAACTGCAGAAGGTGGGATGTTACTAACGAATGATAGTGAATTGGCACGCACCGTTAAAAAACTGACAATGTATGGGATCTCAGATGCAAGAGAAATTTGGACCAATCGATATACCAAACGGGGGAACTGGTTCTATGACATTGAAATAATAGGGTACAAAGCCAACATGACAGACTTGAGTGCTGCTCTTGGAATTCAACAATTGAAGAAAATAGATCACTTCAATGCGATCCGGACAAAATATGCAAACCTATACAAGAAAGAGCTGGTAAGAACCGGTTGTGGGTTTATGGAAATTCATCCCGAAAACAAATGTTGCTGGCATCTTTTTCCTTTGCTGCTTCCCAAAAACATCAACCGGGATCAATTCATAGATACCTTGAAAAGTCGTGGAATCGGGACAAGTGTGCTTTATCGACCACTTCATCTACATACCGCATACCAGAAACTTTTGGGCTGCAAAAGGAATGACTACCCAGTCAGCGAGAGCGTATACAACCGAATCGTCAATTTACCGATATCGCCAGCCGCTAACGAAAACGATATCAACTACATAATCGCTTCAATATCTGATGTGCTCAAAACATGATTGTGTAATCAGAATTCAGTGAAGCCAAATCTTAACGAGATGAGGACGCGATGTGAGAATAAATGTTATTATTGCTGGACATAAAGCGCACGCAAGTTGTGTATTCAAAGAAATAAATAAGGTGGCGCATGTCAGAATAGTTGGCGTTTTTACTGATAGGAATGATAAATTCTGCATATTGGATGAGAAAACTATCAGCGAGTTGGCTGAAAGAGATGGTATAAAAGTATACGATGCAGAAAGCTTAAACAGGCCGACGCTGGAAAAAATCAATAAAGATGCACCGATACATTTTTTGATATTTGCAGAGTGGCGGTGTTTAATTGAGCAGTCTGTTTTTACTTTTCCTGTATACGGATCTTATAATATCCACGATAGTCTCCTTCCTAAATATCGTGGTTCTTCACCGATGAATTGGGCGATGATTAATGGTGAAGGCTATACGGGAGTCACTTTTTATCGAATCGAGAATCGAGCTGACAGTGGTGATATATTTTCACAAATCAGAATTCCAATAGAATTTAGTGATTACGCGATGGATGTACTATATAAGGTAACTGAAGCCTATGGTGATGCTGTCGTTTCAGGTATAAACGCAGTTTTAAATCAAGATACCCCAATTAAACAAAGTGAAGAGAAAGCGACTTATTGCGCGAAGAGGATTCCCGAAGACGGATTGTTGAATTTTAACGAACCAATCGTTTCGATATACAATAAAATTAGAGCGTTAAGCTGTCCTTTTCCCGGTGCGTTCGCATTTTACAAAGGCAGAAAGACTAAAATTAACAGAGCGTCTATAATGAGGAAGACGTATAAATATATAGGCTTCATACCCGGCTATCTTTTAAATTCAGAAAGCGTTTTAGTACTATGCAAAGAAGGAATTCTATGCATTGCAGAAATAGAAGTGGTTATTAATGGAAAAAAAGTGACAGATCCTAAAAAATTTTTCACCGACAAAACGGCGAGACTGGTTTCAACAGAATAGAATTTACTCAATAACCGTAAGAAATAAGTTTCGAGTGACAAAATGACTGTACAATATATAGCGGAAATAGGCAATAATCATAATGGTGATATTAGTTTAGCCAAAAAAATGGTTGACGCCGCGGTGAAGGCAAAGGCCGATTTCGTCAAATTTCAAGTATACAATGTTGATAAATTTGTTACTAAAAGAAATATTTATTACGATGAATTTATTTTTGAAAAATTGAATTTCGATGAATTTAGAGCGTTAAAGAGGTATACAGATTCAAAGAAAGGAAAATTTTTAGCAACACCGTTTGATGAGGACAGCCTTAATTTGCTCGACGAAATGGGACTGAAGAAAATCAAGATTGCTTCAGGTGACATGAATAATTGGCAGTTGTTGGAACGAGCAGTAATGTTAAATATGGAATTGATGATTTCAGTTGGTGGTGCAACTCTTGATGAAATCGATCAAACAGTTGATTTTTTAAATAAAAAGAAGGGTAAATTCTCAATTCTTCATTGTATTTCTAAATATCCCGCTGAATTTTCCGACCTAAACTTAAGGTTTATCAAATCAATCAAAGATCGCTATTCAGTTCCAATTGGATTTTCAGATCATTCAAAAGGCATCGAAGCTTCGTTGGGCGCGATCGCCTTGGATGCAGAGATAATCGAGAAACATTTTACGACCGACAGTTCACTACCAGGCGGTGATAATGAAATGTCAGTATTACCGGAAGAGTTTAACCGACTTGTGATTGAAGGAAATCACATACTAGAATCTTTGGGAACTGGAAACAGAATCGTTTCTAACGGAGAAAAGGAAATAAGGGAAGTTATCAGGAGGAAAATATATGCGAAAAATAATATAAACGCAGGTGATATATTGAAATCTGATGATATAATTCTTCTTAGACCTGATTCTTATAACGCAGGACTTGATTCAAATCATTACCCCAATATCTTAGGAAAGAGATTAAAATTAAATATAAAAAAGGGTGATCTCCTTACCATGGATATGATTAATGGCTAAGCTTAATTTCGTTTTACCGATCTCCACAATATACAATGAGTTACCAAATAAGTTTATTCGGAAATTCAACACGGTAGAACAAAAAAGTTTTGACAAATACGTTCCATTGAAAATTGATACCATTTTTCATTCAAATTTATCTTTAACTGACAATAATTTTTATAACATACTTAACGAGAAGAATGCATTTGATCTAATAAAAAAATTCAACATCCGGCGTTTCTCATTTGATATTGGGCCACGTTTTTGCCAAACGAACAGTATAGATAACAAATATTTTGGAATTGGCAACAGTCTAAGCATAAAAGAGATTTATGAAATATGCGATAGAAAAATAAATCAATTATTCAGAGATCTGCCAAATGGTTGTAAAATCGGCATTGAAAATTTAAACTATTACAATACCGGTGCCTATGAGGGGGTTTGCGAACCCGCATTCTATAATGAAATTTGTAACAAATTTGATATCGAGCTTGTCCTTGATATTCCCCATGCACAAGTCACCGCTTATAACAAATCGTTGGATATTAGTAAACATCTCCATGAGTTTGTTTTTAGAAGAATTCATGAAATTCACATCAGTAAAGCGAAAATTATAGATAGTTTCAATGCGATAGACTATCATGGATTGCCTGATAAATTGGAATTTACATTGGCTCAAGAAATAATTGATATGAACAATAACGATATAGATGTTGTTATCGAATATTATGGAAATCCCTCAAAACTGATCAAAGCTTATCAAACAGCTGAGAAATTTCTAAATGAAAAAATTTCGCATTATTCCCCGACTTGACGTTAAAAACAACACTATTGTTAAGGGCATTCATTTGGAGGGTCTTCGGGTCGTGGGCACGCCAAACCGGATGGCCCAGCGCTATTATGATGACGGCGCCGACGAGCTGTTATTTATCGATGCAGTCGCCTCTCTCTACGAGCGCAACAGCCTGACAGACATCATTTGTAAAGCCGCACGAAAGATTTTTATTCCCCTCACCGTATGTGGAGGGATCCGCAATATCGATGACATCACCAACATCCTTCAATCCGGGGCCGATAAAGTGGCAATAAATACGGCGGCTGTTCGGAATCCGAGATTCCTGAAAGAGGCGGTGGCCCGATTTGGCTCCCAGTGCATCGTCCTTTCGGTAGAAGCGAAAAAGGTCGGCGATCGAAAATGGGAGGCGTATACAGAAACTGGTAGGGAAAAAAGTGGACGGGATGTAGGAAAGTGGATACGGGAAGCCATAAACTTAGGGGTGGGGGAGGTGCTGTTAACCTCCGTGGACAGAGACGGTACCAAGCGGGGGTACGACTTATTATTAATCGATGAGGTCGTTAAGGTGTGCCGCAGTGTGCCGTTAATCGTGTGCGGAGGAGCCGGCACAACTGAGCACACGGTCCAAGCGGCTCGATTCCATGGCGTCGATGCCTTGGCGATGGGATCTGGTTTCCACTACGAGTTGTTTTCCATTGTTGAAGTAAAGCGCGCCCTTGAAAAAGAGGGGACAATGGTGCGGATTCGATGAAAGTATGCATCGTCGACTACGGAACCGGTAACCTGTATAGCCTTGCTAATGCCTTTCGCGTCTGCGGTCAGCCCTCGGAAATCACACCCGATCCGGAAATTCTTGTTGGTGCGGATGTGTTGGTGTTGCCTGGAGTCGGAGCCTTCGGGGATTGTATCCGGCGGCTTCAAGAGAAGGGTATCGACCGAGTGATTATTGGAGCAGCTGAACAAGGAAAGCCCATTCTCGGTATATGCATTGGCATGCAGTTGCTGATGGACAGCAGCGAAGAATTTGGGTTACATCCAGGACTGGGATTGATCCCCGGGTACGTCCGGTCATTCAGGAGTTTTCCTGAATTCAACCAAAGCGAAAAAGTTCCGCTCATCGGCTGGAACGATATCCACCTTAGAGGCGATGCCCCGCTTTTGACAGGGAAGGAAGGTACAGACATGTATTTCATTAACGGTTATTGTGTTGTGACCAAACATCCAGACCACACACTTGCATTTGCCCAATATGGTGGTGTGACGTTCTCGGCTGCAGTGCAAAATGGAAATGTCTACGGGTGTCAATTTCATCCTGAAAAAAGTTCAACCGACGGATTGAGTATAATTTGTAATTTTCTTGCCGCGTGTATGGGGTGACCGTATGAAAGATCCACTGCTCAAAGTCAAATATGGGCTGCCTGACGAAGTCCACTATTGCCGACGTTGTGTTATGTCCAACCAGAAACCGCTCACCTCCATAGAATATAAAAATGTCGACGGAAAACGCAACTACATTGACTTTGACGAAGTGGGCGTGTGTGCAGCATGTCGGTACGAGGAGATCAAAAGAAAA
>Ga0187833_10006767_pt1 | contig 10527 bp, 9 predicted proteins | sample ETNtaG_37_FD_167968 | JGI IMG/M metagenome (GOLD analysis project Ga0187833, IMG submission 167968) | Marine microbial and viral communities from oxygen minimum zone, Eastern Pacific Ocean - ETNP2014_SV_400_PacBio MetaG (Illumina Assembly) | ecosystem: Environmental > Aquatic > Marine > Hypoxic... | reverse complement strand
ATTTTTATAAATAAGTACAGCCTCTTATATGGTACCAAGCCACAAGATTTTTCAACAGAAAAACATAGTACCATAAATCAATATACATAAAACGTAGAATCTTTAATCAATGCAATATCATAGTAGTTTAAGTTTTATTCCAGATAGTACCATAGCACTTTACTATATTTTTGTTGCTCTGGGAGCCCTGTACATTTTGGTTCGTTTTGGCATTGGAAAAACAACATTATTAATTGTTCTGATTTTTTGGGAAGGGCTATTTGATTATTATAGTGAGATGCTGGGTTTCAGCCCTAACATATATAAAATAGTAATTACTTTTTATGCAGTCATTCTGTTTGGTCCAAATATCTATAATAAAAAAAATAGAAATGATTTGGTAATAAATGTGACTTTTATTTTTTTTTCTCTTTCATATTTGTTCACACATTTATTTAACTCCGAATCATTGATTACAATTTTCAGCCAGTATTCTTATAAATATAGTATTCCTTTCTTAATCTACCATGGGATAAAAGATATCTGCTATAATACCGACAAAAGAGTCTTTTTAACAAGATTTCTATATCATATTTTATTCATACAGGTTGCGTTTAGTGTTATTAAGATGCTTCTTCTTGGTGGGGTGATGGAATTCATAGTCGGATCTGTTCAATATCGTGGCGGTGGAGTTGCTGTGGCATTCCCGGTCATCGGTATCTGTTTTTTTTGGCTATACAAAAATGGAAATATTACTGGTACTAGTTGGATAAAATTATTATCAATATTTTTTATTGCAATTGCAAGTGTAAAAAGAACACCAATATTCGTGGCTCCTGTTATTATAGGATTATTATTAATCTATGTAAAAGGGCAGGTTAAACTTGTAAAAGTACTGCGTTATATGCCTCTTGTTTTTCTTATGTTTTATATAGGAGTCAGAACAAATGTAACATTAAATCCTGAATGGTCTACATGGGGAAGTTTTGATTTAGATTACGTTAAAAATTATGCAATAAAAAAAACTTTTGGAGTTGATAACCTGACTGATCTGAATTCCGTAGAAGCTAATGTGGCCCGGGGTGGAAGTTTGTTCTTGATCCTTACTCCTGATAGGTTAAATATGAATGATTTTAAAACCTTGCTATTTGGCCACGGAATAGGGGAAGTTGGATCGATGAAATATGGTAGGTTAATTGGGGGAGGTACAACGCATGGGAATTATGGGATTGATCATCTTGGGGATGTATCTGAACCAGTGAAATTATTATACACTCTAGGATATCTTGGTTTAATTTTTTATATATTTTTTGCACATGCCATTTTTCGAATAATTAATAATAATAGATTTAAATTTGTATTGATTAGTTTCTTTGTAATAGAATATTTTCTGTATTATAACACTACATTAACGAATAATGCCATGTCTATCCTTTTTATATTCATATGTTTGTATTCTAATATGGCTATACCAAAACTAGCAAGTAGACAAGCATCTAAATATGCTTTAAACCAAAATCCAAGTATGAATACTCAAGGGGGATTCCTCTCCAGGAGAAATAACTTAGTTTCGTGAAGTAGGCGGGACTTAAGAATGTAGCAAAAAATGATCTCGTTCATTATAATAGGCCGCAATGAAGGCTGGAAACTGATAAAATGCTTCGGAAGCGTTTTCGAAACAATAAAACATAATAAACTAAATGAGTATGAAGTAATATATGTTGATTCAAATTCTACTGATAGTAGTATAGATATTGCCAAGGATTTTAAAGAAGTTAAAATTTATAAACTAGTTAGCGGTTATAACGCCGCGGTTGCTCGAAATATTGGGGCAGAAAAAGCTAGTGGTGAAAATTTATTCTTTATTGATGGTGACATGGAAATTATAGCTGATTTTCTACCTTTAATTTTTAATGAGAGAGAAGGGTTATTATATAATTTCGTGTCAGGTCAGTTCATCGAATATTACTATGATTTAAATGATAATTATATTGATAAAAAAGAATACCATGCGATGAATGATAAAGACCAATACGAGGCTACTACAGGTGGGTTATTTTGTATAAAAAAAGATGTATGGCTTTCCGTTGGGGGAATGAAAACTAAGTATAAAAGAAGCCAAGATCTTGATTTTGGTCTTCGACTAGCAAAAAAAGGAGTTAAGCTACTTAGAAAAAAAGAAATTATGGCTAGACACCATACAATGTATCATCTTGAAAAATATACAACATTTAAAATTCTACCAAATTATTACCAATTATATAGTAGGAGTCTACTTTATCGAGATCATATGTTAAATCAATCAATTATTAGAATAATACTAAGAAATGATTATACGATGGTCTTATTAATTATTTGTAGTATACTATCTTTTTCAATGATTAATTATTTACCATTTAGTTTTTATATACTTACAATTATTATAAGATCAATTATAAATGCAAATATAAAGATAAATGTAATTTTAAAACTAATAGTACATTACATTTATCGTGATATAATCTCAATACTAGGCTTCATATTATTTTTCCCATCTAAAATAAATGATAGTGATATTAAGTATATAAAAATAAGATAAATCTTGTCAGATTTCAAAATAATTATTGTTTCCTAGCACACTACAATACTCCAATCCTGGATAAACAACAAATATTTTTAGAAGGTATACAAATATAGGTCGCGGAAGTAATAGTTTTTATTAAATTACTAGATACAAATTTAATAATCTTAAAGGAAAATATTACATAAGGTATCAATTGCCATGGCTAATAAAATCTTAATTACAGGCGCAACAGGTTTCATAGGATCTCATTTAACTGAATTGTGTGTTGAAAACGGCTATTCTGTTATTGCATTTGATCGATATAATCCTAATAATACTTGGATATTTGTTTATTTTATTGATATTCAGACTTGTTAGTAGAACTTATAGCGAGATTGATAATGATCTGCCTCCCAAACTAAATAATTTAATTTTTTATTCTACGGTGGCAATTTTTGGAGGATTTTTTGTTACACTCTCCAACTTGGTTAATGAACACTTTCTTTCAATGTTTATGTTATTTATAGTAATTAAAGTTTATAAAAAATTATTATTACAGAACCTGCTTTATAATTAATGAAATTATCGAAAGAAAAAATAATAATAATGTGTGGAGGGAGAGGAAAAAGAATGAAGGATCTCACTCTAAAAACTCCCAAGCCACTAATGAAAATAAAAGATAAAACAATTTTAGAAATGAAAATTCAAAAGTATCAAAAAGAGGGCTTTAATAATTTTATTATATGTATTGGTTATAAAGGAAGTTTAATTAAAAAATTGATTTCAAAAGGGAATAACCCAGAAAACATTTCTTTCTCAGATGCAGGTGTTGATGCAGGTATATTAAAAAGAATAGATTATGCTAAAGATCTTTTTAATGAAACTGTTCTTTTAACTTATGGGGATACATACAGCAATATTAATCTTTCAGAATTGGCTAAAGCTCATCGGGAAAATAACAATGAAGCTACTATTGCTGTTGCACCTATAAAAAGCCCTTTTGGATTAGTAGAATTTGATAATAATAATAAAGTCACCCATTTTAAAGAAAAGCCAACGCAAACTTATTATATAGGATATGCAGCAATAAATAAAAAAATTATAGATATTACACCAAATGAAATAATAGATATGCCAGATGGTAAAGGTCTTGTTGAATTCTATAACATGTTAATGTTAGATAAAAAACTTGGTGTGTATTATTATGATGGGTTGCAAACTACTTTTAACACAAAAAATGAACTTGAAATTGCAAAAGAAAAAATTATTAATTTTTATACATCAAGGCAAAACTAATGAAAAATAAAAAAATACTTGTTACAGGTGGTGCTGGATTTATCGGCTCTCATTTGGTTAAAAAGCTCCTTAATTGTGAGGCAGATGTGTCTACCCTAGTCAAATATAAAAGCATTATTGATAACCCACGATTGAGTGCAGTTTGGGACCAAATTACAGTGTACGAAGCTGACCTTAGAAATATTGATTCTCTCAGGCAATTCGATAAAATTAATTTTGATTATATATTTCATCTTGCTGCCTACAATCATGTTGGTGATAGTTTTTTACATGTAAATGAAGCTCTACAAGCAAACGCAGTTGGAACTGCTAACTTATTAGAGTTTGTTAAAGATTTTGGAAAATTTCTTTACATGTCAACCTCTGAAGTATACGGATTCCAAAATGAAGTACCATTCAATGAAAATTTTATTCCTTTCCCTGTTTCACCATATTCTGTTGGGAAATATGCTGGTGAACTATATTCAAGAATGAAAAGACATCAGACAGGAGATTCTATTATTTGTGTTCGTGCATTCAATACTTTTGGCCCCTATCAGAGTGATAGAGCAATAATACCAGAATTAATTATAAAATGTCTCAGAGGATTACCTGTTGAAACAACTCTAGGAACTCAGACTCGTGAGTTTAATTATGTTGATAATATTATTGATGGTTTAATTAAAGCGATGAAGGTTGAACCATCTTTTGATGAAATAGTGAATATTGGTTCAAACTCTGAAATTGCAATTGCTGATTTAACAAAAACAATTCATCAATTTACTAACTCAAAATCGGATCTTCAGATTGGAGCCCTCAAAGATCGTCCAACTGAAATATGGAGAATGTGTGCTGATAATTCCAGATCAAAAATAATATTTGATTGGCAACCTGATGTATCATTTGAAGATGGATTAAAGATAACTATTGAGTGGTTTAAAAAATATATAGAGGTTTATTATTCTAGTGAATCTCAGCTTAATAAACTATAGTAAGAACAAATTAAAAATATAAACCAAGTTTCTATTTTTTTTGTTTATAACTTAATTCAATAACAAATATACTATATTAGTGGAATGTTTAAAAGTTCAGTCAATTAAGATTTTCATCTAAATCAAGAATATAATGAAAAGAAAAGCATTAATAACAGGTTCTGAGGGCTTTATAGGTAGGCATCTAAAAGCAAAGCTTGACGTGCTTGGGTGGGAAGTTTTTTGCTGGGATATGGTTGACTCAAAAGATGTACGAGATGTGGCAAAATTCAATAATAATGTTGATTTTGTTTTTCATCTAGCTGGTATTTCAGATGAAAAATCATTTAAAAGCAATATTCTGGACAGTTTTGATATTAATATAACTGGAACTCTTGCCGTTCTCAATTATTGTAAAAAAAATGATGCAAAATGTATTTTTGCATCAACAAGTGGCGTCTACAATTCTTCTAACAAAAAAGTTGATGAATTGTCAGATCTTAATCCATCGAGTCCATATGCTATTAGCAAATATTTGGCAGAAAGAATATGTTATCAATTCAGTAAAGAGTGGAATATCCCAATTACAGTTTTAAGAATATTCAATGTTTTTGGTGCTGAACAACCAGAACCATTTATAGTCCCTTATGTAGTGAATAAATTGATAAATGGTAATACTTTAGAAATTAAGATGCCTGAAGCGGTTAGAGATTTTATTCATATATCAGATGTTATCGATGCAATGATTTTATCAGCAACGCATTCAAATAAAAATTTTAATATTTACAATATTGGTACGGGGATTTCTACAAGAATTATTGATTTGATAACTACTGCGGAAAAAATCTACGATAAAAAAGCTGATATTATCTTCAATAAGTCTAACGAAGGTAAGCCTTGTAATATAGTCGCTGATAATTCAAAGGCTCTAAAAGAACTAGGTTGGAAAATTAACTTTGATCTACAAAGAGGCTTGGTTTTCTATAAACCAATCATTGATAAAATAGGACTAAAATGAAGGTATTATTTGTTTTCAGTGGCAATAGTACTAAAGTTCACCCCTTTATTTCAGAACAGAGGTTATCATTAGAAAAAAAAGGAGTTCAAATTGACTATTTCCCGATAATTGGTAAGGGATTAACAGGCTATTTAAAAAATTTACCAAACTTAAACAAGATAATAAAAATTAATTCATATGATTTAGTGCATGCGCATTATGGTTTTTCGGGAATGCTAGCAGTGTTACAAACAAAATGTCCTGTTATTATTTCATTTATTGGTGAAATGAATTTCCCAATACTCAGAATAATCTCAAGAATTGCCCTTAGGTTTTCAGCCTATAATATATTTGTAAGTGAGGAATTAAAAATAAAATCAAAAATAAAAAAAAATAATTACTCTATAATTCCATATGGAGTAGACTTGGATACCTTTGTTCTTTTGGATAAGGTAGAATCTAGAAAGAAATTAAAATTGCCTCTCAATAGAAGAGTAGCCTTATTTTCTGGATTATTTGATAATCCTGATAAAAATTACCAACTAGCAAAAGATTCTGTCAATTTAGTTGACGGTTTAATCTTGTTTGAATTATCCGGACATTATAAAAGAAATGAAGTTAATTTATTGTTTAACGCGTGTGATTTATTGCTCTTAACCTCTCCCCGCGAAGGATCACCACAAGTAATCAAAGAAGCAATGGCTTGTAACTGTCCAATTGTGTCAACAGATGTTGGTGATGTAAAAGAAATTATAGGTAACACCAAAGGCTGTTATGTCACATCTTTTGATCCACTTGATGTAGCAGAAAAAATAAAATTGGCGTTAAAATTTGGTAGAAAAACAAATGGAAGGCAAAAAATCAAGCATTTGGATGTGAATATTATAGCCAAAAATATAATCGATATTTACAATAGTGTGCTGGCCTAGATAATATAATGTGCGGTATAGCTGGAATAATCAATTTTAATAATAAACCTGTTAATGAGCGTTCAATAAGGTCGATGATGGCAACAATGAAACATCGCGGACCTGATGATAATGGGACATTTATAAATGATAACATTGGTTTAGGCTTTGTTAGATTGAGTATTCTAGATCTGTCAAAATTAGGACATCAACCTATGTTTGATATATCAGGTAGATACTTGATAATTCATAATGGTGAAATTTTTAATTTTCTTGAATTGCGAAAAGATTTAGAAAAAAAAGGATATATATTTCAGTCGAACACTGATACGGAAGTAATCTTGAACAGTTTTATTGAGTGGGGTGAGGAATGCCAAAACTATTTTAATGGGATGTGGGCATTTTGTATTTATGATTTAAAGGAAAAATCTTTATTTATTTCTCGGGATAGATATGGTATTAAACCCCTTTATTATTATAATAATAAAGATAATATAATTTTTTGTTCAGAGATTAAGCCTATTCTTGGCCTAATAAAAAATCAATATACACCGAACTATCAAGTTATATATAATTATTTAGTTTTTAACAGAACTGACTACAATGAAGAAACTTTCTTTAATGAAATAAAAAAGTTATCACCGGGTTATTGCTTAAGAATATCTAATGAAAATGATTTTAATGGCGTAGATAAATGTTTTAGCAATGATTATAAAACTCTCAGCCAAAATATATATGGTAGACGTTGGTATGACATAAGGCAAAGAGTTAAAAATGCAACACCATTCTCTGGTATAGACGAATATAGAGAATGTCTTTTTTCTTCTATTAATCTAAGGTTGCGTAGTGATGTTCCGCTAAGTGTGTTTTTAAGTGGTGGTATGGACTCAGGATCTATTGTTGCTGGAATTGAAAATTCTAAGTTTAGTTTGAATACTTATTCCGCAGTTTATGGAAAAAATCTTAAGGGAGATGAAAAAGATTATATACTTGAATTAAAAAATGATGTAAAAAAAATGAATTTTATTAAAATAGATGCTAATTCGTTTAATGCTGATTTAAATAATTTTTTAGCTTGTCATGAATCTGAGCCCATTGTTGATCCTAGCACATATGCCGGTTTTAAAGTTTTTGAGGAAGCTAAAAAAAAAATTAAGGTTACTTTAAATGGTCAGGGAGCAGATGAGCAACTTGGAGGTTATTTATATTTCTGGGGTCATTATTATAAATCACTATTAAAAAAAGGTAGAATTGATCAATTATGTACTGAATTATTTCACTATTATAAAAATCAAAAAAATCTTAAGGCTTTAAACTACCTTATTTACTATTTACTGCCTGATAGTATTAAAAACAGATATCGAGTTAATAACCCACAATTTCTGACCAATGATTTCAAGAATCAATACATCAAAACTTCTAATATAACTAAATTGATCGATAAGTCGATCAATCTGCAAGATTCATTAATCAGACATTTTAATTATAAACTACAGCACCTTCTTAAATGGGAAGACTTAAACTCAATGTACTATTCAGTTGAATCTAGATTACCATTTCTTGATTATCGATTAGTTGAACGCACATTATCTATGAATCAAAGCAACATATTAAATAAAGGGCAAACAAAATATATATTAAGAAATGCTTTAAAAGGAGATTTGCCAGAAAAAATACGTAAACGGAATGAAAAAGTAGGTTTTGAAACACCAGCAGATAATTGGTTTAGGACGGAATATTTTAAAAATTTTGCAATGAATGTATTAAAATCAGATCATATGAAAGATATGGCTATTATTGATCCCAAAAAAGCCATTAATCTTTATAAAATGCATTTAAATGGGAGAAAAAATATTTCAAGTCAAATATGGAAATGGATTAATCTAGATCATTGGTTTCAAACACATTTTAATTAATAAATGAAACTTGATGTTTTATTAACAGATGGTCACTATAAACATACCTATGCGATCATTAGAGCGCTGGTTGAAAAGAAATTATCAGTTGGAGTATTATTTCATAAGAAGCTATCCTTATCATTTCTTTCAAGATATGTTACCAAAAGATTTATTGTTAGTCCATTTATTTATGATGATGAATCTATTTATCTAAATGAAATTATAAGCATTCTAAAGAATAATAATATTAAGGTTTTATTACCTATAGGAAATATATCTAATAATTTGGTATCCAGATTCAAGAGTGAAATTAACAGATATACGAAAGTCCCTATAGTTGATTATGAAAAAATGAATATAGCTCAAAACAAAAGTAAGACCTTCAAACTTGCTAAAGAAATAAATATTCCAATACCTTTAACGTATCATATTAACTCAGTACATGAAATTGAAGATATCAAAGAGAAAATCAGTTATCCTGCTGTTATTAAAAAAGTAAACCCAAATGAATCGGGCGTTATTTATTGTAATAATTCAATGGAGTTAACAACTCTATATAAGGGAAATGCCAAACAATTGAATGAAAAAAGCAAACTTCCAATTATTCAGGAATATATTAGGGGTGAAGGAGTTGGGTTTTATGCTTTATTTAATAAAGGAAAATGCAAAGCATATTTTATGCATGAAAGACTACATGAATATCCTATCACTGGCGGATCTAGTACACTTGCAAAAAGTAGTTATAATGAAAAATTAAAATATATGGGAGAAAAAATTCTTTCTGCGTTGAATTGGCATGGAGTTGCAATGGTTGAGTTTAAAAAAGATAAAATGGGACATTATTATTTAATGGAGATTAACCCAAAATTTTGGGGGTCACTGGAACTCAGTTATACCGCCGGTTTAAACTTTCCATATTTGGCTTACTTACTGGCGATTGACAAAACTGTACCAAAGTCAGACTACAATAAAAATACATATTTCAGATGGACTTTTCCACATGATCTAATGTGGATGAGATTTTCAACAAAAAAGGAAAAATCTCAATTTAAAGCACTAAAGAAAAGAGTTAAGATATATAACAATATCCATTTTAATGATCCTTTGACAGTGATTTATAATTCAATATTTTTTATTTATAAATACTTCACTGACAAAAAATATCCTCACTTAAAAGTTACTAATGGGGAATCTTAGGTATTGTTAAGGGTGGCCCTTACTCATGATGTGGATAGGATAACAAAGACCTATCAATATTTAACATATCCAATAAAAAGTCTTTTAAAGCATGATACAAAGGGTTTCTTTTACCATGTCGGATCGATATTTAAAAAAAATCCTTACTGGTGCTTTCCAGAAATAATAAGGATTGAAAGGAAATATGATGTTAAGTCAACATTTTATTTTCTAAATGAAACAATACCATTCCAACTGTTTAATATATCGAATTGGAAACTTTCTCTAGGCCGTTACCGAATTCATGATGAGAAAGTTGTAGATAAAATAAAGTATTTAGATCGAAATGGGTGGGAGATAGGACTGCATGGGTCTTATAATTCATATAAAAATAAATATTTACTTAAAACTGAAAAGAAATTACTAGAATCAATAGTTGGTCATGAAATAATTGGCATAAGGCAACACTATTTGAATCTTGAAGAATCAACATGGAAAAATCAAAAGGAAGCGGGATTTAATTATGATACGTCATTGGGCTATCGTAATGATATTGGATACAAAGATGAAAAATTCTTGCCGTTCCATCCTCTTGGAGATGATTTTACTGTATTTCCACTAGTGATTATGGACTCCTGTTTTATGAACAGTGCGAAAAGAAATAAAAAACTATCGTATTTGCTTGATATAACAGAAAAAAATAATTCAATATTGGTCATAAACTGGCATCAACGGTCGTTTAATGAGAATGAATTTCCTGGGTATAAGAAAGCATATTGTG
>Ga0187833_10006766_pt1 | contig 10528 bp, 19 predicted proteins | sample ETNtaG_37_FD_167968 | JGI IMG/M metagenome (GOLD analysis project Ga0187833, IMG submission 167968) | Marine microbial and viral communities from oxygen minimum zone, Eastern Pacific Ocean - ETNP2014_SV_400_PacBio MetaG (Illumina Assembly) | ecosystem: Environmental > Aquatic > Marine > Hypoxic... | reverse complement strand
CGAAGTTGTGGGGGCAGGGAAGTGCATATATCAGCAACATAGAAAATACCTTTATAATATAAGAGGCAAAAGAGATTAAGCATGAAATGGATTAATCAGAAACCTAAATGGTATGAATATCCGGTAATGTTAGCAGGGTTATTTATCATCGTGGGATGTGTTATAATACTTAGTTTGTTTGATAAAAAATGGGAAGAATAATATATACAAGGGATATGTGTTCGGCTTGTGTCGAGCTAAAAGAGAGGTATAACCTGCAGAATATAAGGTATGAGGAGCGTAATGCTGACCGCCTGGAACAGCCTCAAGACGAGATTGACATACAGGCTTTTATTGAGGAAGTGGTTATGAAGAATATAGATCCTAAAAACATAACATTACCATTGGAGTATAACTATGACGCTTGATGAACAGGCAGACGAGTTGTTTGATATAAAGTGTAAAGATTGTGGGGAGGTGTTTGAGGCTAAGACGATGTTTGCTCGGTTCTGTGGAGCGAGGTGTCGAATGAGGGCATACAGGAAGACGGCTAAGGGTAAGGCTGCGTACACCGAATATAATAAGAGGTATAAGAGATAATGGTAGAAGCGAGAACTGGAAGACCATTTGATAAGCAGTCATATAAGGAGAATGATAAGAGGGCGAAGGAGGCTGTTTGTCAGTATTTAATTTCTAAAGGTGTTCGTGCTTGGATACCAGAGGAGAATTATGGTGCTGATATTCATTCTTATTATCCCGAAGAAAAGATATTCGCAAGGCATGAAGCCGAAATGAAGAATCAATGGGATGGCGATTGGGCTGATTGTTGGGATGATGTTCGTGTGCCAGCAAGGAAGTCGAGGTTGATTGAAGAGGGCAAGAATATAATATTTTGGGTGGTTAGGACTGATTGCCAGGAAGCATGGAGAATTAGGGGAAGCATAATGACACCGGACATGATAAAGCCTGTTCTAATAAAGAAGGGTACTCAATGGGAGAAGTTCTTCTGTATGCCGGTTGGTATGTGTGAGAGAATAAGGTTGATATGAAGTTTAAATGTAAGCATTGTGGAGTTATAGTAAAGAGGGATGCAAGGGAAAGTATATTTAAGGAGTTTATAACTAAGCGTGGATATAAGTCTTATTGTGCAAAAGCAGGTAAAGATGTATTTTTAAAGAGGGTGCCATGAAGAATATTATGTTGGGGAATTGATATGATAAAAATTTTTAAAAATGCTATTGTTGATTGTTGGAGGGGGATTAAAGGGTACATTAATCGGAACCGTAAGGTGGAGCATAGGACTAAATATGCAGATATTAGAGAAGATTTAAATACCGGTGATATTGTGTTGTTTTCAGGTAAAGGGCTTATCAGTAATGTGATTAAACGGTTTACCGGTTCCCCCTGGAGTCATGTGGGCATGGTTATATGTTCGCCAGAATGGAATATGAAGCTCTTGTGGGAATCAACTACCCTGAGTAAACTCAAGGACATTACAAGCGGTGAGGCACGGCAGGGAGTACAATTAGTACCCCTGAGCGAGAGAATCAAGACGTATGAGGGCGAAGTAGGTATTAGAAAACTTCTACACACAGAGCCATTAAACAATCAGGCTCTTATTGATTTAAGGGCTGAGGTTAAGGGCAGACCTTACGAAGAGAGCAAGATTGAGTTGTTTAAATCTGCCCATGATGGATTTATGGGTGGCAACGAGGAAGATTTGTCCAGCCTGTTTTGTTCTGAACTTGTTGCTGAGGCATATCAGAGGTTAGGCTTGATTACCGAGGATACGCCAAGTAATGAATTTACACCTGCTGATTTTGGAAATTATTTTCCCTTGATTAGGGCAGGGCTTGGTAAAATTATCAAGATAGAGGCATAATGGCAGAAGAAGATTCTGTGTTGCTTACCGTTAAGGCTGAGGTTCTATTCGAGAGGATTGCAAATCTTCATAATACGGTAAATTATGAGAATAAAATACGCAGAAATGCTATATGCGCCTGTGGTTCAGGTAAGAAATGGAAGAAGTGTTGTTTGCCTGTACATGAAAAGAATACAAATATTTTAGAGGAAATGGTGAAAGAATACCGTGATATATGTATTAAAATTAGAAAGGAAAAAATATGAAGAAGTCATGTTGCCGTACCTGTATATGTTTTAAGGAGTCTACTGGTATGTGTAGGCGTTTTCCATCGGCAGTAGCAAAAAAACCTGCCGATTGGTGTTATGAGTATATTACTAATAGGCAGATGAAACTCAAATGAGCAATCCAACCCTCGACTCAATTATTGATATATTAGAGTCTAATGCCAGAGGGCTTAGGGAAGATGTTGAAGACACACTACATCATATATTGATTATTGAAGATCAGATTGGTCGGCTGAAGGAATTAAATGATACTAATACCAAACCAAAAATCAATACTTCAGAAGATAGCTGAGTATAAGCGTGATTATGAGAAAGAACACGGCAAGAAGCCAGATGTGATATGGCTTGATCCCGATGAAAGAGAAGAAGTAAAGAATGCCTTAAAAATAATTGCATGGAAGCATCCTGTACATTTAAACGGTATGCTGATGAAAAATGAGGAAGATAAGATTGATAGCTAGGATAAAATGTTTTTTTGGGGTTCATTCATGGTGTTATGGTCGGAATGACCGCAATCGTATAAATTATGGAAGATGTTTTGTATGTGGAAAGGTAATGTACCCAAAGCCGGAATCGTCTAATATAAGGACGCTATAGGACGCTGTGGAGGTGGGGGTTTAAATCCCTCTTCCGGCTCCAGATTATGAATAATAATAAAAGCAAGACCGTATGAGGGAAAGCCATAATGATATTAAAAACCATAGCAGTTATCTGTGCCATAGGGTTTATATGGATATGGGCTTTAAGGTATCTGGACACTAAAAGCAGGGAGAATAATTAATATGAAAATGCTAGAAGGATTAGACGCTTTAGATGCGTTATTGTTGTTTGGTTTCAGGATAGTGAAGGAAATGCCAAAGACCAGCACATTAATCACCGGAACCGGCTACAGGCTTTGCAGTTCAAAGGTGGATGGGCTGTATCCGGACTCTGTATCATTATTATTTAAAGAGGTTGATGAAGCGCCTGAGTTTTACAAAAAAAGGCTGGTCCAAATGGGGAAAAGGATGAAATGAGTAAATTTTTTAAAGTGGATTCCTGTAATGAGTGTCCATACCACGAACAGTTATGGTGTGGTGAATACGCTAAACCTGAGAGGACCTACTTCTGTGCATACTCCCCTGTTCAATTTCTAATACCAAATGAGGGTAAATACGAGATACATCCGGACTGTGGATTGTTGGATATTATATATTTAGGACTTACTCCAGGCGAAATAGAAATAGCTATAAAGGGATACGCATGAATGATGCAGGAATGAAATACAGCGCTAAAGGCGAAATGGAGCTTATTGAGCAGTTATTAACTCCTGATATGATGCTTGAGCCTCTTAAATTCGTTATGTTCGCTTATCCGTGGGGAGAAGTCGGCACTCCTCTTGCTATGCGTAAAGGTCCGAGAAAATGGCAGAGACAAGAGCTTATTAACATAGGTAAGCACAATATTGAGAATCAGTTAAGGATTAATAGGGGCGAAGAGCCTCTACCGTATAACTTGGCGGTTTCATCAGGTCGTGGTACCGGAAAAACCACACTATTCGCTTGGATAGCTCATTGGGCTGCTTCTACATGGATCGGTTGTAGTGTCATTATGACAGCTAATACAGAGCAACAGTTACGGACTAGAACATGGGCTGAGTTGGGCAAATGGCATACTATGGCTATAAACAGCCATTGGTTTGAACGTACTGCCACTACTTTAAAACCTGCTAAATGGTTTGATGTATCCCTGCGAGAGAAGATGAAGAAGGACACGGCATATTACTATATTCAGGCTCAGTTGTGGTCAGAAGAGAATCCAGACGCATTTGCAGGTGTTCATAATGAAAATGGCGTAGTTCTGCTCTTTGACGAAGGCAGTAATATACCTGCTTCCATCTGGACGGTATCAGAAGGTTTCTTTACAGAGCCGATATTCCTCCGGTTCTGGCTGGTAATGTCAAACCCTCGTAGACCACAGGGAGCGTTTTTTGACTGTTTCCATAAGGATAGCGAATACTGGAATACACGGTTTATTGATTCAAGAAGTGTGGAAGGCACAGATAAGTCTATATACCAGAAGATTATAGATAAACATGGCGAGGACTCAGATGTTGCCAGGGTAGAGGTAAAAGGGCAATTTCCTCGTACCGGCTCCAACCAGCTTATCGGATTCACCACAGTTGAAGAGGCTGCGAGTCGTACCATAAAAAAAGAGGATGTTGCCGGTTCAGCCAAGATTCTTGGAATTGACGTTGCAAGATTCGGGGATGATTTATCTACAATCCAGAAGAGACAGGGCTTAATTGCCTTTGAACCGATAGAATTCTCTAAAGTAGATAATATGGAGCTTGCCAGTACCGTAGCCAATGTTGCTAATCAATGGAAGGCAGATGCTATTATCATCGGTTCAGGAGGCGGTCAGGGCGTAATCGACAGATTGAGGCAGTTAGGTTTCAATGTATTAGAGGTAGACGAAGGTGGCTCTGCAGACCGTAAAGACCTCTATCTTAACAAACGTATTGAAATGTGGGACAATATGCTTGAGTGGCTCCTGGCAGGTGGAGTCATACCAAACCACGAAAGACTCAAAGAAGACCTGTCATCACCGATGTACGCATATACACCAACCAGCAGCAAGAAAGTCCTTGAGAGCGTAGAAGCTATGAAAAAGAGAGGATTACCTTCTCCGGACTTTGGCACTTCATTGGCACTTACCTTCTCCGTTGAAATCGCTCCCACAATGGTACAAATTCAAGGAGGCATGGGTAAAGTAGTTGATAAATTTGATCCATTCAGCATACCTGCAACTAAATAAGGAGAAAAAATGGAAATTGCATTAAAAATTAAGGCTAAAAATGGTATCCTTCAAAGGTTTATAGATAAAATGGGATGGACGCAATCTGACTTTGCTCGCAATACAGGTTTAAGTCCAACATCTGTAGGGAAATATTTTAACATGACCGGCTGTCCAAGTAAAAAGATGATGAAGAAGGTCTGTGAGCTTGTAGGAGAGACTGAAGAAGCTATATTTCCTCAAGTTATTAGAAAAAAAGATTTCCTTGAATTAGACAAAAGCATCACATACTACAAGGAGGTTGATCCTGAGCGGTTATTAGGAGGGGAAACCTTTGAATGCCTACCTGCTCCAGAAGAAGAAGAGAGTGATATTTTGCTCCATGAGAGCATTGGCAATCTTCACGATGCGCTGGAGACATTAACATATCGAGAGCGTGAGATCCTAATTGGACTGTATGGTCTTAACGGCAACCCAAAGAAAACACATAAAGAATTGGGCGAAGATTTTAATGTCTGCCGTGGGCGTGTAGGTCAAATAGAACAAAGAGCAGTACGAAAACTACGCCATCCTGTCAGATCGAGACATTTAGAAGGCTTCTTATCATCATAGTAATCCTACCAAACACGATATAATTTCGCATCATTTCACACAACCACGAAAATAATTCGCATTTTTTTCTTGACACTACGAATAAATATCGCTATAGGGTATGGAGATATTTAAGTATACTAAATATAGCATATATATTTAAGGAGACTCTTTATGTGTATGGGGGGAGGAGCGCCATCAATACCAGCATCACCGCCACCGCCACCGCCACCGGAGCCACTACCAACACCAGCCACTCGATCACAGCCTAAACTGGCAGATGCAAGCGTTAAGAAGGCTAAGTCTGATGTTGAAAATAAGGCGAGGGCATTTGCAGGTACAAGGGGTGGCACACTTGTTACAGGTCCGGAAGGGCTTGCTCAGGTCGAAGCAAATACTCAGAAGAAAACTTTATTAGGATAGATATATGTCGGGTGGAAGAAACAGAAGAGGGCAAGGCGCTGCGTTTAGTGCAACCGCAGGTGAAAAGAACGCCTTTAATATTTCAAGAACAAATCAGGCTCGTAGTGCCGGTGACTTGATAGCAGAGCCTTTCGGGACAGCATACTATCATTTAGGTAGTGGCAGGTATGCACAGAGCTATAATCTTCCTATTACAAGGGGAAATCCGGAGGGGTTTCTCGACTTAGAACATAGAACAGGCACAGAACTGGCTCAAGGTCTAACTGGTGGTCAGAATTTAGGAACTGGAGTATTCCTTACTAATTATTCAGTAGCACAAGAGGCAGCATCAATAATAGCTGGACAATTACAAAGGTCTGATGTGGTGAAGTTTGACGAGTTTAAGGCTGCTGCTTCAAATATATATGGCTTATTTCCTCGTGATCCGAGGGATGGGCAGCAGCTTACAAGTGATTTTAAATTTACCGGAACGTCTACAAACCAGATTGCGCCTCCAGTAACAGCGAGAAGACCTACAACGCCTACTTCTATTTCTGTTGCTGATGCCACACAGGAAGGGAAAAAAAGAAAGAATTTAGGGGAAAGCAGGGGTGGCACCCTATTAACCGGTAATGCCGGTTTAAGTGATTCTGCCAATACAACTAAAAAAACTTTATTAGGATAAGCTATGCCACGTTTAGATTTAAGAAAGAAATTTGACACAAGGCTTGCTGATATGAAAAATATCAGGATTCCACACGAAGGTCCCTTAAAAGACCTGAGAGACTATATAGCTCCTAATCGTGGTAATTTTCTTGAAGATGAAGGGAATAGGGGTAAGCGAAAGGATCTTAAAATATACAATGGAATACCCACTCTCTCTGCCCGAACATTTGGCGCTGGAATGAAGGCAGGGGTAACAAGCTCCTCTCGTCCTTGGTTCCGGTTGGCTATGTCAGATCGTGGTCTTATGGAGCGTGATGATGTAAGGGCATATTTACGAGGAGTTGAGGAAAGGTTATATCAAATATTTAATAAGTCAAACTTTTATCCGATGGCTGCCGTATCATATTATGAATTGGGAGTGTTTGGCACGGCTCCCATGTCTATTAAGGCTGACTTTGAGGATATTGTACGGTTTGACACATATACGGTTGGGGAATACTGGATAGCCACTAATTCAAGAGGGGTTGTTGATGTTCTCTATAGAAGGATATGGAAAACTCCTGTTCAGTTAATTGAAGAATTTGGCAAAGAAAATGTTTCACATGAAACAATTACAAAGGCTAATACGAAACCTGATGATAAAATTAAGGTAATTCATGCCGTTGAACCGAATGATGAACGTATTCCGGATATGATTGATGCAGAAAATAAGACATATAGAAGCGTTTATTATGAGGAGGGCAGCAGGGCTGACGAAGGCTTTTTGGCTGTATCAGGCTTTGATACATTTCCTTATGTCGTTTCTCGTTGGTCCGTTAATGCTTCAGATCCATACGGTACCGACCAGCCAGGACTAGTAGCTCTTGGCGATGCTAAACAGTTACAGGCAGGAACATTCAGGAAGGCAGCAGGGCTTGACAGAAACCTTAATCCACCATTACAAGCACCGGCTGACCTCAAAAATCAACGGATTATGAATGTGCCTGGTGGCGTTACATTTGTCAGTAGCTTTAGTGGCTCTCAGGGTATTAAACCGATGTATGATGTCCGCATCCCCCTTCAAGACATTATACAGGATAATTTACAGATAGAAGAGCGTATAAAAGACGCTTTTTTTGTTAATATGTTCCTTGCTATACAGGCGAATAATAGACCACAGGATATGAAGGCTGAGGTTGCGTTCCAGATTGACAAGGAAAGGCTTCTTATGTTGGGACCTGTGCTGGAAAGTCTCAATGAAGATTTCCTTAATCCTCTCATAGACAGGGTATTTTTCATCGCTCAAGAGGCAGGTGTTCTTCCGGAGCCACCTGAAGACCTTGCTGACCAAGACTTAAAGATAGAATATGTATCTTCCCTTGCTAAGGCTCAGAAGGTAGCAGCAATAAGCAATATGGAGCGATTAAGTGGTCTTATAGGGTTATGGGCGCAGTTTAATCCTGACGTTATTGATAAGTTTGATTTCGACCAGGCAACAGATGAAGCCAGCGAAATACTTGATGTGCCTACAAATATTATAAGATCTGATGAAGATGTTGCTGAAATAAGGAAAATAAAGCAACAGATGAAGCAAGGTCAGATGGCTCTTGAGTCGGGTGTCGCTGCAGCAGGGGCAGCCAAAGACCTTGCAAACGCACCTGTTGGCACCGGTAATATGCTTGAACAGCTTGCAGGGGTAACGCCAGCTTAATATGAAAGATAATATAGGCATAGAAGGCGAAGATAAAAATATAAAAAAGCAGGATGTGTTGCTCAAGGCAGAAGCTCTTAAAGATAACGCATCGGTATTAGAGGTAATGGATACTAAAGGTGGGAGGCATTTTGTATGGGTTATATTATCTGAATGTGGGGTTTATAGAGATGGGTTCGACTCTGATCCATACATTCATGCCAGAAATGCCGGAAATCAGTCAGCAGGGCTGAGATTGTTACATAAAATTTTAACCGTGTGTCCGAAAAAACATGAGTTGATGTTTGCGGAACACAAATATCAGGAGGAAAACGATGAAAAGTAAAATGGTTCGTGAAGAAGAATTTGAAACCCTTACTGATGGTGGGGAAGAAGAGGGTGCTGAGGATAAAGGTGTTGAGGAAGGTTCCGAAGATAAAACAGTAGATCCGGAAGCTGCAAAGAAAGCTCTGTATCCGAGTGAGGAAAATAAAGACGAAGCCAGGGGAGAGGACAGCGAGGCTAAAGAAGGAGAAGAAGGGGAACCTGAAAAGCCGGAAGAAGAAATTAAGGCTGAGGAAGACAAAGGGGAAGAAAAAGAAGATAAGGAAGAAAAAAAGGAAGAAGGCAAAGAAGCTGAAACAGAAATGCTTACTGTCGAAGACCTTAAATTCCCTGAAGGTGTTACTGTAGACCAAGATATTCAGAATGAATTCCTTACTATTGCCAATGATAAAGATATGACTGCCAAGGAAAGAGGACAGGCATTGGTAAATTTACAGACGAAATTATATACCAAACAGACAGAGGCATACCAGGCACAAATGTCAGCTTGGATTGATACTGTTAAAGCAGATAAAGAAATGATTGGCGATACTGGAGATAAACTTCCAGCGAATCTGGCTATTGCCAAGAAGGGCATGGAGGGGTTAAAGGTTGATGGTCTTGGTGAAATTCTCAATGAAACAGGATACGGCAATCACCCAGCAATCGTTAAGGCATTTTATAGAATAGGAAAATCAATAAGCGAAGATTCTTTCAGGGTTGGTGGAGTAGGAAAAGACACCTCAGAGAAAGACGCTAAGGATGTGCTTTATCCGAGTGTGGATAAAGTATAGTAGTATTTTATTTTTTTGTTTGTATGTATGGGGAGGATTTGTTATGGCAACAGTCGGAACGACTTATCTGAATATTGCAGATAAAGTCAAAAGACTCGATCCAAATGGCGAAAAAATCGCTACGATAATCGAGTTGTTGGCAGAGACAAACGAAGTCATGCAGGACATGGTTGTTATTGAAGGTAACACGCAGACCGGTCATAGAACCACAATGCGTAGTGGTCTTCCATCGACAACATGGAGAAAGCTGTATGGCTACACCACACCATCTAAATCAACAACCGTACAGGTTGACGATACCGCAGGTATCTTAGAAGCATTCTCAATTCTTGATAAAGACTTGGGTGATTTAGGGGGTGACGTTGCTGGTTTGAGACTTTCTGAGGATATGGCTTTTTTCCAAGCTATGAATCACGAATTTGTCCAGACTCTATTTTATGGCAACACGGATACTGATCCGGAAGAATTCATGGGGCTTGCACCTAGATTTGGTGACACATCCGCTAGTAATGGGGGGCAGATTATTGATGCCGGAGGTTCCGGTTCAGACAATGCTTCAATGTGGCTAATCAAATGGTCTGAGAACCACACACACGCATTCTTTCCAAAAGGCACTACTGCTGGTTTACAGCATGATGATATGGGTGTCCAGACCGAAACAGACTCTAGTGGTGGTAAGCGAGTGGTTTATCAGACTCGTTACTTATGGAAAGTCGGTCTTTCGGTTAGGGATTGGAGGCACGTTGTAAGAATCGCAAATATTGACGTAAGCGCCCTGCTTACTATTGGTAGTGGCTCAGATTCGTCTGCAGACCTTATCAACGATATGATTGACGCTATGCACGCCAAGATGCAGAACCTTAGTGGTGGAACACTTGTTTGGTACTGTGACCGTGTGGTATATACAGCATTGACGAAGAAGGCAGTTGCAAAAGCGAATGTAAACTTGACTTACGACACTTTTGGTGGTAACAGCCGTGTGATGCACTTCCAGGGCATACCAATCAAGAGGGTAGACGGTTTACTCCAGACAGAATCACAGGTAACATAGTTTTAACCTTATGACAACCTTATGGGAATCATAAGGGTTATTTTATTAGTATTAATCCTTAGAACTTAGGGAGAATAATTATGATTCTTGATAAAGAGAATTTATATTCAGACGATCAGGCATTAACCA
>Ga0187833_10006761_pt1 | contig 10533 bp, 15 predicted proteins | sample ETNtaG_37_FD_167968 | JGI IMG/M metagenome (GOLD analysis project Ga0187833, IMG submission 167968) | Marine microbial and viral communities from oxygen minimum zone, Eastern Pacific Ocean - ETNP2014_SV_400_PacBio MetaG (Illumina Assembly) | ecosystem: Environmental > Aquatic > Marine > Hypoxic... | reverse complement strand
TCATCTCAGTAAAACCCGAAACATCGCTCTTAGCCGCCGTAGACTTAATGGTCAAGAAACGCGTAGGCTCTTTAATCATAGAAGAAAAAGGAACCTTAAAAGGAATCATAACCGAAAAAGACGTAATGTGGGCCTTAAGCAAAAAAAGAGATTTATCAGACGTAAAAGTAATGGACATCTCAACAAGAAAAATAACCACGATAAGACCTTCAGCAGATATTTACGACGCAGTAAGAACCATGAGGAAATCAAAATACCGAAGACTCCCAGTTGTAATAAAAAAACAAGTAATCGGAATCCTAACTCTAAAAGACATCCTAAGAATACAACCCGAATTATTCGAACTAGCAAGAGAAGGCTTCGAACAAAAAGAAGTCGGAAACATGATGAAAGAAGGCATCTGTGACAAATGCGAAAAACTCGATCTCTTATATAATCTAAACGGACAATTACTCTGTGATCAATGTAGGAATAATTAACAAGGCGACACAAAAACTTTTAAATACACCTCATCCTTCATATTAAAAAGAGTCAAAATGTCAGAAAAAGATAAGGTATACAAAGGCAATGTAAAGCAATCGGGAATTTTCAACTTCAAAGATTTCTACGAATTCTTATACGACTATCTAGTTGACGAGAATTATGATATTATAGAATCAAAATACGTGGAAAAAATGAAAGGAGAGTCAAAAGACTTAGAGATAATCTGGTCCGCAACAAAAGAAGTCTCGGATTATTTCAAATTTGAAATCAAAGTTCACTGGTTTATCTACGGGATGAAAAAAATGAAGGTTAAGAAAGAAGGAGAAGAGTTAACTATGGATAACGGAACCATGGAATTAAGATTCGACGCCTTTTTAATCAAAGATTGGGAGAACAGATGGGAAAATAACCCTTTCTGGAAATTCCTAAGAGGAGTCTACGACAGATACATAATAAAATCTAGGGTGGATGATTACGGAATAAAAGTCTGGGAAGAAACAATAGAAGTTGCAAATCAAGCAAAGTCGTTCTTAGCAGTTGAAGGCCAGTCAGGATAAAAACATGGCAGAAAAAGATAATGTATTCAAAGGTAAGGTGAAACATCAAGGCCCCTTTGGTTTCAAAGATTTCTATGAATTTTTATTTGGAGTTTTTATGGATGAAGGTTTTAATGTATTCGAATCAAAATATGAAGAAGTTAACAAAGGAGATGCAAAAGACATTCATATTGACTGGGAAGCTACAAAAAACGTATCAACATATCTCCAATTCAAAATAAAAATAGGATATTTGATTTTGGGAATGAAGAAAATAAAAATAAAAAAGGACGGACAAGAAATATCTACAGAATCCGGATCACTAGAAATAAAATTCGACGCAGCATTAATAAAGGATCCGGATAGTGAATGGGACAACACATTTATGAAAAAACTCAGGGAAATTTATGACAAACATATCATAAGATCAAGAATAGAAGAACACGAAGAAGAACTATCTGAAAAAATAAACGAGATAATCTCAATTATGAAATCTTATCTAGCAATCGAAGGCCAACATAATTGGTAATATATACCCCCCCACCTACATCCTTATAAATTCTCCAACATATAATCCTCCATGAAAAAACAGGTTACCCTTTCAAGCATAGTTTTACTCTTAATAATATTTTTATTACCTTTAATTCTAGCAACAAACCTAGAAGTCTCAAGCACTCCAATCCAACCAAGCGTCATAGCAGAAATTAACGAACCAGCAACCTATGAACTAACCATAGAAAACCTCGGAGATTCCGACAGATTCGAGATCTATTCCTTAGTCGGCGTAGACATAACTCCGGACAACTTCAGAATAGAGTCCGAAGAAACAAAGAAGATAATTGTAGAAATAATGCCACAACCCTCTCTATTATCTAAAAGAGAACTACCCCTAAATTTTATCTACAAAATAAGAGATTCAGAAAATGATATACAAGAAGAATCATTATCAATAAAAATAATCGGAATCGAATCAATGATCGCAATATCACCTGATGAGATAAGCCCCAAATCAGAAAAAATCACAATCACCATAAAAAACAACCTCAATTTAGAAATAAAAGACCTCTCTCTAAACTTCGAATCAGCCTTTTTTAACAAAGAACAAACCATAAACCTAAAACCAAAAAAAAGCATAGATCTAGAAATAAATTTAAACAAAGAAAAAACAAAATTACTAACTTCCGGAAAATATTTATTAAACACAAGAATAAATCTACAAAACAATAATGCAAACATAGAATCCCAAATAAATTTCCTCGAACAAGAAAACATCGAAACCCTTAGAGAAGAAGAAGGATTCTTAGTAAAAAGAATAGAAATAAGCAAGAAAAATCTAGGAAACATAAAGAAATCAATCAACATAAGATTAGAAAAAAACCTATTATCTTATTTATTCACAACATACAACATTCCCCCAACAAACACCAAAACCCAAGGCCTAACCAGAATCTACATCTGGGAAAAAGAACTAATTCCAAACGAAGAACTAAAAATAATAACAAAAACAAATTGGTTCTTCCCTCTAATAATAATCTTACTAATAATCATAGGAATCATCATCATCCGAAAATCCATCTACTCAAATCTAGAATTAAAAAAGAAAGTCAGCTTCGTAAAAACAAAAGGAGGCCAGTTCGCCCTTAAAATATCAATCATAGCCAAAGCAACAAACTACATAGAACACATCAAAATAACCGACAAACTCCCTCATCTAGTAAAACTCTACGAAAAATTCGGAGCAATCCCTCCCTCAAACATCGACCTAAAAAACAGAAGATTAGAATATAATATTCATTCATTAAGTAAGGGCGAGTCTAGAATATTTACCTATATTATTTATTCAAAGATTGGAGTGGTTGGAAAATTTGAACTCCCAAGTGCAATAGCTACTTATGAGAAAGAAGGCAAACTAAAAGAAGTAACATCTAACCGGAGTTTTTATATCAATGAGCCGGATAATTAATTCCTTATCTCAACATACCCAAACTTTAAAAACATTAATTTTCTACTCTAATCATCCCTCGGTAGTATAATGGTTATTACAGGCGGCTGTAGACCGCTTGAAGCAAGTTCGAATCTCGCCCGAGGGATTTATTATATCGCGAAGCGATATAACCCCTCTGACAAGATCATCGATCAGCAATTTGCAGAGCAAATTAAAGTTCGAATCCCTGAAGATCCGTAAGGATCGAAGGATCAGGAATCCATAATTCCTGAGTCGCCCGAGGGATTTTTTTATCAACATTTAAAACTCTATAAGCTTTCTATTAATAATGGAAACCAATCTAGAAATCATATGGCTCAAACCATGTTTGAAAGATTTTGTAGATTTTAGCGAAGATGAATTCATCAAAGCTGATTCAAAACTAAGAAGCGTCTTATCACAACTATAGTTTCATTTAAAAGTTCGATCACAACAGTACTTGAAGAGGTTCCATTTTATCACCCAGGCCCTATAAACAACGAAGACATGTCAAAACAATACAGTGATATTTCCGATGGATTCATAAATAATGCAGATAATGTAAATGAATATTCTCAAGGTCCCGAAGACGATATAAGATTCACTGAAGCCGACAAAGTCAAATTACTAGAATTATTCAAAACATCTCTAAAAAGCCCAAAAATAGGAACCGTCAAATCTTTTGGAAAAGAAAGAAATGTATATGAATTTCCACCCGGAACAGTTATCGATCTAGTAAAAAATAATGGAGAGGGTTATATTGATATAACAGTCCCCGGACATTCTCCAAATAAAAGAATAGACTTAAACAACTCAGATAAAGCTGCAACATTCAAAAAAATGCTGGATAATACTCTTTTATCAAAAGATATATCTGACAAAGATTTTGTACCAATTGATTTTCTTTATGAACTCTATTTAAAAAGATAAATATAAATTCCTAATCTATTGACTAAAAACCTTTTCTCACTTAACCCCTTCAAACCCAATCAACGTCTTCCCCGGAAGTTTCGGCTTCGCCTTACTAAAAAACCTACGAACTTTTGGAACATTCTCATCCCCATTAAAATAAACAGTAAAAACCGGCCTACCTTTCTTAACCACCGCAGTCCGACCCTCAGGACTTCCAAAACTATTCTTCATTCCAGTCTGAATCCTCTCTCCCTTACTCCCACCCGAAAAAATCCTATTATTCCTAATAACATTATGTGGATAAACATTACATCTAAAAAAATAATTCTTCTGAGTCAACAACTTAGTCATATCTTTATGAATCGTCTGCCTCACAGCCTCAAGAGCAAGATCACGAATCTGAACATTCTCCCCAGCACTAAGCATCATCTTAATCTTATACTTCCCATCCTCAAACCCTTTTATATCCCCCATATTAAACTTAACAATCTTCTGAGGCGGAACCGCCTTAATAAAACTCTTCTGTTGCTTCTTAGACTTCCGAGTATTCACAACAGGTTTCCTTTTCGAATACGACAATGCTTTTCTTGTTACTGCCATTTTATTTTTTTGATCTCAGTTTATTTATAATCGCCCAAATTCCCAGGTTGAATAAACGGATATGATCTATCATTCTGATTAATCTGATTATAACTAGTTTTTGAACAACTATTCCCAAAACAACTATAAACATTTATTCCATTCCCAGGTTGATAAGATTCATAACTCATTTTATTACAATGCAATACTATGCTCTCCATATCTATTATTAGTATTTTTTAATCCACTACTACTCAAATCAACCCTCTGGCCAGGTTTTCCATATTCTTCAAAATTTCTACTATAGACAGAATCAGGTCCTTGATACTTCATTGTAGTATCTGAATGATAGTCCCCTTCAGAGATTTTAAGATCAAGCCCCCTAAGCATAGTACTTTTAGCGTTATCAATCGCATCCCCAAAAACAGCATTATAAATATCTCCCATCCTACTTAACCTCCACCTCGTCATTCCTTGACTGACCAGGCAACCCTTTCTCAAATATCGCCCTCACCATTCCTTTATTCCCATGAGCACTACTTATCTTCCCCTTAATCTCCTTCCCTCCAGGACTCGCCCAAACAACATCCTTCCCCACAAACTTCCCAGCCTCCTCCTTACTTTTCGCATCTACATCTAACACAAAGTGCCTTTCATGTATTCTCTTCCTACTTCTCCTAAACTGTACTACTCGTCCTTTCATAAATTCTCTAGAAAAAATAGGTTTTTAAAGTTATTGCTGGCTATCTCAATTCCCCACCAACTTCCCATCAACCTCATTAATCTCCTCAAGATACCAAACACCATTATCATTAACAATACTATATTCTACACCATCAACACTATCCAAAGTACATCTGAAATCCTTATAATTTCTATTCACCGCCATCTCAATTAACTTCCTTCTATCTGGCCCATTCAACTTAATAAAACCAATCTTACCTTCCAACTTACCACTAGGTTCAACAAGAGGATCATACGAAACAGAAATCGGAACCACATCCCTCTCTGACACAACACCCTTATCAGAAAATATACTTGCCATATTATTAATTGTATACTCTACTCCACCAATAAACCCTCCCAACGAACAAGAAACAGCCAACATACTAACCCCAAAAATCTCATAACCTCTTTTCATAACTCTCTCAACATTCCAACCTTTAAAACTCTTTAGATGCTAAAAAAACATAAATACTTTTATACTATAATCAATCATTAAATATAGAGTTAATATAGAAGATATTGCAAGAAAATTATTAGAAAAAACAACCGAGAGACTAGAAGAATTAGAAGCCATATCAAAACCTTTAAACGAATTAGTGGTCCAAGAAGATTTCTATGTTCAAAGAGTCTATTCTCGACCGAGATCAAATTCACACACCCCTCTATCGGAGATGGTTTTCGGGGGAAAATCTCCCCGTTATGAAACTGGAGACAGTAACCATTTAATATTAGAGGTATTTCCAAGAGACATAGAAATTCCTATAAGAAAGCTGACATTTAATGGACCTTCAGTAGTCAGAGGTAAGGATAAGATAAGTGCGCACATACCCAGATACGATCAAGAAAGTGACCCTACTACATATTCTTCAGATCCACACAGAAAAGTTTTTTATTTTGATAGAGATTTCAATACCGAAGAAACAGCAATAAAAATTGAGATATACAATTGGTGGGAAGGAGACCTCTTACGAGAAGACAAATCTGTGGAATACTCAAAATTCTTTAGCAAATAAAAAAAATATTAACCTCAACCCTCTCCAAAGCAATATCTCTAAACACTCAAAATCACAAATTAACCTCAAACTCCCCCAACTCCTTCCCCAAAACTTTCATCACATCCCCATCCATTGTTACACGCCCACCCCTATACCCAGCAAGAACAGCATTCATCTCATTAGCATCACTATCCATAATCTTCCCACCCTCAATTTTCTTAACCTTCGCATCATCCACCAAAAACGCAGGCTTCGTCAACAACAACTCATACGGCTTACCTTTCGCAGTTATCACAACCTTCGTCTTCTGCAACAACCCCAGCTCCTTCCTCTGCCCATATTCCAAAGTCTCCTGAATCAAATAAACACTATCCTTCCTCAACCTCTCAAAATCAACCTTACTCGGATCCTTCCCAGCCTTAAACTTCTTCTTCATATCAATCAACTTATTCAAAGTATGTATAAACTTAGGATTCCCCTTCGCCCCATTAACAATCTCTTTCTCATACTCCCTAACCAAACTACTATCTGCCTTCTTCCCAAACAACTTACCCAAAATATCAAACACATTCTCATAAATCTCGTCAAAAGTCTTCCTAGTCATCCTCGTCTCAATCAATCCCCTAACTTCTTTCAACTTCTTAATATAATCAGCCGAATCCTTCAACAATCTATCAACTTCCTTCCCACTAACTTCCTTAACTTTCCCATGCTCATACCCCTTAAAATACTTAATCGCAATCTCCTCCAAAATATCCGCATACTTCTTATCCAACAACTTCTCTTTATTAACAAAAATCCTTCTAACTTCATCAACAGTCTCGCGAACATTAGTTGGCGGCAACCCATACATCATCAACAACGCCTGACTCGGAGTCAAAACCCCGTAATAAATATCTCCAATAACAATATCCAACAATCTCCTCTTCGCAACTTCCTGCGTCTTATCTCCCATACTCATAAACATATCAATACTTTCCGGCGAAGGCTTTATTTTCCCCATCCTCAACAACAACTTCCATGGCATAAATCCACCCCTATCATAAATCGGAACACCGTCTCTCAAAAAAGTATAAAAAATAGGATTAGCATCTTTAACCCCTTCCCAAAACTCAGTAAGAAGATAAACCTGAGGCGATAACTTATTCTTAACTCCTGCCAACTCCCCAGCCTGCATAACATAACTATAAATTATATTCCTCAACTTCTCCTTCAACTCAAGTCGAGGCATTCTCTTAACATCAGTATCATCAATTATAATATAAACATCCACATCACTTGTCTTCACAGCCTCCCCCCGAACCAAACTACCTCCAAGAACATAACTATAAACATACTTCTCAAACTTCTTCAATACAAGCGACTTATGAATCTGCGCAACCCTTAGCGCCCCAAGAATCCCTTTATCATGCAACGGATACGCCATCCCAATCGCCTCAATCAACTGATACTTACTATCCATCGCAATCTCCCACAAATCCATCTCCAAAAATATATTCAACCAAACCTTCAACTTACTCTCCTTCAGTTTCTTAATAATCTCAACCTTAACCGCATTAAACTCTTTCTCTTTATCATCAGGCAAAACAACAAGTAAATGCATAGGCTTATCTTTCTTCTCCTCATCTGAAAGCTCGTTCTCCTCATCAAACATTTCCGCAGCCTGCGGCGGAATAATCCCAATCCCAGAAATAAACTTATACTTACTCAAAACCCATTTCTTAAAACTATCAAGTTCCTCCCGAACCTTCTGCATCTCCTTCTCATCCTTACTCGATGGAGCCTGCGGCATCTCGGCTTTACGAAGTTCAGGACTCTGATATTTCTTGTCGTCTAGACTCACTGCGTCGTTAATCGTTTTTTCTTCTTCTGCCATTTTATCTTATCATCACCCACTCTTTATTATTAAAACTTAAGTTTATATTTAAAGCTTAGTGTTTGTATCCTCTAAAAAATCTGTCTAGTTCATTCCAGTTTGGGACAGATTCCCTAAATTCACTTTCAATCTTTTTAAATTCCCCTTCATTAGGAACAATTTGTCTCAATAATCCTTTTACAGTATTTTGATCTATAAAACCTTCAATATATGCACTAACAATCTCACTAGCAAGTCTACAATTATCTTCACTAGGCATCTTAATCCCTTCATCACTAATATGGGCTATTGAAATCGTTCCCCCGACTCCATTATTAATTTTTACTGATGAGTTTGTAGCTTCGATTACCTTAATTAATCCTTCTTCAGGGTCAATATTATCAGTTTCTTCTCTTGGTATACTAGTTTTATAAGAAGAAATTACTTTATCAGATTCATCTGACCCTGATCCATCTGTTCCCAATCCTCTTGATGATTTTAAACCACTCCCATAAGCATTTATTCCATAAACATTAAACCTTCCATCTTCAATTCCGCCCAATAAAATTCCAAAACTTAAATTTTTTTTGATTCCCTCAGATCCATTATGTAACCTAGATTTATATTCTTGGTCTAATGGTTTTCCAGTAATCGATGAAACTCCAGATTGAATATCTTCCATCCCTAAGCCCGAGAATTCTGCTTTTAACATAGTATCTAATAATCGATCTCTTCTAGATAATGCAATATTAGTAATATATTCATAAACACTTCTCAAATCTTTATCCTGATTCTCTCCAAGCCCTTTAATTGAGAAATCATAAATCTCTGTTAATAAATCAGAAGGCCCACTTCCACCATATACAATAGATTTTCCAATAGGTCTCAATTTCTGAGCTATATTATATTTTCTTAGTTCAGTAGACGATTGTTCATCAGCCACAGCTACTCCAGATTCTCCAAATGATAACATATTAATTACTGTCATAACATTTTCATAAAAAACCACTATATAAACCTTCCCCTCACCACCACTTAATAATAATAACAAAATCCCAAAATCAAAAACTTTAAAAACCGATATTATCCGCAACTAAATAAGTAGAAAGTTTTATAAGATACCTTTTAGCCTAATATAATAAGGGCCTATAAGCTAGTGGCAAACTGACTCGTTTACACCGAGTATTCCCAGGTTCGATCCCTGGTAGGCCCATTCATCGAACCTGGAGAGGGTTAGTTCACCTGAGAGTTCGTGAGAACCGAAGGATCAGAAATTTCCAATTTCTGAGCTGGTAGGCCCATGTCCATTATCAAATAAAAATGCCATCAATAAATATTTACACAAGTAGAGAAAGAGTTAAACTTCTAGAGGACATCTTTTCTGGACTAAAAGAATTTACAGCGCAAGAGCTATCATGCGGAGATAGAGAATTAAGAAGTGATGAGATAAGTCTAAGAGCCATTGTACCTGAAGCCGCATCACAAATTGCAGATACAGAACTAGAAATAAAAGCCTTTAGTTATCCTGAACGTGTTCAAAGGCAAGATGAAATTTGCCGATTAATAGATGATTACGTTCAAAGAAATTGTCCAGAATCTGGTTCAACTTATGTATGGTTACAATTAAGTGAGCTAGGTCATAGTGCAAAAGAATAAATCTAAGTATCTATATAAAGATTATAACATAAATATAGACCTGAGCTGGTAGGCCCATCAAAACATTTAAATATAGATAATAAATAGTAATTTAGAGGTGAAAAGCACTTCAGAAGATTATTCTGAGAAAATTAGAAAATGGAATTTGAGATACATGGTCAAAGAGTAGCATATGATGGTGGAGAATGCGGAATCTATAAGGGAGATACTTCAATTAGTTTAGATTACTCAACAATGGATAAAACTCTTTTAGTGAGTACTATTAATGGCATGTCAAAAGAAGAAGCAATTAAGGCAGTAACTCGATTAGGAGACCTAGCTTCTGAACAAGCAGGATGGGAGTCTACTCCACAAAATACAGGATTTCCTATTTTAATAAAAAGTCCTGGTCCAACCCCAATTAATAAGGTAAGGGGAAACATTAAAAATACAATGAGATTTACTGAAGATATTCTAAGTGCATTAAAAGGTGAATGATCTTACTAAAATCTTATAAACTACTATCCTTTGTTTTATTCAATAAATGGTCCAAAATTTATGTAACAAATAGTATCCTAAAACAACTATCCATTAAAAATATATACTATCAAACAATCATCTAACCATGAAAATTATTATTGACATTAAAGTAAAAGATCTCAAAAGAGCCATTGAATTCTACACAAATAAATTAAACCTATCTTGTAGAAGAATAGAAAAAGACTGGGCAGCAATAGAAGTGGGTGATGCTGAAATACACCTATATCTACACAGTGGCATTACAACAGGACTTGAATTTTATGTTGATGACTTAGATAAAGAAGTAAGTGAATTAAAAGAAAAAGGAAT
>Ga0187833_10006760_pt1 | contig 10534 bp, 8 predicted proteins | sample ETNtaG_37_FD_167968 | JGI IMG/M metagenome (GOLD analysis project Ga0187833, IMG submission 167968) | Marine microbial and viral communities from oxygen minimum zone, Eastern Pacific Ocean - ETNP2014_SV_400_PacBio MetaG (Illumina Assembly) | ecosystem: Environmental > Aquatic > Marine > Hypoxic... | reverse complement strand
AAATTTCTTTAAAATTATAATTTGGTTTCCACCCTAATTTTCTAGAAAGATTAGAATTTAACAATTTTTTTTTTACTCCATTTGGCTTTGATTTATCAAACAATATATCTCCTTTGTAATTTAGAGATCTAGCTATCAATTTAGCTATATTTTTGATCGAGTAATCTTTTCCATAACCTATATTGATGTGGCATTGTTTTGGTCCTAATATTCTTTCAAATTTTTTTTTTGAGAGATTTCCAATAAAAACTACTGCTTCTGCAAGATCATCAACATATAAAAATTCTCTTTTTGGAGATCCATCTCCCCATAGTATAATATTTTTTAATTTTTTATTTTTTGCTAATAAAATTTTTCTTATAATAGCTGCCATTACGTGACTTTTTGTTGGATGAAAATTATCACCAGGGCCAAATAAATTGCATGGCATAACTGTTTTATAATTCGTTTTATACTGCCTATTATAGCTTTCACATAGTTTGATTCCTGAAATTTTTGCTACAGCATAAGCTTCATTTGTAGGCTCAAGATAAGAAGACAAAAGATCTTTTTCAGTTATTTTTCTATTTATAATCACAGGGTAAACGCAGCTAGAACCTAAAAAAACTAAGTTTTTTACGCCATTTTTAAAAGCTGATATAATTACATTTGTTTGAATTAATAAATTCTCTTCAATAAAATCTGCACGGTAATTGCTATTTGCCAATATTCCACCAACTTTTGCTGCACAAAGATAGACTTGTTTTATTTTTTCTTTTTTAAAAAAATTTTCAACTTTATTTTGGTCAGTTAAATTTAAATTTTTTTTTTCTTTAGTTATAATGTTTGTGTATTTTTTCTTTTTTAATACTCTAAGTATAGCAGATCCTACCATACCTTTATGACCGGCTATAAAAATTTTATCATTTTTCTTAATATTCATTTATATTTTTTCCAGTGGCAATCTTTAAATCACGATCTAGCATCTCTGAAATTAAATCAAATATATTGGTTTTATTTTTCCAACCTAGTTCTTTACGAGCTTTTGAGCTATCTCCAAGCAAACTACCAACTTCTGTAGGTCTATAATATTTTTTATTTACTTTAATTATCACCTGACCTTTTTTAATTTTATAATCTTTATTTTCAAAAGATTTTATTGTAGCAATTGTTTTAAGACCTTTACCACTCCAAACAACTTTAATATTTAGATATTTAAAGCACATATCAATAAAGTTTTTTATAGAATATTGTTTGCCTGTAGAAACTACATAATCTTTAGCTTTTTTTCCCCTCATCATTAGCCATTGTATTTTAGCATACTCCCTAGCATGACCCCAATCTCTTAAAGAATTTAAATTACCAACTTCCAAAAATTTACTTTTCCCACTAACAATTTTTGCCAATCCTATTGTTATTTTTCGTGTAATGAATGTTTCCCCTCTTCGAGGTGATTCATGATTAAATAAAATACCATTGCAGGCATAGATATTATAAGCTTCTCTATAGTATTTTGTTATCCAGTAAGCATAAAGTTTTGATATTGAATAAGGAGACACGGGTTGAAATTTTGTTTTTTCATTTTGAGGTACTTCTAAAGTTTTTCCATATAACTCAGATGTACTAGCTTGGTAAAATTTAATATTTTTATTTTTTTGTCTAATGATTTCAAGTATTCTCAAACATCCCAAAGCATTAACATCAGTTGTATATTCTGGAATTTTAAAACTTACAGAAACATGTGATTGAGCTGCCAAATTATAAATTTCATCAGGTTTAGTTTCTTCTATAATTTGATTTAGGCTAAGTGGATCCATCAAATCTCCATAGTGAAGTTTTAAATTTTTATTATTATACATATGGTCTATTCTATGGGTGTTTATTAATGAGGATCGTCTAACAATACCATGAACTTGATATTTTTTTTTAATAAGCAGTTCAGCAAGATAAGAGCCCGTTTGACCGGTTATTCCAGTAATTAATGCTACCTTTTTTTTCATTTAATTATTTACTTTTATAATTTGAATTTAAAATATATATACTAATTTTTTCAAATAGTATGAAAGTTTATATAATTGGTGCTTCAGGAATGTTGGGAAGTGCCCTTTTTCTTAATTTTGTAAATAATAATTATTTTAAAACCAAAGGTTCATTAAAAGGTAAAAAAAATGAATATTTCAGAAAATTTAACAATAATATTGATTTAAATATTGATGTCTTAAAATTTAAAAATTTAGAAAAAAAAATATTAAATTTTAATCCAGATTACGTAGTGAATTGTGTGGGGTGGATAAAACAAAAAAATTATAAAAATAAGAATTTAACTTATTTGAATTCTGTATTTCCTCATAAATTAAATAAATTTTTAAAAAAAAACAAAATAAAATTGATTCATTTTAGTACAGATTGTGTTTTTGATGGAAAAAAAGGTAATTACGAATTGATAGATGAACCTAATGCAAAAGATTCATATGGTAAATCCAAATATAAAGGTGAGGTAATTTCTAAAAATTGTTTAACAATAAGAACTTCTATTATTGGGCACGAACTAAATTCGTTTAGTGGGTTGTTAGAATGGTTTTTAAAAAAAAAAGGATATTGTTTGGGTTATCAAAAAGCTTTTTTTTCCGGATTAACAACTTATGAAGTGTATAAGTTTTTACTTACTTTATTTAAGTCAAAAAAAAAAATATTTGGTATTTATCATTTGTCTTCAAAAAAAATATCTAAGTATCTATTATTAAATAAAATTAAAAAAATTTATAAAAAAAAAATAAAGATTAAAAAAGATTATAAAATTAGAATTGATAGATCTTTATCAAATAATCTATCTATCAAAAAATTGAAATTTAATGCATCTAATTGGGATAAAATGATAAAACAAATGAAAAATAATAAACAAAAAATAAACAGTTATTTAAAAATAATAAATTGAAAAAATTAGATAAAATCTCCGTAATTATCACTACATACAATAGGCCCAACAATGTAATAGAAATTATAAAATTAATTAAAAATCAGTTAAATTTTTTTTATCCAATTGAAATATTGATTTGTGATAGTAATTCTCAAGGAAATCTAAAAATTCTAAACTATATTAATAATTTAAAGTTATTAAAAATTCGTTATTTTAATTTAAAAAAAAACCATCAAGCCTATAAAAGAAATAAAGGAGCCAGCTTAGCGGAAGGTAAATATTTAATTTTTTTAGATGATGATTGTTTTCCTGATAATAATTTTCTAAAAAATTATTATAAAATATTAAAGTTAAATAAAAATAGACAAATATATTGTGGCTCAGTTGAATATATTCAAAAATCTTCAATAAAAAATTTGATTAAGTTTAGAAATGATAGATCGATTAAATTTGAAAATTTTAAGAAAAAAGATATTTCAATAAAAAATTTTGTTACTATGAATATGGGCTTTAATAAAAATTATTTTAGAAATTATGATAAATTTTTTGATTTAAGATTTAATTATTATGGATTTGAAGATTTTGAACTGGCTCATAGATTAAAAAAAAAAGGATTTAATTTCAGATTAATAAAATCTAAAATCTTTCATAAAGATTTTAGAGACTTTAACACTTTTTTGAATAAATTTTATTATCTTGGAAAGTTTGGAATAAAAGATATTTGTAAGATCAATATTAATGCTGCAAAGAATTCAATCTTTTATAAAATTTTTAATAATAAAATTATTAGTATTTTTTTAAGATTGCCTTTTAGCAATTTTTTGCTTTATATTATTGAAAAAATAATAATTTATCTAGATGGTATGATTAATTTTTATTTACCACTATTATATAAAAGTGGTATATTTATATCATATATTAGAGGTTTAAAAAATCAGGTTAACAATAGAAAACAATTAAATTCCTATAATAATAGTCTTAAAAATTGGTATGAATAATATTTCAAAAAATTTTTTTAAAAATAAAACAGTATTAATTTTTGGTGGCACAGGTTCTTTTGGAAAAGCATTTTTAAGAAGAGCAATTCATTTGCCGCTGAAAGAAATTCGAATTTTCAGTAGAGATGAAAAAAAACAGAATGATCTAAGACTACTTCATGATAATAAAAAAATTCAATTTATAATTGGTGATATAAGAGATAGAGATTCAGTCATGGATGCATGTAAAAATGTTGACTTTGTTTTTCATGCAGCTGCCTTAAAACAAGTACCCTCATGTGAGTTTTATCCAATGGAAGCTGTCAAAACTAACATTAATGGAACAAATAATATTTTAGATGGGTGTATTGAAAATAATGTAAAAAAAATTGTTTGCTTAAGTACAGATAAAGCTGTCTATCCAATTAATGCTATGGGCATGTCAAAAGCTTTAATGGAAAAAATTGCCATATCTAAGTCAAGAAATTTAAATAAAAACCAAACACAAATTACTGTTACTCGTTATGGTAATGTGCTTTTATCTAGAGGATCGGTTTTACCACTTTTAATAAATAAAATTTTAAACAGCGAAGCGTTAACAATAACAGACTTAAATATGACAAGATTTTTAATGTCTCTTGATAGTGCAATTGATTTAGTTTTATTTGCGTTAAATTTTGGAAAGAATGGCCAAACTATTATTCCGCAAACATGCGCCACAACTCTTAAAACTTTATCTGATGCATTGCTAAAAATATATAAAAAGAAAAATTATCCAATAAAAATAATTGGGACTAGACATGGTGAAAAAAAACATGAAACATTAATGAGTAGAGAGGAGAGTTTTTTTTCAAAAAAAATAAAAAATTATTTTGTAATTAGCCCCGATATACGAAAACTAAATTATGATTTGTATTTCGAAAAAGGTGAAAAGCTTTTGAAAAATCATGATGATTATACCTCAGAAAATACTCAACAATTAAACTTAAATGAAACAATTCAAATAATAAAACCTCTAATTAAAAATTATAACTTTGATTAACTAGATGAAACTTAAGATTCTAACCATACTTGGTACGAGACCAGAAATTATTAGGTTATCTAGAATTATTGATCGTTTAGATAAGAATTTTATGCATATATTGGTTAATAGTAATCAAAATTTTGATACTAATTTAAATAAGATTTTTTTTGATAAATTAAAAATTAGGAAACCTGATTATAATTTAAGATGTAACAATAATAATTCTATTAATTTTATTTCTAATCTTCTTGTAAAATTTGATAAAGTTTTATCAATTGAAAAACCTGATGCAGTTTTATTTTTAGGGGATACTAATACTGGCTTTTCAATATTGGCAGCTAAAAAAAGAAAAATTCCTATTTTTCACCTCGAAGCTGGAAACCGTTGCAATGACATGAGGGTTCCTGAAGAAATTAATAGAAATGTCATTGATCATTTATCAGATGTTAATTTGACTTACAGTGAAATAGCCAAGAAAAATCTAATATTAGAAAATTTTGCACCGGATAGAGTTATTAAAGTTGGTAGTCCACTTTATGAAGTTTTAAACTTTTATAGTGCAGAAATTGAAAAATCAAAGATTTTAGAAAACCTAAAAGTTAAAAAAAATAATTATTTTTTATTAAGTAGTCATAGGGAAGAAAACTTAGATAATAAAAAAAATTTTGAGACTATTATGGACGTAATAGCAGGCTTGCATAGTAAATTTAAAATACCAATTATTATAACTACACATCCAAGATTAAAGAATAAATTAAAAAAAACAAAATTTAATAAAAATTCTTTGATTAAATTTAAAATGCCTTTTAATTATTTTGATTATGTTAAATTACAGTTAAACTCAAAACTAACTATTTCAGATAGCGGCAGTATAGTAGAGGAGTCAAATATATTAAATTTCCCAGCAATAAATTTTAGAGAAACGACTGAAAGACATGAGGGACTAGAAAAAGGTTCCTGTGTTATTTCAGGAATTGATAAAGATTCAATCAACCAATCAATAAATTTAATGCTTAATATTAAAAAAAACCAAAAAAAAGATATTCATCCAGATTATTTAGCAACAGATTTATCATCTAATATTGTAAAAATTATTCAAAGCTACACACGCTATGTAAATAAAAGAGTTTGGCTTAAGTAATTTAAAATTAATACTATCTGTTAATGAAAATTTTAATTGTATCACAGTATTTTTGGCCAGAATATTTTAGAGTGAATGACTTAGTAGAAGAATTAAAATTAAAAAAAGACGTAGAAATAGAAATATTAACATCATATCCAAACTACCCACTAGGTGAAGTTTATGAAGAATTTAAGAAAAATCCTAAAGCTTTTTCGGTTTATAAAAATTGTAAAATTTATCGAGTACCTCAAATAAGTAGAGGCAAAGGGTCTCTAACCATGCTAACCTTAAATTATTTGACCTTTCTCTTCTCATCGTTAGCTTTTTCTTTTTTTGGATTAAGAAAAAAAAAGTATGATTATGTATTTACAGTCGCAACATCACCAATCATAGTAGCGCTAACTAGTATTTTGATAGCTAAATTTTCTAAATCTAAACATGTTTTGTGGGTTTTAGATTTATGGCCCAATGTCCTTCACGATCTTAATATATTTAAAAAAAAAACTTTTATTTATCGATTATTTGAAAAAATTGTTATATTTATATACAAAAGGACAGACATAATACTTTGTCAATCCTTAACATATAAAAGAAATATTAATCAATTAAATAATTCTTTTTATAAAAAGACTATATATTTTCCATCCTGGCCAGAAAGTACTCAAAAAAATACTTTTCAAAGTTTTGAAAAAGATATGGAAATATTTTCCAAAACAAAATTTAATATAATTTTCACAGGTAATATTGGTGACGCTCAAAATTTTGGTTCAGTGATAGAAATAATAAAGATTACCAAAGAAGAAATAAATTGGATTGTAGCCGGCGAAGGTAGGAGATTTTCAATGCTTTTGAGTGAAAAGAAAAAAAATTCACTTAAAAATTTAAAATTATTAGGATTATTAAAATTTGAAGAATTAAAAAAATATGTTATGCATTCTGATGCCTTGCTTATTTCTCTTAAGCCAGGAGAAGCGTTTGATGCCACTATTCCAGGAAAATTTCAGACCTACCTAAATTATAATAAGAAAATTATAGGATTAGTAGGTGGGGAAGTTAATGATATTATTAACAAATATAATATTGGTATAGCTACAAGGGAAAAAAGTCCCGAAAAAGTAAAAAAGTTAATTATAGATTATTTATCTAAAGATCATGATACGAATAAATTTAATAAAAGTGTCACCATATTAAATAAAATTTTTTCAAAAGAAAGAAATATAAACAAATTATTAAACTATTTTAAATTATTAATTAAAACTAAAAAGATATTCTTGAAATATCTTAGTGACGCTAAAAAAATTAAATTTAATGGAAATTTTGTAATATCTGCCTTTAATTTAGCTTTTCTAGGAGCTTATGCTGAAAATAAAATATTAATAAATAACAATTTTTATATTTGGCCTGATGGTTACTATTTTAAAAAAATTTCTAAACTGAATTTGGATAAATTACCTGGAAGAAAATTGCTTAATGATCTGTATTTACCTGACGAAATAAAGGAAATTATTGTTTTGGGAAATTTGTCTTTAAGGGGAAGAAAGTATTTAGAAAAAAAATTTAATAAAAAAATTGTTAATATAGAATTACCTTACGGAGACCTAAAAGATTTTAAAAAAAAAGTACCAGAGTTTGATAATAAACAGATATGCTTTATAACTCTTCCTACTCCTAAACAAGAAATTCTTGCAAACTATATTCAGGAAAATCAAAAATACTTCAAGTTATTTTGTTTTGGGGCGGCTATAAATATGGCATCAGGAGAAGAAAGACCTTTGCCTAGTTTCCTTGAAAAAATTTTCTTTGCAGAAACAATATGGAGATTACAATATGAAACCTTAAGAAGAACGAGAAGATTGTTAAATAGCTTCACAAGTTATTTAAAAGGGAAGAAAAAAAATATGTATATAAATTTTATATTTAAAAAAATTGATGAAGAGTAACAATCTTGTATTTGTATGGGCAAGTGATTTTGAAGACTTTACGGGAGAAGGAATTTTAGCAAGAAGTTTTATAAAAAGTTTGTTTCATAATTCTAATAAAAAAATAAATATTAAATCAAATAACGCAGAATATGTTTTTTATAAAAAAAGAATTAAAATAATTAAATACAGTAATTATAAGAACAATTTTGTAAATAAATATTTAAAAGTTTTTTGTGGATTATATTATTTATGGAAAGGCCATATTTTGGGCCACACAACTTTTTATATTAACTATTTACCACTTTGGAATTTTTTATTATTAATCCTCCTTCCAAAAAAAACAAATTTAGGTCCTATCACAGGTGGAAAATTTATTATTAAAGAAAAAAGTATCAATTCTTATATAAGAAAATATTTATTTCCTTTTTTTTTTAAATTTAGTGTTAAAATAATCTCTACAAAATACAAAAATTTTCTTTTTTCAACAAGAATGTTAATTGAATATTTACCAAAAAATCTTATCCAAAAATCATTATTTGAAGTTAATTTGATTTGTTTTGACGAGCTAAAAATAATTGATAGAAAGGATATTAATTATTTATTCTATTATAGAATTCACTCAAATAAATCTAATATCTTTTTAAAAAAACTTATAATAAATTTGACGAATCAAAATGAGAAGGTTTTTATAGTAGGTGATTACTTGGAAGGTAAAAATTTAGTTAATCTAGGTAATATTAGCAGGAACAGACTTCAGAAATACCTTTCTAGAACTAAATTTTCTTTAAATAGCGGGGAAAATTTTTATTCATTATTTGCCCTAGATTGCATCTCAAATGATGTAGATATTTTTATTGATAAAAAAACTTATTTAAAAAGTAATTATTTTCCTAAAAATAATTTACATATTATAGATTACAAATATTTTGATAGAAGCTATGTAAAAATTCTTAAAACAAAAAAGAGTAAAAAAATTTCAAAAAAAAATATATTAATTAAAATAAAAAAAGAATTAATTAAAAAAATAAATAAAAATTTTGATATTATTTAATTTTTTTTAAATAAAAAGAAGATGGTCCAGATTTATTGCTCATGTAGGGACATATTTTTTTTAATAAAGAGAAGTATCTTTTTTTTAAGAAAAATAATGGAGCAATAATTTTATATTTTGTTTTATCCATCAATAATGTTTCTAAAAGATACTGTTCATTCCAAAATAAATTGTGGTCAATCATCCAGTCGCTTGGGTAGGAAAAAGGTGTAAAGATATCGTGTATACAAATGTTAGTGTTTTTATTTAGATCAGGAATAATTTCTTGATATATTCTTAAAACATCCCCAAAAGGTTTTATAATATGCGTTGAGTCGATCAAAAGTAAATCATCTTTTTTGAGACTTTTAAAAATATCAATTTTACAATCTTCTAATTTTTTTTTAATTCTTTTTATTTTTAAATTTGAAATTATTTCTATTTTTCCAGGATCAATACATATCATCTCACATTTTTGTTTTTCTAACTCATTTTTTAATTTTGCCTCATATGCTATTAATGTAGAGTAGCCTGATCCAACCTCAATTATTCTTTTTGGTTTAGTATGTCTTATAAATTGATACAAAAAATCGGCATCACCTGCAGAAAAAAAAGGATTATCCATCACAAAGCCGGAATTATTACTTTTTATTTTTAATTTTAAATTAATTAACTCTTTCGAATATTTTAATTTTTTTAATATACCGAAATCAGAATATTTATGATTGAAGATTTTATCAATTTTTCTTTGTTTCTCATTTATGGATCTTAGGTGGTCATTTTTAAATTGTGGTTCATAATAATGATCACGTAATGGAAAAATTCCAATTTTTTTTATAACTTTTGTGGAAAGTCTTAAATTTTTAACACCTAATAGCTTGTAAATTTTAAATATAATTGCCGCAAAACAACAAAATAAAAAAATGCTTAAATCAAAAAATAATTTATATCTAATTGAAATCTTTTTTAATATTTCTTTCATAGTTTTCTATGTATAAGTATGTTAATAAAAATATTACTAAATCAAAATTATGTGTAGCAAATGAACTTTCTATCAGCGTTCTTGCTAAAATAAATATATTTGCTAACAGACAAGTTTTTAAAATAATTTTACCTTTTTCATTAAATAACTTATTTATAAATATAATTTTTAAGCATTTTATAGTTGCAGAATAAATAATAATTAAAAATAATATAAGTCCAATTAACCCAGAAGTTATTAGGGCATATATATATGAATTGGATGCGGAAGTGTTAATAAGAAGTCTATCTGCTTGAAATCCATAACCTAAAATAGGTTTTTTAACAGCAAAATTTAATAATTTTTTCCAATCATTAAATCTTCCTGACGTCGAAAAATCTTCTATAACTCTAACTCTATATTCCAAAACTACTTCATTTACTCTATGGCTTTTCCAATCTTTTCTTATTATGTCTTGCTCACATTTAGAAAATCCCCAAGCTTTTTTGCAACTATCATCTACTTTTGCCTCAATATTTTGGGTAGATAGAAAGTTAGAATATACACTTGTCATACCTTTAATTTTTGGAAACAATATTTG
>Ga0187833_10006758_pt1 | contig 10534 bp, 8 predicted proteins | sample ETNtaG_37_FD_167968 | JGI IMG/M metagenome (GOLD analysis project Ga0187833, IMG submission 167968) | Marine microbial and viral communities from oxygen minimum zone, Eastern Pacific Ocean - ETNP2014_SV_400_PacBio MetaG (Illumina Assembly) | ecosystem: Environmental > Aquatic > Marine > Hypoxic... | reverse complement strand
TTCCTATCCTTTGGTTGGAGTCTATGCGCAGAAATTTAAAGCCACAAGATTTGCCCTTGTAGGTGACGCTGCAGTTGGCATGCATCCGGTGACCGCACATGGATTTAATTTAGGACTTAAAGGGCAGGATCTGTTGTCGTTGGCCGTTAAGAGGGCGCTTGATAATGGATTGGATATTGGTTCAGACGAAGTGCTCAGCGATTATGAAAGAAAACACATCAATTTCTCTAGATTGATGTATTTTGGTACTAATGGTATTGTTGCGCTTTTTACCAATGACACCTCGGCAGTTAAGCAGATTCGCAAACTGGTGCTCAAGTTTGCTAACAGTTTTCCACCAATAAAGTCGCTCATTACTCAGCAACTGACAGAGTCAAAAAAGAGTAACCTAATACCTTTTTGATTGCAAAAACAATGGCAGTTGATTTAACAAAGCTCAGAATAGAACTTCGTAAAAGAGGGCTCAGCCGGTCTAATCTTAATAATGACCCGGTTAAGCAGTTTTCGCTTTGGTTTACTGAGGCTATAGACTCAGGTATCGTCGAGCCAAGCGCTATGAGCCTTGCAACTGCCGATGAAAGCGAGATTGGCATACGCACAGTGCTACTCAAATATTTCGATGATAAGGGGTTTGTTTTTTATACCAATTATAAATCAAAAAAATCGTGCCAAATTGAAACGAGGCCCGAAGCGGCGCTTTTGTTTTCATGGCTGACTCTTGAGAGGCAGATAAAGATTGTTGGCAGTGTTGAGAAGGTCTCGAGTCTTGAGTCGATAAAATATTTTGCTTCAAGACCCAAAGATTCTCAAATCGGCGCATGGGCATCCAAACAGTCTACAACCATTTCTTCTAGAAATATATTGCAAAGTCAGTTTGAGTCAATGAAACAAAAATTCTCAAGTGGCGAGGTGCCTTTGCCGGACTTTTGGGGAGGTTATCGGGTAATACCAAGGACTATAGAGTTTTGGCAAGGTAGGGAGAGTAGACTCCATGACCGCTTTATCTACCAGAGAAAAAAAGATGGCTGGACTATTAGTCGGCTATCTCCTTAAGAGAGCTAAGCAAATCTATTGTCTCGGGCTTTTCGCCACGCCAAAATTCAAATGAACTTGCAGCTTGTTCAACGAGCATTCCAAGGCCATCTACAACTCTTACAGCGCCATTGCTTGAGGCCCAGTCCATAAATGGTGTTTTTTTGCCATACATAAGATCATAACAAAAAGCGCCATTGGCAACGCCTGCGGAAATATCTGGCATCGCTCCATCCAAAGAGGCACTAGTAGCGTTGATGACTATGTCTACCGGTTTGTCCTTTATTTGTTCAAGCCCAAAACCACACACCTTACCGAGCTTGCTATAATTATTCGCCAAATCAAGGGCTTTGGATTTTGTTCGGTTGGCGAGCAATATGCGGGCAGGTTTTTGTTCTAGTAACGGCAGCAAAATCCCCTTGGTGGCGCCACCAGCACCTAGAACGAGAATATCCTTGTCTTTGACAGTTTGCTCGAGGTTTTTACATAGATCAGTAACAAGCCCGATTCCATCTGTGTTGTGGCCATATAGCTTTCCATCTTCAATTTTAACTGTATTGACAGCTCCGGCGGTCTTTGCATGCGTTGTGAGCTTATCAGATAAATTATAAGCCTCAATTTTAAAAGGGACGGTAACGTTAAATCCTCTTCCGCCCGAGAAAACAAAATCCCTTACATAACCTTCGAAGTCATCTCGCGGAGCGAGGACCTTTTCATAACTGATTAGGTGGCCAGTTTGTTTGGCAAAATACTTATGTATCTTTGGCGATAAGCTGTGGTTAATAGGGTTGCCAAAGATTGTATACTTATCCATACATCGAAATATTATTTCACCTTGCTAGCTTTTTTTTGTTTATCTTTTGCGCTGTCATTCTGGCTCTTTTTCTGGTTACCGCCTTGATTTTGATTTCTATTCTGATTTCGATTTCTATTCTGATTTCGATTTCTATTCTGATTTCGATTTCTATTCTGATTTCGATTTCTATTCTGTGGCCTTGCCTTTTTTTGTCCTTCTTCAGTGCTGTTCACGGTTAAAGATTCAAGAAATTTGCTAAACAGAGACACCTTTTTTTCAGGTTTCTTAGTTGTTGGATGGTTATTGGTTATTACCGGTAAATCAGGTTGTTCAACTAGTCCTGCTTGATTAGGATTAACTTGAGGTTTTGAGATGCCTTGATAACTCCTATAGTGGCTTCTTTTTTGGCTTTTCAGCTTATTAATGCTATAGTTAGGAAATTGCATATACTGGTTAGGAAGCAGAGTAATTTTGATATTATGCTTGTTTTCCATAGCCTGTATATACTGCCTCTTTTCATTCAGAATATAGGTAATAACTTCAATAGAAGACTGGACTGTAAAGTCATTTAGATTTTTGTCTGAATTACATTTATCTTCAAGTTGACGAACGATAGATAAGGCCAGTGTTGGTATCGTCGGGATCGAACCACTGCCATTGCACTGCGGACAGCTTCTGCCGGTTGACTCAGCAATAGAGCTCATCAACCTTTGGCGCGACAATTCTAACAGTCCGAACCTTGATATTGTGCCAATTTGCACGCGGGCTCTGTCGTTAGCTGTAGCATTTTCCATCGCCTTTTCGATTGATGCCCTTTTTTCTGTAGAGGACATATCGATAAAATCGATTACCACAAGACCACCAATATCCCTCAGTCGCATCTGTCTGGCGACCTCTTTCGCTGCATCTAGATTCGTTTTAAAGGCTGTCTCTTCGATATTTGATCCTCTTGTCGCGCGTGCAGAGTTGATATCTATCGCGGTCAAAGCTTCAGTGACATCGAAAACTATGGTGGCTCCGGATTTAAGCGAAACTTCTCGATTAAAGACGCTCTTGACTTGTGACTCAATACTCATATGGGCAAACAATGAATGCTCTGTAATGTCAAAATACTTTATACGGTCAAGATAGTGAGGCATCACGAAATTTACAAAATTTTTCGCACTTTGGTAGGTCTCCAGATCGTCAATAATGACGCTATCAGTATCTTCTCTTAAGTGGTCACGCAGAGCCCTAACAGTGATGTCGCTTTCTTGATATATTAAGAATGGATCTTTCTCCCTCTTGGTGGCTGTTTTAATTGATTTCCACAGCTTGGTGAGATGATCGACTTCCCATTGAAGCTCTTCTATGTTCTTGCCAGCACCTTCAGTTCGGATAATCAACCCGGAGTGCTTTTGTAGGTTCAACTCAGGTAATAGTTTTTTTAGAGCCTGTCTGTCGGTTTGGCCGATCTGTCTTGAAATTCCCGAACTTTTAGGGTTGTTTGGCGTCAGAATCATGTAAGCGCCTGCCAAGTTAATATAGGTGCTAAGAGCAGCACCTTTATTGCCTCGTTCTTCTTTTTCGACCTGCACAATAATTTCCTGCCCCTCTTTGAGGACATCGCTTATAGTCAATTTTTCACCCTTCGGTTTGACGCCGATGGCAAAAAAATCTGAAACTTCTTTGAATGGAAGGAAACCATGCTTTTCCTTGCCGTAGTCGACAAATGCAGCCTCGAGTGACTGCTCTACACGAGAGATTTTCGCTTTATATACGTTGCCTTTAGTTTTCTGGTTTAGGCTTGTCTCTATGTCTAGGTCAGTAAGTTTTCCATCCTTGGTTATAGCAACTCTAATTTCCTCTTGGTGAGTTGCGTTGATTAAAATGTGATTCATAATAAAGTCCTTTTATACTAGGACTATTGAGTACATACATGGCCTCAATACGAGTGCATTGAATTGGGATTAAAATGTGATTAGTAGGATTCATCAATTACTAAATAAGGTTTCTGTAGGTGGCTTTCAATAGCCCATAATTTGCTAGCCTTTCGAGGTTTCTTTACCTTCACGGCTAAAAAAATTCTTTTTAGTCGAAATAAAATGTCCGACAAAAATATTATACCATAATCTAGAACTAATTCAGCAGGCTTATTTGGTTCATTAAGAACTATAAAAGATTACTGATAAAGCGTTCTACCACCATCAATATTTATTATTTGACCAGTAATATACTCCGACTCAACAAGGAACAGAACCGTTTCAGCTATATCTTCAGGTTTTCCCTGTCTTTTGAGAGCAACTCTATCTAGCATAATTCCCTTTTCATTATCGCTAATCAAGTCCTTATTTTGTGGCCAAATAATTGACCCAGGTGAGACACCGTTGACACGAACGTTGGGGGCGAGCTCTTTAGCAAGGGAGAGTGTCAGCATTTTTAAACCGGCCTTGGAAATACTATAGATAGAGTGATTCTTTAAGGGCCGTTCAGAGTGAATATCAACTATATTAATTATCGAACCATTTTTACTGCTTAGTTTATTGCTCAGCTCGGTGGCCAAGAAATATGGAGCCTTGAGATTAACATTAATCAAATTGTCCCAGTCGTCACCCATTGCGTTTGAAAGAGGTGTTGGATAGAAAACAGATGCATTATTTATCAGTAGATCTAAAGATTCAATCTCACTTGATAGTTTTTTTATCTCGCTGAGAGAGTTAAGATTCGCACAAACCATTTCGGCTGAATTAGAAATTTTTGCATTTAGTTCATCACAAAGAATTTGCGCATTTCTTTTAGATTGACGACAATGCACCAGAACTCTGTAATTGTTTTCATGGAGCGTTTTAACAATTTGTGCTCCAATCCTAACAGCGCCACCGGTAATTAAAGCAGTTTTCATATAGATTCAATAATTATTTGGTATTCGATTTTATTTCACGCTATTCTAATCAAATCTGCAGTGTGAAAGTATAAAATTTTGCCTATGAGTCTGGAAGACATTATATCTCAAACTATTCGTCAAAACTCTAAGCCAATAGGATTTGACGTATTTATGAATCTTGCACTATATAGCCCAAAAAATGGCTATTATCGTTCCAATGCAAGTGTGATTGGCCATCAAGGTGACTTCATCACCGCTCCTGAGACATCAGACCTGTTTGGTTACTCGTTAGCTAGGCAGTGCAAACAGATTCTAAATAAGAGTGCCAGCATATTAGAGTTCGGTGGTGGTAATGGAGTATTGGCTGTGCAGATACTTTTCGAGTTAGCCAGATTAAATGCTTTGCCAAAAAAGTACTACATTCTAGAGTTGAGCGCTCAGTTAAAGAAGCGCCAATATGAAACCATTTCAAAAGTGCTCCCTGAACTAGTTGATAATGTTGAGTGGCTGAGCGAGTTACCAAAAATTTTTTCCGGCATTGTTATTGCAAACGAGGTTCTCGATGCTATGCCTGCAAAGAGATTAATGTTTAGCGATGGAAGTTTTATTGAACTCGGGGTCGACTATATAGATGGGCAGTTTCAATGGTGTTTGTTTGACGAGCCCTATTCTGGATTGATGAAAATACCAACTGACAATTTCATTGAAGGTTACAAAACCGAAATTAACTTGCAGGCGTCAGCCTGGATTGAGTCTTTGTATGACGCTATGTACGAAGGTGTGGTGTTGCTGATAGATTACGGAATGAACCGAACTGAATATTTTCATCCTCAGCGCAGCGAAGGAACACTTCGTTGCTATTACAAACATAAAGCCAGTGACAATCCTTTTGAAAATGTCGGCAAGCAAGACATCACGACTTCGGTAAACTTTTCAGATATCGCTGATCAAGCCAGCGATTCTGGATTTGAAGTTTTGGGCTACTGCAATCAGGCGATGTTTTTGCTATCGCTTGGCATAGAAGATTATCTTTTAGAAGAGAAGGATAACGCAAAACGTATCCAGCTTGCCCAGCAAATCAAGCAGTTGGTTCTTCCAAGCGCGATGGGTGAAAGTTTCAAAGTATTGGCACTGTCAAAAAAACACACAGTAAAATTAGATGGTTTCAGAGAGCAGGACCTTGCAGGTAAGCTTTAGGATAGAGTATGGATATATTTCAAACAATTATTTTAGGTCTGATACAAGGCTTAACTGAATTTTTACCGATATCATCCTCAGCACATTTGGTGCTTATTCCAAAGCTTTCAGGGATGAAAGACCAGGGTCTAGCCTATGATGTGGTTCTGCATTTCGGAACACTGTGCGCAATCGTTTATTATTACCGCTGTTCCTTGTTGTCGATGTCGAAGAGTTTTTTTAACTCTCTACAAACAAGAAGATTGGAGGGCGATGCTGGCCTCGCTTGGGCTGTATTGTTGGGCACAATACCGGTAGGTTTAGCTGGAATTATTTTTAAGAATGATATCTCGATTAACTTAAGGTCGGTTGAAGTGATAGCTTTTGCAACAATTTTTTTTGGCTTGTTGTTGGGTTTTTCAGACTGGTTGCATAGTCGAATGGATAGGGTGCGTGATGTGATTCGAGCTTCAGATGTTCTGATAGTTGGGTGCTTTCAAGCTCTCGCGCTTATACCTGGAACATCACGTTCAGGCATAACAATTACCGCCGCCCTGTTAGTAGGGCTCTCACGTCAAATGTCGATTAAGTTTTCATTCCTGTTGGCGATACCGGTTATTACTCTAGCAACGCTAGTAAAGATGTTTGATCTTGTAAATGAATCAGCTGAAGTCGATTGGTTGATGTTGACACTTGGATTTATTGTTTCAGCAATCACCGCCTATGTAACCGTAGTTTTCTTCATCCGCTTGGTTGACCGAATTGGTTTTCTGCCTTTTGTCATATATAGAATTTTATTAGGAGCGCTTCTATTACTACTCTAGCCCCACAACCGGTTTACCGCAAAGATTACACTCCAAGTTCATTTCTAATCGAAACAACAGAACTTAGTTTTGAGCTCAAGGACGACGAAACAATCGTTTCTTCAACAATCTCGTTTTATAAAAACCCCATTTACGACGTTCATGTGAGTGAGCTATTTTTGAACGGCGAGTCGATGGAATTATTGTCGATAAAACTAAATGGCACTGAGCCAGACTATCAACTAAAGGACGACGGTTTATCGCTGATCGAGCCGCCAGAAAATTTTGTTTTGGAAATAACAAATCGCATCCACCCTGAAAGTAATAGCGACCTCAACGGGCTTTATCAGTCGAGTGGTAACTTTTGTACCCAGTGCGAGGCGCATGGATTCAGAAAGATAACCTATTACCTCGACAGACCTGATGTCTTGAGCGTATTTACAACCCATATTTATGCAGATAGAGACAATTATCCAGTCCTACTAAGTAATGGCAACATAACAGAGCAGTCAAGCTCGCATGCGAGCTGGCATGACCCAGCACCCAAGCCGTGTTATTTGTTTGCCTTGGTAGCCGGCAAATTGAAATCCCTGAATGACAGTTACACAACAAGTTCAGGTAGAGAGGTCGACTTGAGGCTCTATGTTGAGCCACATAATATGCACAAAACAGCCTTTGCGATGGAGTCATTGAAAAGAGCATTCAAATGGGAAGAGGACAGGTTCGGTCTTTGCTACGATTTGGATATTTACATGATTGTCGCGGTCGATGATTTTAACAGCGGAGCGATGGAGAACAAAGGTCTCAATATTTTTAATTCCGACTGCATTTTGGCCAACAAAGACACTACAATTGATAGCGACTTTCTCAACATTGAATCGATCATTGCTCACGAATATTTTCACAACTGGACAGGCAACCGGGTAACCTGTCGTGACTGGTTTCAGTTAAGCCTGAAGGAGGGTTTAACAGTGTTCAGAGATCAGGAGTTTTCCTCTGATATGCGCTCCCGTTCCATTAAAAGGATTGAAGATGTTGTATCCTTGAAGACAAGACAGTTCTCCGAAGATTCTGGTCCCATGGCCCATCCTGTGAGGCCAGAATCCTACATTGTTATGGATAATTTCTATACCGCAACGGTATACGACAAGGGGGCTGAAGTTATTCGCATGATACATACCATTCTTGGTGAAGAGGGTTTTCAAAAAGGCATGCAGTTATATTTTCAACGCCACGATGGAGATGCAGTTACGATTGATGACTTTGTTGCCAGTATGGCGGATGCCAATAAATTTGATTTTGAAACCTTTATGCCTTGGTATTGCAGGGCAGGAACCCCTGAAGTCGAAGTTGTTGATGACTACGACGCAAAGAAAAATATTTATCGAGCTACGTTTAGACAAAAAAATCAGTCCAAGCCCTATGTTGTGCCTAATAACTTTGGACTTTTGGATACTGAAGGTTGTGAGGTTGCTTCGGGCACCATACTTTTGGATGAGCTAGAAAAAACAATCGAATTCAAAAACATCGAAACCAGGCCTATACCTTCATGGTTTAGGGCTTTTTCAGCCCCAATAATTGTTAATTCTAACATCTCAAATAAAGATAAAATATATTTGTCACTGCATGACACAGACCCTTTTAATCGCTGGGACAATATACAAAGTTTATGGCTGCAATGTGTTTTAGAGCCGGAAGAGTTTGATCAAAATAATCTTTTCGATGTCATAGAGAGTCTCCTAAAAGAGGAGGCAGACTATGCTCTGTTATCAAAAATGTTACAGATTCCTGCAGAACGAATTCTACATCAGAACGCTGCTAAAATTGATGTTGCCAAGTTACATCAAAAACGTGAAAATGTAATCGATGCAGTTAGCAAGAGACTCAAAGGAACCTTAATCTCTACCTATGAAAAATTAAGTGCTAATAAACCATTCGATCTTTCAACAGAGTCGATTGGCGAGAGGGCTCTTAAGAGTCTTTGCTTAAAATATATAGCTAACAGCGATAGTCATGAATTGGCATATGAACAGTTTAATAGTGCCAACTGTATGACTGACAGAATGGCCTCTTTTAAAGTTCTTATAAGAAGTCATAACCCCTATCTTGATGAGGCAATTGAGCGTATATATAATGAATTTAAGGACGATGCACAGGTTATAGATATGTGGTTTAGCTATCAAAGCCTATCTCCACTTACGACATCATCTCGAGTCAAGGAGTTGATGGGCCATAGCCTCTTTTCCATCAAGAACCCTAACAGGGTTCGGTCGCTCGTTGGCGCTTTTACGCAAAACCATCTGCAATTTCATTGTCAGGATGGCTACCGATTATTTGGCGACTTCATCTTGGAGCTTGACAGCATCAATCCTCAGGTGGCTGCAAGACTGGTGGGTATATTTAATCTATGGAAAAAATACACGCCGAATTACTCTGAAATGCAAAGAAAAGAGCTTGAAGCAATTCGTGCCACCAGGAATTTATCTAACAATGTCTTCGAGATAGTAAATATCGCACTGGAGGGTGAATGATAAGTATAGATAATGTCGATGCTCTGGCAGATTTATTAACCCAAAATAAATTGACTATCTCAGTGGCAGAGTCGTGCACAGGCGGAACCCTTGCAAGCACCCTGACAAGCCTATCTGGCGCATCAGTTTATTTCGATCGTGGCTTTGTAACATACAGCAATAAAGCTAAGCAAGATCTACTTGGTGTCAACAAAGACACGATAACAAAGTATGGAGCGGTTAGCGAGCATGTTGCCCTTGAAATGGTTAAGGGAGTGATAAAAAATTCTACTAGTGATTTCGCTGTTGCTATAACAGGTATTGCAGGACCATCAGGAGGCACCACTACAAAGCCGGTCGGCATGGTTTGTTTTGGCTTCTCTACTTGCGGAAATAATCTCACCAGTACCCAGCTATTCAAAGGTGATAGGCTGAGCATTATCTCCCAGAGTGTCGAATACTCAATAGAACAACTATTAAAGCAATCCTAATGGCGCCTTATAGTGTTTCTGTTGCCCCAATGATGAATTGGACTGACAAGCATTGTCGCTATTTCTATCGTTTACTTAGTCAATGCACTCAGCTATACACCGAAATGATTACCTCAAAAGCAATCTTGAAGGGCGACAAGAATCGTTTGTTAGATTACAACGCGGTCGAGCATCCACTAGTCCTACAGATTGGCGGAAGCAATCCCGTAGAAATGGCTAAGTGTGCAGTTATTGCAAAGCGTTGGGGTTACGACGAAGTTAATATAAATGTAGGCTGTCCCTCAGACAGAGTTATGTCGGGCAGTTTTGGCGCCTGTTTAATGAGAAAGCCTGACCTGGTAGCTTCTTGCGTTGAAAGCATGATTGAGGTTTGTGATATTCCTGTTAGCGTTAAAAGCAGGATAGGGATTGACGAAATGGAAAGTTATGAGCAGCTAAGCGATTTCGTCTATCGTATTCATAAAAAGGGGTGCCAGCACTTTATCATTCATGCTCGTAAGGCCTGGCTACAGGGCTTAAGTCCAAAGCAAAATCGCGCCATACCCCCGCTTAATTATCCTTGGGTCTATCAGATAAAGAAAGATTTTCCGCGACTCAAGATTACTATCAATGGCGGTATCACAAGCACTAAAGAAGTGCTAAAGCATCTTAAAAGAGTTGACGGTGCGATGTTGGGAAGGGCAATATACAACCAACCTTTCACTTTGACAGAAATCGACAGCCATATTTTTGGTACCAGTTATGCAGCAAAGTCACGCGAAAAGATAGTCATTGAATATATGAAATATATTGAAACTCAGTGTAAGCTAGGTGTCCCAGTAAGGGCAATGACGAGACATATTCTGGGTCTATATCATGGGCAG
>Ga0187833_10006757_pt1 | contig 10535 bp, 9 predicted proteins | sample ETNtaG_37_FD_167968 | JGI IMG/M metagenome (GOLD analysis project Ga0187833, IMG submission 167968) | Marine microbial and viral communities from oxygen minimum zone, Eastern Pacific Ocean - ETNP2014_SV_400_PacBio MetaG (Illumina Assembly) | ecosystem: Environmental > Aquatic > Marine > Hypoxic... | reverse complement strand
AAGATCTTGCACGCCGTTTCAACCAGGGAATCAGCCCAGCTTCCTGAGGCGCTTCGCAAGGTACGGCTCCTTTGTGAGAGGTGAGAGCTTTATAAAGTTTTCGCTTCCGGTCTACCTTGTCTGCGGTTATGACCAGACAGGAGTCAGGTGCCGGGTCGGCGACATAATTAAGAAGTGTTTTTTGGTCGGAATCTTCCAGGGTCGTTTCATGCAGGTTGCGAACGATTAGCAGTTTGGAGCCTCCCATAAAGGAAAGGGTTTGGGCCGCTCCCACCCAGTCACCTGCCGATGTTTCCCGGGCTTCGAAATTCTCCAGATTGAAATCTCTGTTGTCCGCAGTGATCAGTTGATGGGTGAGTGCCTGAACAATCTCCACACGGTAAAAACTTTCCAGTCCGTAAAGAAAATAAAACGGGGCAACCGTTCCCTCATTAATATCATGAAAAATCTGATCAGGGGTCATTGGAAGTTAATCAGAATTGTTCGATTATGATGCTGACCAGTCGACCTCCCAGATCATCATAGGCTTCTTTAAGGGCGTCAAATCGTGCCGTTTCAGAATCTATAACACCGGAGGCGGCCCGGTAATCCGATTGAGTGGTGAAATCATGTTTGAGGAACACTTTCTTTTTCACCTGGTCGTATGCTTCAATGCCAACTCCCAAGCGAACAACATATTCTTCTGCCGCGTCACTGTCACCAAAAGATACTGCTCGAAGATGATAGTTGGTCAAAGTTCCACGCAATATCAAGTCGGCCTTTCGCGTGTCAACCACCTTGAGCCGACCATCCGTTATAAAAGCCATGCGGATCGCATCGGTAGCATCGCGGTGAATATTGGGCTCGGGGGAAGAGTTTTCTAATACAGGGATGGCAATTGTGCGGAGGTGCGGCGGAAGCGCCGACCCATAACCAGCAAGATGGTAACCGCAACTGGAAATTGGAAGGACAAACATCAGAATATAAAAAACGGAACGCAAAATTTTCATTCTTTTTATTTCACCACAATATTTACCAGTTTGCCGGGAACCATGATGACTTTTTTAACTTCCTTGTCTTTCGTTTGCTCTTCTATCTTAGGATCACCCAAAGCTTGGCTCTTGATGTCATCCTGACTGGCGCACGCTGGGACCGTGATCCGTTGCCTCACCTTACCATTCACCTGAACCACGATCAACAGTTCCTCTGTCTTCGTCAAACTTTCATTATAGGTTGGCCATTCAATCTGAACGAGCGAAGTTTTATGACCTAAAAGCGACCACATCTCCTCGGCTACGTGGGGAGCAAACGGAGAAAGGAGCAAAATCAAAGTATCAAAACTTTCCCTCACCACCGCCTTGGCTTCATCGCTTTGGGATTCCTGTGAAGTCCACCCATCGCGGAAAGTGTAAAGATGATTCACCAATTCCATAATCGCCGAAATAGCAGTGTTAAACTGCATACGGGTTTGAATATCATCTGTCACACGACGAATCGTCACATGAGTTATGCGTCTCAATTCGCGTAATTCTTTAGTGTCCGCTTCATACCCGTGGGCAACGGAACCGGTGGATTTAATCTCATCCGCAAAATCATCAAAAATCCTCCAGACACGTTTTAAAAAACGGAAACAACCTTCAACGCCCTGACTGCTCCACTCAAGATCTTTTGCGGGAGGGGCGGCAAACAAAATGAATAACCGGGCTGTGTCGGCCCCATAATTACGAATGATCTCGTCAGGATCAATCACGTTGCCTTTCGACTTGGACATTTTCGCCCCGTCTTTAATAACCATCCCCTGAGTGAGCAAATGTTCAAACGGTTCATCAGACTTAACCAGCCCCAGGTCGTGGAACACGAGGTGGAAGAATCGCGAATAAAGTAAATGGAGAATCGCGTGTTCTATTCCACCGACATACTGATCCACCGGCATCCAGTAGTCCACATCGTCTTTATCGAACGCAAACTGATCGTTTCCCGCCGATGTGAATCGGTCGAAATACCACGAGGAACATACAAAGGTATCCAGCGTATCCGTTTCGCGGCGTGCGGGTTTACCACAGGCAGGACATTGAGTTTCGTAAAATTCAGCAAGTGTTGTCAGAGGAGACCGCCCTCGATCACCCAACTCAACATCAAGCGGAAGTTGTACCGGGAGCTGGTCCTGGGGAACCGGCACCAAACCGCAGCCATCACAATGAACGATTGGAATCGGCGTACCCCAATACCTTTGGCGCGACACTCCCCAGTCACGCAACCGAAAGTTCACCGTGGCCTTGCCAATTTCTTTTTCCTGCAGGAACTCACAAACTTTCTGTCGGGCTTCATCACCACTGAGTCCGTCGAAGGAACCCGATCTTGCCATCTTCCCATTAGCGGAAAACGCTTCCGTCATAGTCGCCGCGTCGAGTGAACCTTCCTCAGGTTCTATGACAACGCGTACTGGCAGGCTGTACTTGCGTGCAAAATCCAGATCGCGCTGATCGTGAGCCGGAACCGACATGATCGCGCCTGTCCCATAACCCATCAACACAAAGTTGGCCGCCCACACGGGAACATCTTCGCCCGTGAGTGGATTGATTGCATACGCTCCGGTAAAAACGCCTTCTTTCTCTCCGGTTTCACTGGTTCGCGAAATATTGTCTTCCTGCTTTACCTTGCTGATGAACTCATCCACCGCCGTTTCCTGCCCCGTACCACGGGATAACTCCCGGGTAAGCGGATGCTCAGGTGCCAACACCATAAACGTAGCTCCGTAAAGCGTGTCCGGTCGCGTGGTGAATACTTTGATCGCTTCATCTTTTTCCTTAATCTGAAAATCAACTTCAGCGCCGTAGCTTTTGCCGATCCAGTTGCCTTGCATCGTCAGCACCTGTTCGGGCCATTTCCCCGAAAGCGTTTTACATCCCTCCAGCAAACGGTCGGCGTAGTCTGTTATCTTGAGAAACCATCCTTCCTGAAAGCGATCTTCCACTTCTCCATCGCAACGCCAGCAACATCCATCGACCACTTGCTCATTTGCCAACACCGTGTTGCAAGCCTCACACCAGTTGACTTGGGATTTTTTCCTGTAGACCAGGCCCTTTTCATAGAATTGCAAAAAACACCACTGGTTCCACCGGTAATATTCAGGACGGCATGTAGCAATTTCACGATCCCAGTCATAACTGAACCCCAGACTCCGTAACTGCACTTGCATGGAGGCGATGTTCTCTTCCGTCCATTTAGCCGGGTGCGTCTTGTTCTGGATCGCGGCGTTTTCCGCTGGCAATCCAAACGCGTCCCAGCCAATCGGATGCAACACATTAAAACCTTTCATACGCATGAACCGGGCAACCGCGTCACCGATCCCGTAATTGCGCACGTGGCCCATATGAATTCTTCCTGACGGATAAGGAAACATCTCCAGCAGGTAATATTTTTTCTTCGAGGAATCGCGTTCCGCTTTGAAGGATTTGTTTTCCTCCCAGTACTTTTGCCACTTCGTTTCTATAGATTTAAAATCGTATTTCGACATGTGCCTTCTTGTTAAATGAAAGGTACGCCGATGACAGGAATGGACCCTTCGCCGGAGGAATCGACATAGTAGCGAAATTAATCCAAAAAATCGACCCTCCTTGGTAGGAGAAGTCGATAAAGCGGAAAGGCGAAGTGCTGGGAACCATTGCGAGATGCTTCGACACCCCACAGTTTTATTGAAAGGGGTCTTTGACGAGGCTCAGAATGACAATATGGGGTCTTTTTGTCATTCTGAGGAGCAAAGCGACGAAGAATCGCTGTTATACCCATGCCAGTAGCCAGCCACCTCTTTTGACGCAGGCCCCGCAATGTTATAATCCTTTCCATGACGGAACTTTCTTGAATAATTTGAGTTGTATCTGAAATCTTATGACAGAACTTTCTGGAATCATTGGAGCGGTATTCATAATATACGGAGGAGTCATGTTGTGGATTGGCTATTCTGCATCCCGCTCCACTTATTCTCCATCGGATTTCTTTCTTGCCGACCGATCGCTCAAGGCTTGGGTCATCGCCATCTCGTCTACGGCCAGTTCTGAAAGCGCCTGGGCCGTACTTGGAACCGTGGGCCTGGCGTATAAAGAAGGACTCTCCGCATTATGGTTTTTTCCCGGCTGTCTCCTGGGATATGCCCTCAACTGGATATTCATTGCTGAGCGTCTCAGAAAATATTCCCGCGAAAACGGGTCACTCACCGTTCCAGATTATCTGGTGACATCTTTAAACGATTACAGTGATCTTATACGCATAGTTTCCGTTACTATCATCTTCGCCTGCATGATGGCCTATATCGGGGCGCAATTCACCGCAATCGGTAAAACCTTCGATGCCATTTATGGTATCCCGCACCTGATCAGTATTCCTGTAGGCGGAACTCTTATCATTGTCTATACCATGATGGGCGGATTTCGCGCCGTGGCCTGGACCGACCTGATTCAGGGAATCCTTATGGTAATCGGACTGGTCGTGTTGTCACTGACAGCGTTGGTTGAGCTTGGCGGATTCTCCGCAATGATCCAAAAAGTAAACGGGGCCTCGCCGACGGCGCTTACATGGATGGGAGGCAAATCCATCGCCGTCTTTTTCGGATCGATGGTCGGCCTGTTAGGCATTGGTCTGGGCTACCCGGGCCAACCGCATGTGATCACCCGTTACATGGCGGCGAAGGACACGAAAACCATCAAACAGGGAATGTGGATAGCCTTGGGTTGGGGAACTCTGATTTACAGTTCGGCAATTCTCCTTGGCATCTGCGGGCAGGCACTATACCCCGGACTGGCTGATCCCGAGCACCTGTTTCCAATCGCGTCTGAAAATTTACTTCCACCTCTCCTTCATGCGGTCGTTCTGACCGGTGTGCTCGCCGCGATCATGTCGACAGCATCTTCACAGGTCATTGTTGCCGCATCCGCTGTGGCACACGACCTCTACAGCAAAATCATGCACAAAGCACACAGCGACAAACAAATAATTTATGTCAGTCGTATTACCGTTTTGCTGATAGGACTCGGCGCGATGACCGTAGCCCTCGCCAAGACACAAATTATTTTCTGGTTTGTGCTGTTCGCCTGGTCCGGACTCGGCGCAAGCTTCGGCCCCGTAATTCTCTTCACCCTTTACTCGAATAAAGTAACTCGTGAAGGAGCCGTCGCCGGAATGTTGACCGGATTTTTCACCACGATCATCTGGAAAGTAACAGGATTATCAGACAGCATCATCTACGAACTCGTCCCCGCCTTCCTACTCTCCACCCTCGCGGTATGGAGTGTGAGTCGCATACAAATTAAAAACAAAATTAACCGAGCCTAATAAAAGGCACCTAATTTACATTGATGGTTCTTCAGACCCTGGAAAATTTTATACCTTTTCCGCAATCGCCATACCTGAAGAACAGTGGAGATCCGTTTTTGATACCATTCATATCTTTAGGAGGCAAATCAGAGATTCTGATGGAATTTATATCAGGAAAGAGTTACATGCCTGGGAATTTGTTTCAGGGCGGAGAAATATTTCTGATCAAGTCGTCATAAAATGGCGCCGCTGTGAAATTTTTAAAGAGGTTTTAAGTTTGCTTACCAAGCAGGAAGGGGTCAGATTAATCAATGTTGCATTGGACCGAGAGGACTGGGCGTTCGAAAGACCCCTAAATAGAATCAACCGTACAATGCAAGCATGGGACAGCCGAAATATCCAAAATAGAATCAATTATAGTACGATCAAATCAACTCATTGAATATTTGGGCTCTTTATAATTATATCAATCCTTCAATTGGTCGTTGATGATATCGGCCATGCGGCGGGATGCGCCCTGATGATGGAGGACAAATCCTTTTGCTTTTCCTTCCAGCCTTGCGAGTTCAGCTTCTTCTGATAACCAGCGACGGACTGCCGTTTCCATCTCATCTGCATTCCTTACCTTAATACCTAGCCCGCTTTCTATTAATGCATCCGCGTTATGTTGATTGTTTTCTACGTGAGGTCCGAACAAAACTGGTTTGCCGTAGGCGACAGGTTCAATCAGGTTGTGTCCGCCACCCGGGGTGATAAAACTATTGCCTACAAACGCGAGGTCACAGATTGAATAAACCTCTGCCAACTCGCCCATAGAATCCAATAGAAGAACTGAAAAGTCGGTGTTCTCCTTGTCCCATTGATCGGACCGGCGGACGAAGCTGATTCCTTTTGACATAATGGTCCGGGCGATATGCAGAGTCCTTTCAAGTCTGCGCGGAGCCAGAACCAGAATCAAATTTCCATAGTGCTCTCTCAACCTATTGTGAACATCGAGTATGGTTTCCTCTTCTCCTTCATGGGTGCTTCCCGCCACCCAAACCATGGAAAGTGGAGCGATTCGCAGTTTCTGACGAACCTTATCCTGTTTATCCTTGGAGTGAGAAGGGAGCGTGTCGAATTTTGGGTCGCCGATCACCATAAGGCGGGATTTGTCGATGCCAATCGATTCCAACCCATCGCGGCTGTGCGGATTTTGCATGCACAACATTGTGAACCAGTTGAACAGTGGCGAAAAAAATGCACCGAACATCCGGTATCTCCGCATTGACCGGCTGGAAATACGTCCGTTGAACAATAACGCCGGCACACCTTTCAAATGCAAAAGATGAATGAATCCCGGCCAGAATCCGGTGTCGATCAACACAAATAAATCCGGTTGAATTTTTCGGATGGCGTTCCAGGTAAAAGGAAAACAATCGAGAGGGTGAAAAATTAAAACGTCGATGTCCGGTAACTTTCTTTTGGCGGCTTCAAATCCGGAGTCGGTTGTCACCGAGATAACAATGCGGTCCTGCGGTCTGTTTTTCCTGAGAAGGCGGATGGCAGGGGTTGCTCCAACGACTTCGCCTAGCGACAACGCATGGAACCAAATAGTTTTCTGATTCTTGTCCGGCGCGTCCCCTAAGGGAACAAAACCAAAATGGTCTTTGAGCCTGCGCCATTTGTTTCTACTTAACAAAGAAAAAAGAGCAAAGCAGGGTGCGACTATCAGGCACGCGAATATTGAAATGAGGTGATAAAGATAAATCATAAACGGAGACCGAAGACCGGAAACAGGAGACTGGAAAAATCAGAGGTTTTCCCGTCGAGTCTTAATTAAATTGGCCAGCATAGCCGAAATTTTTCTACTCTTTTCCAACATGTTGTTGATCGTTAATTTATCCAACATATCAATTTTAGCAACCAGATAGAGTTGGGTTCTTAATTCCCCGCAGGAGGTCTTAGCGATAAAAAGAAACTGAATGAACTCCTTAATTCGATTTCCTTTCAAAACCTCCTGCAATATTAGAAGGTATGGAAACAGCGGAACGCTGAATCTGGTCTCGAAGAGAATAATCCCGACAGTCTTTCAAGGAAAGGTACAGACTCTCGGCAAGTTGCATTCCTTCTTTCCAGACTTCAAGGTCTTTAAATTTTTGGACCGGGCCTCCCATAAGCTACTCCTCTTTGCCCGGTTTCCTGCCTTCGGTCTCCAGTCTCCCAATAAGTTCTATCGTTTTATCCACTGCGCCACGATTTTTAATGATTGTCGCGCGGGCTTTTTCACCGCGCCGCTGACGTTCCTCCCGGTCGGCCAACAGGTGATTCAAGGCATCATACATGTCTGCCGGACCATTGATCTGGACTCCGCCGCCTGATTCTATCAACACTCGAGCCTCTTCTTCGAAATTATTCATATGCCTGCCAAACACAACGGGCAGTCCATGAGATGCAGGCTCGATTATGTTTTGACCGCCGAACCTTGGGTTGAATCCGCCGCCAATAAAAGCCAGACAGGCTTTCGCATAATATCCGTTCAACTCCCCCAGACAATCCAGCAGAACAAGACGGGAGTCTGCTGAATCGCCTCGCTCGGTATGAAGTTGAAACTCCACCCCGTATTCCCTGATCAGTTCTTCCACTTCACGGAAACGGTCTATATGTCTCGGAGCGATAACAAATTTTAGATTAGCTTATTCTTCGTGCAACTTGACCACCGCTTCCATCACTGGCCCTTCGTCACCCGGTCGCGTTGACCCGAAGACTACCCAGTTAGATTCTTCCTTAGCTCCCGCAGGTATGTCAGTATCTGCTATGAGCGCATCGAACTTGATGTTGCCGTCTACACTCATTTTATCCGGGTCGACTCGCAGGCTCCGCAATCGGTCGGCATCTTGTTGCGTTCGCATGGAAAAAAAAGATACGTTTCCCGCGATCCAGTTAAACAGAAAATGAAATTTCAGATAGCGATCTGTGGACCTCTGGGTTATGCGTCCGTTTGCAAGCAAAACAGGTATTTCTCTACGCCTGCATCCATGAAGAAGACTCGGCCACATTTCCGCTTCAATAAGAACGAGAAATGAGGGATGCAAACGGTCGAAAACTGGATTGAGCCACAATGGAAAATCGGGGGGCATTCGGAACACATGCTCCAACCCCTCCTTCTTTGCCTGCTCAAAACCTGTCGGCGTGAACGTAGACAAAACTATCTGACGGGTCTCCCCTTTTTCTTTTAACGCGGTAATCAGGATTTTCGCCAGCCGCACCTCACCCACCGATGCCGCGTGAATCCACAAACAATCGTTCATCGGTTCAAGGTCGTTGCATCCCTCCAGCCTCGCCAGCAGGCCCGTCCTGAATCCGGAATCAAAAACCATCCGCAAGGCAACGAAAGGCAATGCAACTAGGATGGCTAATCCGATGATGATATGATAAGCAAGGCTCATAGGAATGAAAGTATACCCAATTCGCGGGACATAGGCGGCTTTAATTTATGAAATTTGAACGGCTTTATTACCGGGTTATCTCTCCCCAGCGCAAGTTTTATCACTTCCCACTTTACCTGATCCTGAAAGTGCTCTCACTTGTATACTTCTGGGGGCATTGCTTCCGCATGTGGGCCTATCGCTGGGACCTGTTCCCCTCGCATAAACTGGACTGCAGAGTCATCAGCGTCGGCAACCTGACCCTCGGCGGGACGGGAAAAACGCCTGTCGTGATGATGATAGCGGAAACCCTTCGCGGCAACGGACAAAAACCCGGCATCCTCTCGCGAGGTTACGGTGGGAATTCAAAAAATGAAGTCAACGTGGTCTGCGATGGAAAGGATATTCTTCTTTCCCCCGATGTTGTCGGGGATGAAGCGGTGATGATGGCGCAACGACTGAAAAATGTTCCCGTGCTGGTAGGGAGCGACCGTTATCAGACAGGGCGTTATGCGATAGAACATTTCGGGGTGGATACACTGATCCTCGATGACGGATTCCAACACCTGGGTCTCAAGCGCGACATGAATATTTTACTGTTCGACCATCAGCGACCGTTTGGCAACGGTCAGTTATTTCCTGCGGGTGAACTGCGCGAACCGAGAAAGGAAGCACGTCGCGCCGATTTCGTGTGCATCACTCGGTATTCGGGAGCGAGCTATCCACCCGGCATAGGCGAGCAACTGATCAAGGATCTGCCAGTCGTTAAATCGACACTGCGGCTGGACTCACTCTTAAAACTGGATGGCGGAGAAGTTATCGATGTGAAGGAACTGCACGACCAGCCCATCGCCGCCTTTTGCGGCATCGCCAACCCAGACGACTTCCGCAGAATTCTGGAACAAACTCGAGCGCGGGTGGTCTATTATCATCCCTTTCCTGATCACCACGAATACACAGCGGCCGATCTTAAATCCGTTGAAGAATCAGCGCGCAAAGCGGGGGCCAAACTCATCCTCACCACAGAGAAAGACGCCGTCAAATTGAAGCCCGAGTCAGTCGACCTGCCGTTTTATAAAGTTGCACTGGAATTGGAAATACTGGAAGGACGCGAAGTGTTCAATCAGAATGTACTGAGTTGATGATATAGTTGCCCGATTCCCAGCCCACCCGGCCTCCCCTTCGTAAGGGGAGGAGCTTAATCCCCCTCCTTACCAAGGAGGGGTTAGGGGAGGTTATTTATAAAATTTCATCGTTCTACTAAGGAAACATGTTCGAACATAAAAATTTGACATCTAATCAGCGGTTTCTTTTGGATCTCTCGATTCCATCGATGTATCTGTTGCCGTTGCTGATTGTTTTTTTTCTACCGAAGAATTTTGGGTTTGGCAACGAAGATCTGGTTCCTTACAGTCTGCTGATTGGACTATCGGGTCTTGCCCTATGGATAGCTGGGATGGCTTATCTTGGCAAGGCTCTGCGGGTTCTGCCGGGAGCGGACTCTATTGTCGCGCGTGGGGTTTATCGTTTCATTCGACATCCTATCTATGTGGGGATCGTGTTCACTCATTTCGGTCTCTTCTTCGCTTGCGGGTCCGTCTTCGGGATGGTTTTTCTGTTCGTCATCATCGTGCCGCTGAATGTTATTCGCGCGCAGTTGGAAGAGAAAGCGATGTTTGCTAAATTCGACGACCAATACCGCTCTTATCATGACTCGACTTGGTTCTAGCTCGCCAGCGAGTTCTATAAAAACCGCCACCAGTGGCCTTTCAAATAAACCGCCCCTCACCAGTTGCTTAACATGAGCAAAAAGGTTTTATTTAATTACCCTCACGCTAA